>Ga0272440_1000469_pt1 | contig 34207 bp, 12 predicted proteins | sample SSMMMBAug17_FD_192440 | JGI IMG/M metagenome (GOLD analysis project Ga0272440, IMG submission 192440) | Marine sediment archaeal communities from Little Sippewissett salt marsh, Falmouth, MA, United States - SSM-MMB-Aug17 | ecosystem: Environmental > Aquatic > Marine > Wetlands > Sediment ... | reverse complement strand
AATGCATTCACGAAATGATCCCCTCTCATTTTTAACATTCTCATTTCATTTTACGCATAGGGGGATAAAATGTCAACTAACAAGTTAATATATAAGACAATAAGAAACCTGACATATAAAAAACACTAAGAATTTTCGCATATATTTTACGCACTTTAAAAAAACCGCCATAACTTTCTGTACTAATTAGATATATAAACCTGACAAATGGGTTTTGTTATGTTTAAACTTTCTCATGTCCAAATTACGCAGGTCAAATTTATATTAAGAATGTTTTCAAATGGTTAAAATCTTCATGTCAGGAGTTCTGAATTTTGTTTTTGATACCATAGCGCACACACTTAGAACATTTCGTTTAAATCCACTCTTTTCCTGATTTCAAAACGTTTCAAATAAGATGAAATGGTTTAGATGCTGCATTTTCCTTCGATTCTTAAAAATAAAATATGCTCAAGGTAGGATTGTTCCTGGAAGGCTGGCGCACAATAATCAGCAAAATATACTTACTTAAGCGCAGCTATAATATATCATTGTTCCACCAACACTTCATACCGAACCGCGCCCGACATACCGGGTAAGAGAGTCCCATTAAAAGGCCAGACAAGCTGACCTGTCCCCATATCAACTGGTACGATGATTTCTCCAATGCTTAATCCTGCTGGGACAGCTTCCACTGTTGCAGAACTGCTCAGATATTTTGAATAATTCGGAATGTCATCTTTAACAACAATATCTGTTAACTTTCCAAATCCTTGATTAATAAATTCAATCCGATATACTGCGCATTCACCCGGTGCAATGGATTTTTTCTTTTCAAAGGTCTGGTTGTCAATTGTTTCATCAGTTAAATCGGTGTCGCAATCTGAATCAATGGCAACTGTTTTGATGCCCAGCATTTCACTGCTTTTTAATCCAGAAATCTTTGTAATGTCTGTGACTTCTCTAACAAAGGTCTGTTCTCCTACCTGTAATGTTGCAGTTAAAATGGTTTTATCCTGCCACCCTGTTGGTAGGTTTTGAGGAAGAATTGTTCTTAAATAAATATCTTGATCAGTACTTGAAATAAGATCATCGTTGTACCAGATGGAATCTGAACTATCTAATCTATTGTTATTATTCGTATCAATGTAAACAACCCATGATAAATCTTTTTGAGAATCTATTGAAAATCGAAGTGTTCCGGAACTATTGCCGGTAAAAGTGTTGAGTCGATGGACAAACATAACGGGTGTTCCTGGAGTACTCGTTTGCGTATGATTCGGAGATAGAATCAGACCCGGCACATAAACACTGACTGGGTAAGGTAGTGCTTCAGGTGGATACTGACGTCTATGAATCAATTCATCTGATGCCTTTGAATGATATTGATCGATCATTGCATTGTTATCCATCTGTCTGGCACTGGATAACAGGGGATCAACTTGCACTTGAAAGTCAATTAATAACGAATTTTCTGGCAATATGGCTTGATTATTACCCAGTTTCCATACAATCGTCGTATCTGTAGGGCGGGTTAAAAATTCAATGGATTGGTTTTCACCATTCAATATACTTTGGACTGTTTGGACATATCCCAGACCATCGGGGAGAATGTCGCGAAATTCAGCATTATATGCAGGTGCGCCACCAATATTTGTCAATTGCAGACGAAATACAACATAGTCGCCGGGCATTACTCGTGCATTTTGTGGTGTGACCAATGCTTTACTGATTATCATTTCTGGTTGAACAATAACAATGTTGCTCTGATCTGTTTTAGGCTCAGAATGACTTTGATCGTATTTAAGATAATCTAGTCGTGCAGTATTTGTTAGTGTTTGACGTGTGGGGGTTTCAGGTATAATAGCATCATTAATGATTCTCGTACGATATATAATTTCAATGGTATCAGGTACGAGATTATCTGCTTGATTGACAAGGTTCCCAAAGTTCCATTCAAGTGAACTATCTCCTTCATCAGGTCCAGCCTGAATGTCTGCATAATTGAAATTTCCTGATGATTCATAAGGGGGCTCTGAATCCGAATGAATGGATAATGTATCCATAAACAATAATCCATCAGGCAATGTATCCACAACAGACACATTGTTGAAGGTTCCCTCCTGAAAATGAATGGCAAGTTTCCAGGTAACAATATCTCCAATCCGAACATGGTTATCATCGCTGCCAAAAGAATCATCTTGGCGAATCTTTTCAATGGTGTTGAGATCAGGGACAACAACTTCTGTTTGTGAATTTGTAAAATAATCATCGATGCCCCCATTTCCGGTTCGCTCGCTGGAAAGGTTGCCATGCAACGATGTCCAGTTGATATCTATAGCATTGGCTAACTTTTGAAATGGCATGACATCATCAAGAACCTGTACCTGATATGAAAATCTTAACTCAGAAGATGATTGAAGATCTATTTGTAATGGCGTGGCTTGATTTCGACCCCATGTAAGCGTTTGATGGTCATCTATGTTGCCTGTTCCAACGATATCCGGCTCTTGAGAAAGATCTCCTGACAGGCTGTTGGTCACATAAGTCTGTCCATCATTGAGTGTATCGATCATCTCCAAATCAAATGCTGTATAGGCATTGACACTGCCATTGGCAATTTGAATGCGATACTCCAAAATGTCACCTGCGTCCGGCGGAGTAAACTGGCTGAAATCATCAGGGTCAGCGGTTGTCATATTTCTGCCAACTTTTTGAATACTCAGTTGTGGCTCACAAATAATCACAGTTAGATCATCCAGAGCAATATTTTTTTGGGTATCGTTTAATAGATATGAAACAGCAGCATCTTTGTTTATCAGTGACGTGCCCCCCTGATTGTTATCTACATTTTCAATTTGTGCGGTCAATCGTGCTGTAATGGTTTGAATGCCAGATAATGGTGATATGACTTGTTCATCAAAATTCCATAAAACTTGAGATCCATCCGGAGATATTTCGGGTAATATAATGCCGCCTGGCAAAAACAATGAACTTGACAGAGTAATCGGCATTGCTGAAATACAAATCATGCCTGATGGCATTTGATCTTTCAACTGCCAGTCTGTCATGGTTGAGGGCACAATGGTAAATTTTAATTCAAAAGTTATCTGTTCTCCAATGGTGACATTTTGAGGGCCTTGAAATGGAAAAGCCCCACCGGACTGAGTGCTGGATAACCCCACAATTCGTTTAGATCCTGTGGTATCAATTGGGTCAATATTGACTGTCGTTGTATCAGAATCTTGATATATCCTGGCCCCATTTTCAGTACCATGGTCTCCCTGAACAGAGAGTTGAGAACCTGACACACCTGGAAGTGTATCATATGACAGAAGTGCAGTTGTTTGAATGCTTTCTGATGGATTCACATGATTGGCAACCTGAGCCTGATAGGTTAAAATGGCTTGCCCATTTGATAATATCTCTGCCAGTGCTGTGCTGTGTGTTCCATCAATTTGAAGGCTAATATTGCTTCCGCCACCATTATCAATACCTTCATTATTGTCATCTGTCTGGCCATCACCATCATTGTCCAGATGATCGGAATCAAAAGGAAGTAAAATTAATGTTTCTGGAATGACTTGAGTGAGGATAAAATCATAAGCTGGTGCACGTTCAGTTTCATTGGAAATGATGATTTGATATTCCAATATATCACCCGCATGGGCACTAACTGATGATCCAAACGCACTGCCTTGCGTCAAATTTCGGATTTTTTTCTCGATTGAAGCATTCGGTGTGTGAACGTTGAGTTGCGTTTGAAAATCTTTGGCATCAGGAAATCCAGAACTATTATCATTAAAGGTCGTTCCCATATATTTAAATGAAACAACACACTGATCCATGTGTGTTTCATTATGAATATTGGGTGCTGATTCGCTGTTGATGGAATCGTTACTCAGACGAATTCGATTTTCAACAACAAAAGCACCAGAGGCATTGATTTCATCAATTTCCCAAACAATACTGCCAGATTCGCCAACATCAGGTTTGGTATGTGTTTTTAACGACACATTGCCGGGTGTACTATTCACCTGGTCGGAAACAAAGATCATTCCATTGTCAAAGGTATCAGTTATTTTTAGATTGGTAATGGAATTTTCTTCTTCCAGCCCAAAAAAGATAGCTGAGATCTGTATCACTGCATCTTCACCAATCAGTAGATCATTGTTCAGAGACCCAGCCTCTGTGGTCTGTAAAAGTGAACGTTCAATGCGGAATCCAATCACACGTGAACGAATGGAATCTTTTGCCCAGGTCAGACCAGTAGAGATATTGTCACTGGTGTGAATGTCTCCTGTAACTGTTGCAGAAATGCTGACATCGGACTCTTGAGCCAATTCAAGGTTAAATGTTTTTCCCAGGGATTTTTTAGATTTAAGTGTTCCGACATCACAAACGACTATTCCTGGGATACTGCCATTACACCCATCAGGCGTCGTGCCAGACCAGCCATCGCCAATTAAGACTGAAATATACGCATTCGTGGCCACAGTATCTCCACGATTTACGACAGTATAAATAAATTTTTCTGTATCACCGATTGAGTTGACAATTCGGCTCACCGGATTATTGACATTGATATCCAGATCTAAATTTGGGGGAACAAATGAATATTCATGACTGGCTGGAGCTTGCTGAATCCCACAAGAATTCTCGAATGTAACAGATACCCGATTTATCACTTTGGAAAATGAAACAGGATCTAAACCATTACTGCTTTTTTCCTGCCTTACATCCGGATTAAACATCGTATCCAAAGATGAACTTCGGACCATATAAAATACAACATATGCTTTTTCCTTATTACGTAAAATATTGTCATGGGGATCAGAACTGTGAATTGTGGATGCATCGGTCATCAAAGAAAAAACTGGCTGAGTATCTGAGCCTGATACAACGATATGTCCAAGATTGTCCATATCACTACTCACTGTTGGGGCTGTGGTTGAATCCAGGGTAAAGCCTTCAGGGAGTTCACTGGATACGACTAGATTTCGTGCGGTCCCACCAATATTTTCAATGGTAATTGTTACCTTGCCATTCAGTGTGGGGGATTCATCTGTAGCAGGATCAACAATACTTTGTTTAATATTGACTTCATAAATAGATGGCATACTGATCAGCTGAGCAGTACCTGTATTATCATTGGGTGAAGTAATGCCGCCTTTACTTCCTGGGATGGGATCATTGGGGCATCCCCATTCTGTGGTTGCTGTATGATTGATGTTTTGACATTCCTCCTGAACAATACTACTGAAATAACGAGACTGAGTGGTATTTGCTGGAATATCCTCTGGATAAACTGTTACGTTCATTTTATTGTCAATGGACTGTGCATCAGAGAAATCTGGCTCACTAGAAACTGCATTAAACAAAACATCAGCAGATAGTATATCCTCTAGAATAAGTGCTCGTGCTGTTGCACCGCCACTATTGGCGATATTGACTTTCCAGATGATAATATCTTGTGCTCCGCCATAGATCGTTGATGCAGCATTGTTTTCAGTTTGACCCGCAGATTGGTTCCATCCAAGAACCTCAACATCAATTGCTGGAAATTGAACTGGCACAGCATAGCCTGCACCTGATCCGCTTCCAGAAATAATTGTTCCACCACGTTCACAGGGCTTTTGCCAGGTTATGCTGGCAGATACCAACCGACTATTAAATGATGCCTCGGATACATTGATCTTCATAGAAAGTGTATGACGCTGGCCTATTGCCATATCTAATAGTTTCGCAACATAGTTGGGCTGATTGACATCAAAGGACCAAATTAGATCTGTGCCACTGATTTCTGGATTATTTATGGCGTTGCCATCAAGGGTGGCAGTATCTGCAATATAGGTAAACCCAGTTTCATGCAGGTGTTGTACCAATACCATATTATAGTTATGTGTCATACCTGTATTGACCACTTCCAGATTCAGGGTTGACGTACCGCACATCTCAGGTGGTAATATCACCGAATCTGACATCCAAATTAATGAAGGAGGCATGGTAAAAACAGGGGCATTCTCTGCATATTCGTGCTCACAGGCATGATAGGTTTGGTCGTCATCAATCCATCCATAGGAAATATCAATCGTATTGGTATCCTGCAAATCACATCCCACACCAGTAGTATTCACAACCAAATCTACCTGATGTACTCCATTGGGCTCAAGTGTATCCAGTTCAAAAGTTACCTTATTGGTGTGAGCATCATGTACAAAAATTGTGACATCAATGCTTTCATCATTCACACGTGCCTGGATATATTCAAAAATATCTTTTAAATAATTTTGCAATCGAATATTGTATGCCGAGCCTGTTCCCTTATTGGTCACATAAATGGTCCATTGAAGGTTTTGTGAATTATTGACCAGAACCTGGTCAGGGGTTAAATTGAGAATCAGATCGCCTTTTAATTGAAATGTGGGTTCTGCTGTATTTTGTGCGGCACAATCTTTTTCACAGCTGTCTTTATAGGAGAGATTGGCTGTTAAGGAATAAATATCAGTACATTTTTTTGAAGCATCAAAGTGTATTGTACCAGATTCACCGGCATCAAGAGATTCTTGAAATGTGAGAACGACTTTGTCGTTTTCAAATACAACCGAAGGTGTTTTGCCACCAAAGCCTGTAAAACTTAGGGGTGAATGGATATAATAATGCTGCATATCAATGGAAACTTCGATATCATGGGTGGGCCAGGGAGTTACTTTCTTTATTAAAACTGTTGGCTGAATACGTTCTCCCAGACTGACTGAATTGGTATTCAGTTGTACATCCACAGACATGACTGCTCGAGATATGGGAACCTTTACCATCTGGTGAAAATACTTTCCTGGAAGATTCCCCCTGTCACAGCCAAAAGATGAATTTGTAATGTATAAATCGGATCGAGATAAAATACTTTTTGATGATGTACATGGATCAATGAAATCAGGAGATGGTTTTAACGTATATTTAATATCGAGTAGTCTTCCGGAAACTGATGTATAACCATTAAACACATTTGCCATAAACGATAAATCAATAATCAATCCATCATCAATTTGAATATTAGAATTATCAATAGATATCCAGGGGCTGTTTTTATTAACTCGATATTGAGCACTATCTTGAACATATGTTTGCATGCCATCGAGGAGATCCTTGAAATATGAATCCGTCCAGACACCTGAATTCTCTGAATCAAACAAATATTGAACTTCATAATCAATGGTCATATTGCTGCACACATCATAACTTCCCTCATCAGGAAGGTTGACAATTTCGCGAATTTCAGCAAGCGCCTCAATTTTAGTATCGCCTTTATTCTGAAGGTATCCCTCCACCTCATCAGAGGCAGAATGTACGCATCCGCAGGAAGTTTCCATATTGTCAATATAAACATGATTCCCAATGCTTTGTCCAGCGTCACAGGGATTGCTAGAGGTCATGGTTTCAATTGTTAAAATAGGATCGTTTTCAACTGTATAAGGGCTTATCGTCCATTTGAACTGATTGTTGTCTTGAATAATATTTCCATGACTGACAGTCACGTTTTGAACAATAAATGCACTGGATAAGGTATCATTAATTACAAGCGCGTCTTGCCAGCTTTGGGCTTGAGTAATTTGTGGACGCACTGTAAAAACCACCGGCTCATTTAAAAAGAGACGTTGGGTATCATTGCCACTGGCAGACATGGTTGTTTCCAGACTGACTGTGGGTTGTTCGCCCATTTTATAACTGGCCATGAACAAAGGAGGGGTAAAAATATCCCCGCAGGCATTTTCATGAACCGGTGTAAAAATAATCGTCCCAGAAATACTGTTGCATGGATCTTTGGGAGAAACATCAAATGACATCACTTTCGTCTGTCCGGCTTCAATCAAAACAGTTGGATTTGAAAACACATGATTGGCATATGTCCAACCGTCTGAAATATTAGAAATAATCAATGATTCTGGAATGTTTGCTGATAGGGTAAAATTTCTTGCAAATCCTCGTGTACCGGCTGGTTGATCTTTATTCTCTAGATTGATTTCAATGGTTCCATTGCCACAATATGCAATGGTGGCTTGTGATCCGGACATTTGCATATTGGGCTGTTTGAGAATCAAAAAGGGCGAGCTGTCATCAGTAAACAATGTGTTTGGATCACATGGGTCAAAGGCCTTTAGGTCAATTGATAGATCGTCACAGCTGATCACTCTCAAACTAAATTCAAAGTATATGTTTTCCTGGCTAGGAATGATATTTGAAATGTATTGATAGTGATGATCACCCAGGATGGGCGTGATATTGTTTTCGCCTAAAACAGGCGTATCAAAACCAATTCCCCATGATGCCTGAATTTGTATTCGGTTGATCCCGCCTTGCCCATTGTTGTTCAGCATCGCTTTGACTGTCACCCGATCGCCAGGCTCAATGACAAAAGGAATAGGATCAATGGGTGTTAAATCCAGTACAATAAGTCCGCCATGCAAGTTGATCAGTGAAAATTCTTCAATTATATGGGGTTGGTTATTAGGATCATCATAATTTATATTGATGATCAGCGGATGCGTTCCAGCGATTGCATCACAAGTCGTTCCTAAAAAATAAGTCAGTTGAATGGTTTCATCAGTGCCCAGAAATAGATTTTCAAAGGTGATCATCGCAGGATCTTCCCCAATGATGTTTACTGAATGATTCCAGTCATTGGATACCGAATTTTCAACAAGGAAAAATGAATCCGGAATATCTAACGAAACAAAGATATTTTGTGCTGTTCCGCCGGTATTGACGATCCCAAGTTGGTAAGCTTGACCGGTGGGATCATTTTTTATAGCATCAGGAACAATAGATTCAATGGTAATATTGGGCTGGGATGCTTCACATGAAATGGTTTGAGAAACAGTGGTTGTCTGATTTAAAAGATCTGTTGCACGAGCTGTAATTTGAGGATTTGTACAAAGGGCAAGCATGAGTTTAAAATCAAGTGCTTTGGTTGTTAAAGCTGGTAGTGTTGATATGTTTGCTTGAAAAGAGTTATTAATGATTTGCGCATTTAATTGACTGGATGGCTGTAATTCAGGGCGGCTGAAGCTATTTTCCCATTGAACTGTCAGGTTGATATTATCCAGTGGTTCATTGGAAATGTTTTGTATGGTTACTTGCATCTCAATAAATGAACCAGCTGAACCTGAAAATGTTGTTGGATTTACCGGAACAAAATTGAGTTGAATCGATGCATACAAAGGGGTTGACAATAGTATAAAAAACAATAATATAAATAAACAATTTTTTTTTCGGATATTTTTCATTAATCTCATTTTTAATTTAGTTTCCATATACTAAGGAATGCTCGGAATATAAGTTCCTCATTATTCAATATTTGTTAATTCGTTTCTGAACCATGAATACACTGAAGAAGATGAAATAAAGACACTTTAAATTCATCTTATTTATTTTCTTCAGTGTAATCATGGTTCAAAAAAAGAAAATGAACACTTATTAAATGGGGAACTTATTTTCAGAGCTTTCCTAACTTGATTAAGGGAAGCTCTGGAAATAAGTTCCCCATTTATCATGCTTGACTGTTCAAGACTTATATAGATCAAGCATTTACGTAGCCAACAGTTCATTCTTTTTTTGAACCAGGAGTATACTTAAAATGAATGAAAACCCTTTTAATTCAACTGATTCATCTTCTTCAGTGTAATTTGGGTTTAATCAACAAGAATGAACAATTATTCAATGGGTACTTATTTTCAAAAAAGTTCTATCAATCAAAAACTTTTGAAAATAAGTGATAACTTTCAATCAAAAGGAGGAGCACTCAAAATGAAAAACGTTCTTTTAATATGGGTGATCATAACTCACTTGATCATGCTTGATGCTTTTGCTGAGAATCATTCCTATATTCCAGAAAAAGAGTTTAAAGAAAAAATTTTTAGCCCAAAAACAGCTGAAACAAGTCAAAAAAAATGGTTGCTTAAAGCAAAGTTAAGCTGTAATTCTTCGTTTACGAACAATAAAAATTTTGTGGGTCAAACCGATGGCTCCATTTATCAGTTCAACATCAATACTGAGGAAACAGCGAACTGGCGAAGTGAACAACATGAGCTATTAAATAAATTGCACATTCTATATGGCTTGAGTAAAACCCCACAACTCGAAGATTTTTTTAAATCAAAAGATCAGATTCAGTTAATGAGTACATATATGTATCATTTAAAATCGATTGATTGGTTTGGCCCTTTTGCCCGATTCAGTTTTGCATCATCAATATTCAAAGGGTTTTATGTAGATTCAGTGGATCAGGATATCGTTTTAAATTACTCAGATGGACAGTCTAAAAATATTGGAACCTTAAGGGCCAATACACGGCTGAAAATTGTTCAAGGATTTGAGCCAATGACCATTCGTGGGAATCTAGGTTTTTTTGCCAACCCATTTGACCGAAAAGAGTTTAAAGTTGAGTTAAAATTTGGTACTGGTTTTCAAAGAATTATTACCAATAATGGTTTTGTATTGGCTGATGACAGCGAAACCACAGAAATTGAATTCAATCAATTGAAAGACTATGAAGAAGCAGGTCTTGAACTAGAATCTGATATTTCAGGTGTATTCAATGAAAAAGTGAAATGGTCATTGATGTCTAATTTTTTCTTCCCTTTGAATGATCAGGAAGATAATTATCGTAACTTTGATGGTATTGATAAACTTAATTCCATCATTGAAGGGAAAATTTCTTCAAAATTGACAAAGCATTTCTCTATGGATTATCTATTTGTCATCAAAAGAGTTCCATTGATTCTGGATGAATGGCAAATTCAAAATGGAGTTGTGATCAATTTTAACTATGATTTATTTTGAATATCCTAAAAAAAATAGCCGAATCTAAAAAATCCATTTATCTGCTCAAAAAAGGCGCATTGCAAAAAAGGAGGTATTTTTGAGCCCTGTAAGGGAAAAAAATATCAACATCAAGCATATGCGTAGCCAACAGTTCATTCTTTTTTTTGAACCATGATTACCATGATTACACTGAAGAAGATGAATAAAATGAATTTAAAGTGTCTTTATTCCATCTTATTCATCTTCTTCAGTGTATAATCATGGTTCAGAAACGAATCAACAAATATTGAATAATGAGGAACTTATTTTCAGGAGCTTTCCTTAATTTTAGAATTTTGCTAAATAATTGAATCCAAGTGTCATCCTGCGCCTACCTCATCCTTCAAACATAGCATTCACAAAGGGGAGCTATTTTACAATGATACTCATTTTAGGACGCATCATTTTAAAACTAAAATACAAGAGTAACCCCAAAAGAAGGTAAAAACCCCAGAAATTCATCGAAGGTACAGCTACCGGAACCGCCATGATATTGCCGATCAGCGTACCACTATTTTTACTGACTGTGTAAACCCAGGAAGCATCTTTCAAATTAACATTGTGATCCCCTGTTTTTCCACGATACTGGTCCCAGATGCGAAATGTAATATCCCCAGGATAACCATTCATGTAGTCCATATCTGGCTTAAATCTCATTCGTGTCTCTTCGTCATCTGCCAGTAATAGCGCATTGGTTTCAGAAACAGTTAAAATATTTGTCCATGTTTGGCCACTGTCCGTGCTGTATTGCCATTGACCATTGGTATTACTAACATTGGTTACAGCCAGCCCAAAGTCTGTGTCTTGATCTATATCAGAGTACTTTTCGGACATCTGTTGAAGTACTTCACTGATTGTGGCTCCTTCAAATTCGGCCGGGTTAACAGTCAAATTATCAGCAACAATATAATCATCTTTGCCATCGAATTTGGGTGCATTGTTAGGTGCTAACATTAATACATATCCAGAGTTTGCCTGGGTGGAATAAGATGAATTTGAAATTTTAATGGGCATCATATTTTGACCAATGACCACAGTTCTCATTTGAAATTCTGTGCCGGTGACATGCCCGCCTCCCCCACTAAAAACTGGGCGTTCAAGTTCATAATCAGCAATCGAAATACCTAGATTTGCCAATATTAATGTAACGATTAATAAAAAATTACGAATCAATAACATAAGCCTCTCCATAATTAAAAGTTTATTTTCTATCTCATATAACAGATTTGTAATTGATAATCAAGTTCATCTTTAATAAATACCTTCTTAAAGATCTCAACATAAATTTCTAGGATTTCCTTATTTTCAATTCAAAGAAATCCTAATTCTAATTGTATACAATAATTTTCTTTGTTTCGATAATGATTTTTCCACCCCCTAAAATGGCATCTCGAGCATTTCAACAAAGGTTCGCAAGGATTTGATCAAGCTGTGAAGGATCAATCTTAATTGGGTAGAAATTCTCACTCTTTTTCCATATGAAACGAATGTCTTCGCCAATCAGTCGTTTCAGCATATTGGTCATTTCATCAACAATTTTGTTTAAGTCTAAAATTATCTGAGCAATGGTTTGTTTGCTGACAAAGGCCAACTAAGGACACACGCAATTCTCCTCAATCAAACTAACAATTCTTCCAAATTCAAAATCATAAGACAACTCAGCCAAATGATCACCCAGCGCCTTGTTGATATCATTGATTTCCAAAATAATCTGGTTGATTTTGTCAATATCGGTTTCAGTCGCTGCCTTTTTCAACTGAGTGACCAGTTCAGTAGGCAAGTCGGCAATGGTTGAAGGAGACAGCTGTTGATCTGTATCTGAAATATCGTTGTCTGCTTCTTGTTTTGTATCTTCATAGTTGTACCTGACGTTTAGATATTTGCTGATCATCTCGAAAATTTCTAATTCTTTGAAAGGTTTGCGCATAAAGTCATCACAGCCTGTTTCAATAATTGTGACTTTTTCTTCTTCAAGGGTACTGGCAGTTAAAGCAATGATGACTGGCACCGGAATTTCTGGTTTGAGATCTGCATTTTTTCTTATGAATTCGACAGCTTTATATCCATCCATTACAGGCATACGAATATCCATAAATATTAGATCAGGATGCCAGCTTTTCCAGATATCAAATGCATCTTGCCCATTAACTGCTTCTCGAGTCGTAAATCCGACTCGTTTGAGTACTTCGGCAAGTAATTTGCGATTGTCTTTATTATCATCGGTAATTAATATTTTATATTGGGGTTGGCCGGATTCCATGGAAATTATTTTGGCGGACCTTGGTTTGGATACTACTTGAGCGCTGTCGACAATTTGAACTTGAATATCAAAAAGAATCGCTGTTCCTTCATCTGGAACGCTCTTGACCTGGATATCACCGCCCATGAGTTGAATTATTTTTCGGCTGATGGGAAGCCCCAGACCAGTACCCTCAGCAGATTCTTCACCTGAAGCTGTTTGTGTAAAGGGTTCAAATAGAACATCAATGTCCTCTGGACAAATGCCTACACCTGAATCCCTGATTTCAAAATACAAACAGCAGGTATTTGGATCGTCGGAAACAGTCCCCTTATTTTCAATATAAACAGAAATGCCGCCTTCTGAAGTAAATTTGATTGCGTTTCCAATCAGGTTAATCATTACTTGGCGAAGTTTGGTTTCATCTGTTCGGATAAATTCAGGCACTGTGCCGCTACAATCAAATATCAGTGTCAATCCTTTTTTTTCTGTCCTTAACCTGAACATGTTCTCCATATCATCTAAAAACTGTGCAAAATCAAAATTGCTTTCAACCAGCACCATTTTTCCGGCTTCAATTTTAGACATGTCCAATACATCGTTAATCAGTGTTAATAGATGTTCACCGCTACGTCTGACAATCGCAAGATGTTCTTCATGTTCAGGCGATAAGTCCGCATCACGACGAATCAGTTCAGAAAAGCCAAGAATGGCATTCATTGGGGTCCTAAATTCATGACTCATATTTGCAAGAAAAGTACTTTTCGCACGATCCGCAGCCTCGGCACTTTCTTTTGCCAGAATCAGCCGGTTGTTTTCTTTGATTTCAGATGACAAACGTTGGGTCATGTCATTGAATGCATCACTTAATAGTTTAAGTTCGTCATTTCTTCCTGATATAGGCGTTGATTGCTGAGAATCTATATTATCAAATCGTGTATTCGTAATTCTGTTGATCAGCAATTCTATTGGTTTTGCCAAAACATGTCGAATAACAGCAACAAAAATAAACCACAAGGCAACAGTTTTGATAAATGAATTGACAACAATCAGGAGAAATCCATATTTTACCTTATTAAAAACAATTTGGTGGCTGGAATAAAAAGTACAGACGCCCACTTGATATTGTTCCTTATTATTACCTGTGTAAAAGATAGGATATTCAACGCCGAATAAATATTTATTTTCTTTGAGATACGTTTTTTTTTCAAAAGAATCATAATGTACCTGCATTCCTTGTTTGTCAATAATCGTACCGATTGCGTATTGCTTGTTTTCACATTGGATATCTATCCCCACAATACTCTGAATTTTGGAAATACCATCCATAAACGTAAGTAATTCATTTGTATCAAAGGACCACAAAAGTAATCCGACCCCTGGCAAAAAGGTTTCTTTAAGAGACTCAATTTCTCGAATAACACTATTTTTTGTATGGTAATATACTGATATAATCTGAAATGTTGTGACAGCCACCGCAACACCAAAATACATGGCAAAAATTATTTTCAGTAAATATGAAGCAATTGAATTTTTTTGAGTGAACGTATTCATCTTGTTTCAAACCTTTATGTACATGTTATTAAATCTGAAATTTTTTTTTGATAATGACAACATGGCGAGTTTTCTGACAAAGCCTCCTTCGGGTGAATTTGTCGTTTTTTAACGCAAGGGATCATCTACTTTGTAGACACTTCTTTGACTTTCTTAAACTCTCTTTGCAAGTCTTTAAACAATTTACGCATAGGATCATAGCTTTGGTTTGATGCCTTTGTTTCGAGATTTTCGCAGATTTCATAGACATATTCTGCGCCAATAGTGCCTGATAAAGACTTTAATGAATGGGATTGAAATCGAATATCCTTAAATTCTTTTGTATCAATCGCTTTTTTAATGTTGGCCAATCGACTATCGATACTGCCACAAAACTCAGCGAGAATTCGATTATAAAGATTTTCATTCCCAAGCATTCTTGAAATTGCCTTTTTACGATTGAGGACTTGCATCGTATCTTTTTTTGATCTTCTTTTAACCAGGGATGTAAAAAACTGCTCTGATTTTGATGACAGCGCTCTTTCAATCATTGATTTTAGTTCATGAAAATTGATAGGCTTGGTAATGTAATCGTTCATTCCAGCATCAATACACTTTTGTTGGTAGGTAGATAAGGCATGAGCAGTTAATGCAATGATTGGAATATTGGAATTTTTTTCATACTTTCCATTTCGAATTAATTTTGTGGTTTCAATGCCATCCATATCTGGCATTTCGATATCCATCAAAATAATATCAAATTCCATGAATGAAATTGTTTCCAATGCTTCTTTTGCATTCATTGCATCAAATGTAAAATAACCAAATTCAGTTAAAAACTTTGTGGCAACTTTTATATTTTCTGGGTTATCATCAACAATCAATATTCTTTTCCTGGATCCTTGTGAAGTAGATGCTTCACTTTTTTGAATCACAGTTTCTTCATGTTTTGATGAATCATCTTCTGTTATTTGTTTATTGCCGCGTTCAAAACTGAGTGTTAACTCAAAGGTGGTGCCTACTTCAAGCTTACTTTTTACTAGAATACGACCGCCCATTAATTCTACCAACTGTTTTGAAATGGCAAGGCCCAAACCAGAGCCCCCATATTTTCGAGTTGTTGATTTATCGGCCTGGCTAAAACTGTCAAATATTGAATGGAGCTTGTTCTCTGGAATTCCGATGCCTGTATCAATGACAGCGATATTAAATTTGATTTTTTGATTAGAATCTTCAGTTCCACTAATCCGAACAGTAACTCCACCCTCTTGCGTAAACTTTATTGCGTTACCGATAAGGTTTACCAAAACTTGACGTAATCTTACCGGATCTCCCTTGACGAGGCCGGATGTTTTTTCATCCTTTTCAAAATTTAAATAAAGATTATTTTTTTTTGTATGAACAGTAAATGTGCGAATGACCGATTGAATTATATTAAAAATATCAAAATCAACAATTTCGAGTTCAATTCTTCCAGCCTCAATTTTTGAAATATCCAGTATATCATTAATAATATCAAGAAGATATGTGGCGGAATCTTTGACTGTCAGCAGATTATCTCTAAGATCATCATCAGAATATTTGATGAGTGTCAGCTCTGTCATGCCAATGATTGCATTCATGGGTGTTCTGATCTCATGACTCATATTGGCAAGAAATGTCGATTTCGCTTTATTGGCAGATTCCGCTATTTTTCTGGATTTTTCGGCTTCAATTTTGGCTAAGAGTAGTTCAGAATTTTTTTCCTCAAGTGCTTTTTGCATATTTCGTAAAGACAGGTGTGTTGTTACCCTGGCAAGGAACTCATCTTTGTTAAAAGGCTTATTGAGATAATCGACACCGCCAGCATCAAATGCTTTTACTTTATCAACAGGTGCAGTCAGTGCACTGATAAAAATAACTGGAATATCCTTAAGCCGTTCATCTGCTTTCATCTGTCTGCATGTTTCATAGCCATCAATGCCAGGCATGAGGATATCCAATAAAATTAGATCAGGCGGATTTGATCTGGCAGAATTTAAAGCTGTCTGACCATCTTTTGCAGGCCTGACATTAAAATTCATATTTTTCAACATCCCCATAATCAGCCGAAGATTGTTTGGATTGTCGTCTACAACAAGTATATTTGATTGTCTATTATCGGTCATTATAACCCTCCTAGATAAACATTTCTAACGGATTTCTGTCAATTAATATAGTGGTATTTTTAGTTATATATATCGATAGAATCGGACATTTATAAAAAAAACAAACACCTATTCAAGAAATAAATCCGTATCTAACAATAGCCTAACAATTTGTAATGCCGCATAAATTTAAGAATTAAGATTTGTAAGCATTCAACTCAAACCAAATAGTATTTTTATATATCAAAAATTGTTTCAAAGATCAATACATTTTATTCTTTTATTTCTTAAGTGCTTGCCAAAACAGATGGCAACAAGGGTGCAGGCATGGATGCTGTAAAAATACATTATATTTATATCCATGATTATGATTACTGAGATATGATAATAAAAGGAACTCAATATTCAAATTTTATAAGATATTGATTTTTAGGTTCGAATTTTTAGTTACTTAGAAGGGTTGATCCCAAATAAAAATAACTATGTCAAATGTCAAACTGTAGAAAAAATGATACAAAATGATGGGGCATACATGGGCAAACGCGGGCAACGCCAGGATCGCTCCTACATTGATTTTGCTCATAGGCTGGGTTTCGGTTTGTCTGCAGTTTTGGTTTCACTCAAAGGAATTCGCTGGATGGAAAAATAAACATTTAAATTGATTAGGAAAACCAAAAAAATAAATTCCTCATTTAATAATTGTTCATTCAGTTTTTGAACCATGATTACACTGAAGAAGATGAAAAAGATGAATTTAAAGTGTTTTTTTTATTCATCTTATTCATCTTCTTCAGTGTAATCATGGTTCAAAAACTGAATGAACAGTATTGTACGCATATGCTTGATGTTTAATTATTGAGTTAAGAAATTATAAATGGGGAATTTATTTTTTGAGAATTCCTTAGAAAGGTAAAGAGATCAGGTTCCCACACTCAAGTGTGGGAACCTATATTGTGACTACTTCATTGGCTTGATTTGTACGCGTCTATTTAAAGATCGACCTTCTTCAGTTTTATTGGTTGCAATTGGAATTTCGTAGCCATAGCCCACATAGGAAATTCTTGCTGTTCGAATTCCCTTTTTGATCAGGTATCTGGCAACGGCTTTTGCACGCTTTTCAGATAGCTTTTTATTGTATTGTTTGCTACCACGATTGTCTGTATGCCCTTGAATTTCAATATTTAAGAAAGGGTTTTTCTTCAAAATTTCAACAATATTATCCAATGATTTATTATATTTAATATTAATATCAGCCTGATCAAAGTCAAAATGAAGGTCTTTAATCACCCAACACCCAACACTATTCACATCAGCAACAAGAGGAGTTTCAGGACATCTGTCAATATGATCAGGAACACCATCACCATCAGAATCCCCGATCGCTTTACAACCAAAACGATCCACTTTTGTTCCTTTGGGCGTATCTGGGCAGCGGTCGACTGAATCATTAACACCATCACCATCCTGATCTTTATCTGATACACATCCATATTGATCCACACGAGAACCGGGTAGTGTTTTGGGACATTTATCTTCAAAATCAGGAACACCATCTTGGTCATTATCCAATGGACATCCCCATTGATCCACCTTAACACCAACAGGAGTATCTGGGCAATGATCGTTTTGATCATAAACACCATCATTATCCGAGTCAATCTTTGGTTGCGGAGATTTCTTTCCAAATGCCAGTGTAAAACCTAAAACAGCGGATAAATTATTATGTTCGTCATCAAAAGGAAGCACATGACGAACATCACCACGTATATGAAATTTTTCTGTCATTTCATATAAAAAACCTGCACCATAATGTGCAAAAGGAGAATCAGGATCAATATATCGTTCATCATCCAGCCACATGTAGCCACCACCCAATGCCAAATAAGGAACCAGGCGATTTTTGGGCCATAGGTGATATAATATATCCATGTGCGCCCAGTAACCATACAAGGTGTCTTCATAAGGCGTCGTTGTCCCCGGCTGACAATAATAAAAATCAAACTTGCCAGCTTTTCCCATCAATTCTAATCCAATATGATCAGAGATATTGTAAGCCAGACCCAGTGCGACAATTGGGCCGCTTTTGATGGGCTGATTGCCTTCAAAAAAATATCCTCCTGCCATAGGGCTAATATGAAAGGCTCCTTCTTTTACCTCACATATGCCTTGTAATGGAAACAGCAGTGTGATCATCATCATTCCTGCAAAAAGTCTTAAATGAATGGTTCTCATGATTCATCCTTTCTTATTTATTGTGACGTGCACGTAAATGAGCGCTGAGACATATTATTATCTTCATTGGACTCCCAGAGTTTATTATTGGAATCTGCCACAACAAAGATATTGTTAATTACAGTGCCAGTATTTTGAAATTCAATGGATACATCTTTCCATTGACCGGATTGAATGGGTTTGTTTAAGGAGAGTTCTGCCAATAAACGTCCTCTACCCAGTGGATTTCCAAGATAGAATGATACCAGTGTGCCTGCTGGTACATGAAGACTCCCTGCATTCCCGATTCGTGCTGTAACAATGACTGAATCCGGACAATCACTCAAATCAAAACGTATGTAAGATGCTGAAATATCTTTGCATCCAAAAGGATTGTCCATCTGATTCTGTCTGAAATTATTATAGCTTTCCCAGTTGTTAATTGGAACTCTGGGAATACGACCATCTTCATGAATATTCGTGGTCATGTAGGCGTGTTGATTCCATATTTTTCGAGTATTGATCCAATAATCATTTTTATCTTCATACACACGAATTCCCGCAAAATCACCACTGATATATGAATTGCAGGGCACAACAATCTCAGCACTGTTGTCATTATCAACATCCGCAATGATAGGCATTTCTATGAATGTACTTGATCCTGCAGCATCTTCATACAGTAGGTTACCATTACGTCCATTAAAGATTTTCACAGAAAAGCTGTCTCGGTATACGATTTCTGAACAGCCATCACCATCGAAATCAAAGGCTGAGGCGCTAGTTACAGATGATGGATCTTCGATATTTGCTATCCATGACAAACTGCCATTACCATTAAACAAAGTGAATTTTTTCGAACCGGCAATACCAATTTCAAGCTGTCCATCACCATCAACATCAGAAATCATTGGCGGGCCGCCATCACCTTTAAAGGGACCTCCGGGTGCAATTTCTTTGGGGCCCCAAATAATTTCTCCGGTATGTTCCACCAGAGCAACTTTGCCTTTTCCAACCAGTACAATTTCAGGATGGTCATCATCATCAAAATTTGCGATTGCGTTGAATCCTTCATTCAGTTCACTGATATGCCAGAGGATTGTGCCATCAGCCTCGTAGGCTGTCCGGCCTGCAATAATTTCCATTTTAGAATCCAGGTCAATATCAGCGACACTGGCATTGTTTAATCCATTATCTTCTTTACCTATCATGAGTGTTTCGCCTGTATTTGATAATACAAAATTACCCACAATGATTTCAGGCACACCATTGGCATCCAAATCTGCAATAGCAACACTCGCCGGACTGACCATTTGACTGGAACTGTAATCATAGCTAATCCACTTTAATGAGCCATCATTTTCAAAAGCTGCCAGCCATTTATTGTCCACCTGATCATTGACAATCACGAGTATTTCAACAATACCATCATTGTCAATATCGCCCAATGCGGGGTTGTAGTTTGGAAAAGCTTCAAAATGTTTATCATGGTAATTAAAAGGACCAATGGAAAAATGTTCCTCTGTGCCATCACCACTGATCGCCCGAATAACCCCTCGTTTTTCATCATTGTTTCCTTCAAATGTGATAAAAACGATATCCGGAATGTCATTCAAGTCGATCACATCATCATTGTTATCATCAGTGAGATTGCCGACGATGGGTGTACAAACCACTTGATTTGACATGGGAAAATCGTTCTTGAGACTCTTTTTCCATTCCCAGGCCAGTTGTGGAGAAAAATCATTGACTGGTGGTTTGCATAAGTCTCCATCCAGGCTATTGCCCATATTGTTGGTTTCATCAATTTCTCGTATGGTATCCAATGGATCAATCATGACGAAAATAATGTTGTCCACAAAGGAAACTTTGGGCTCAAAAAAATCATGATCATCAATAAAGCCCGCTTTTAATTCAACAGTGATCATATCGCGACCTTCTGGTTCATTTTCAACAGTTTGAATGGCTATTGATGGATCTGAGCCTTCATATTTTTTATTATTATTGATATCTTCAAATAAGATAACCTGGAATTTTCCAGGAATTGGCCTTGTTCCTTTGTTAATAATGTCCACCTTTACTGTTCCTGTAACCAAAAGGGTTTCAGGATCGGTGGACAAATCACTGAGGTCAATTTCTCCGGGCTTCAAGTCTACAGACGCATCCGCAGTAATGACTAACGTATCTGGCTCACTGTTATTGATCCCATCATTAACGATGAGTTGAATCTCATAAAGCCCCGGAATATCAGGCGTAAAAATAGGGTTGATCTTATTTACACTTGAAAGTTGTGCTGTACTCCCATTCGGCCTTTCATTCACTTTCCATTCGTATGTAAGGGATTCACCATCAGCATCACTCGACTGACTTCCATCCAGTTGAACCGACTCGCCTTCAAAAACAGTAACATCTTCTCCTGCATTGGCAATGGGTTTTGAATTTTCTGTATTGACAATGAGTGTGTATGTGTTGCTATCTTCATTGCCATCGTTGACAACCAGTTGCACGACATATTTACCAGGACGATCCGCGGTAAAACTGGGATTCGGTCCGGTTGCACCGGATAAGCTTGCCTGGCTGTCAAGTGGTTTTAATGACAGTTTCCATTTGTAAATAAGAGGATCATTATCCAGATCGGAAGAATTGCTGGCATCAAGTTCAACGATTTGATTGACAAAAACCGGACGATTATAGTCGCATACAGCAATGGGTTTGGAGTTAAGGGTTTCGTATTCCAGAATAAAAGGATCACTTTCGCTGACACCATCATGAACTATTAATTGAATCGTGTATTTTCCAGGTTTATCCGCCATAAATGTGGGGCTGACTGATGTTGGATCTGATAGAGTGGCGACGCTTTCAGGCGGTTTGTTCTCAAGTGACCACTGAAAAGTCAATTCTCCACCACCCACTCCCGGCCGAGATTCGCTGCCATCAAGTTGAACTTCCTGAAGAACCGGCAATTGTTGCTCATAGGTTGCTTTTGCAGCCGGATTGTCATGAACTTGGATATACACTTCGTTCGGTTCGCTGTCAATTTGACCATCATTGACAATCAGCTGTACAATATATTCTCCTTTGCTATCTGCTGTAAATGAAGGGGTTATGGCGTTGGCATCTGACAATTCGGCGGAACTTCCATTTGGACGACGAATCATTTTCCATTTACAAGACAGCGGGTCATTATCAATATCTTCTGAATGGGCAGCGCTCAGATGGATTGTCTCAAAAATTCGAACCGGTTCATTATACGTTGCACGAGCAACAGGTCGTGTGTTTAATGGGGTTACCTCAACAAAAACAGGTTCGCTGTTATTGATACCATCATTTACAATAAGCTGAATGACATACTTACCTTTTTTATCCGGAAAAAAGTGCGGATTTACAGTATCAGCATTGTAAAGACTGGCATTGCTTTCATCTGGTGTTTCGTTGAATTCCCACAAATATGTCAGGCTTGTCGAATCCGGCCCTGGTGTTGACTCACTGCCATCCAATTCTAATTTTTCTGTGAGCCTGACATTTCTGACAATTCTTGCTCTGGCGACAGGGGGGGCATCCAGAGTAATATATTCATAAACACAGGGTCTACTATTTGCGACACCATCGTTAACAATGAGTTGTATTAGATATGTACCGGGTTCATCTGGACGAAAATAGGCAACAACCTTATCTGCATCCTGAATTTCTGCTTCGCTTCCTGCTGGCTTGCCGGGCAATGACCAAGAAAAAGACAACGTTCCGCCGTTGGGGCTGGATGTTGACCCGCTGCCATCTAACTCTACTTTTTGTCGTATCCGAAGACGTTTATCTATTGAAATTTTTGCGATTGGGATGCAATTCTCACATGTTATATCCTGCTCGTCTCCACCGCATGCAACCAGAATGATACAACAAAAAAATACAATACTCCTTGTAATAAAAAAGGGATAATGTCTCATAGGTTAATCCTTTCTGAGTAGTTAATAAATTAAAAAAAATGGATATTGTCATTTCTGACACAATTAAAATACTATTGTATGGCTTTCCTAAAGTATGCACAACATATTTTGTTTATATAAATAATATAAATAGTTCTGTCAATTAAAAATTATTGCCATGACCACCAGGGTATCAAGGCCAAAATTCCGCATACAATAAAATGACTTTCCACAAAAAAATGCAATCGCATATTGGATACGAGATGATTCTTTTCATAAAAATTTAAAAGATAATAAAAAAGAATAGCAGAGCAGCCTACAAAAACAATTGTAATTTTTGCAAATCCAGAGAGGTAGAAAATAAAACCCCATAAAAAAAGGCCCATACTTAAGAAACGAAGCATAAACATGGTCTGATCTTCACCGAGAACACCTGGCAATGTTTCTTGCCCTACAATTCTATTTCCCTGAATGTCTAACAAATCAAAAAATGCACATCTGGCAAAAACCAGGCCTGTAGACCATATAAACACAATCATTGTTTCTGTTGAAATGGCGCCATTGATTGTAATGGATGGCAAAACTGAAGTGACAATTCCCCAAGCAATTGCAATGAGAATGGTCTTTGAGCCTGGAATATCTTGAATCTTTTGAATGTTATAGGCTGTTACGCCGGATGGAAAAAGCTTTATCCGATAGGTCATTCCCAAAACACTCATCGTTAAAAGGATAACAAAAGCAGCAATGCCTTGAAAATACGCCAGAGTTAAACCAGACATTCCCGCAGTAAAGGCCATTAACAGTAATGCAACACGATTCTTTTCATAAAATGCAGCACGATAGGGGTAATTATATCGTTCAGCTTTTCTGCTGGTATAATTGTTTAAGGTATGCATGGATAAAACATACAAAAATGCCATCATTACTTGTTCAAACACTGGTTCGATACCTTGCATACACATACTGGCAAAGGCCAGGCAACCGGCCCCAAATGCAACAAACAAATTTGTGAACAAAAGGGTTTGTTGGAACCCTTGAAATGATTTTAACAAACTGCCTGACTGTGTTGAAGACATTGTTTCCAGATGGTGACAGACACGATTGATAATCCAGTTGGGTGTGGAGGCGCCGGCGGTTATGCCCACACGTTGATAATTATTAAATTCAATTACAGGTAGTTCATCTTCAGTTTCAATATGATATGATGGAATATTCTGTTGGTCTACAATTTGAGCCAGACGTTTTGTATTGCCGCTATTTTTCCCCCCAACCACCACAACAGCATCAGAATGTTTGGCAATTTCTTTGACTTCACCCTGCCGCTTTATTGTAGAATCGCATATGGTGTTAAATATCAAATAATGAGAAAGATTCGATTCAAGATAAGCAGACACTTGAGAAAACAGATCATGATTTTGCGTTGTCTGTGCAACCAGAATGGCTTTTGAAAATTCGGGTAAATTGATTAAATCAGAAAAACTCTGAATGACATGCCCCTTACCTTGAGTATATCCCATAAGGCCTTTAACTTCTGAATGATCCATATCACCCAGAATCAGGGTATTAAACTCAGAATTAGCATATTTTTGAATAATTGTCTGCACTTTAATGACTCGCGGGCAAGTGGCATCAATAACGTTAAATCCGGCCTGCTCAAGGAATCGTTTATCTTGAGGCGGAACACCATGTGCGCGAATCAAAACTGTACCCTGACCCTTTTCTGGTATATGGTCCAGAATGAATATCCCTTTATTTTTTAAAATTTCAAGAACTTGAGAGTTATGAATCAAAGGACCATATGTACAAACCCTACTATCTGTGCGATTTGAAGCATCCAGGACCATATCAACAGCCCGCCGGACGCCCATACAAAAACCTGCTGTTTTGGCAAGGGTTAATTTCATGTGGGTTTCAGGATCACCTGATGATCTACAAGGGATAATGAATAGATCATTGCTTTCAGAAATTTTTGATCCCCAAAGATATTGGTCAATTTGATACCATCATCAACCGGTTCAACAGTGTCAACGGCTTCCATAACCAGTTCTTTGTGATCGTCATCATTGTTTACGAGATAGGCATTGGCTTCGCACATGGACGACTCCTTCAGCTAATTATTATTATTAATTATTTGGTACAATTCGTCATTAATTAAATGATCCACCAGATGTGGAAGAGGGATTGCCGGCGTACAAACAATTTTTACATTTTCCTGAGAAATCGGAATGATAATTTTTTTGGCCGGGCTGCTTGCAATGGCTTCAGTCATAAATGGTGTCATTTCGCCCATCATTGCGTGAGCAAGAACAATGGCGATGGTTCCAATAATAACATCAACTTGGGCAACAGTTTGAACGATTGCATTTTCTCCAGATGCTCCCCGATTGGCACGTGCTTTTAACATTTGAGCCGTGGCAATAGCATTGGTTCCTAATGCAATGATTTCTATGTTTTCACTATATTGTTCTTTAATTTTTTTGATGATCGTCGCACCGATACCTCCACCTTGACCATCAATGACACATATTTTCATTATTATTCTCTCATATTATCATGTTTGTTATGGATCTTTCTGCATGTCACTTAATTTTATAAATATTATCATAATTATAAAATAAATGCAAGATTTTTCATCTTGCATTTTCTTTATATCATATCTATAATGGATTTTTAAATAATTTTCATGGCGTGGCAATTAAACGCAAACTAAAAAATAACACCAAAAGATATGTAAAAACCATGATAAAGCTATCTTCTTTCAGGCGGTTAAGGAATTCGGATCGATTTGCCTACATTGGTCGATGGGCGATTTATTTTATTGCTATTGGCTTGATTGCTGGTTTGGGTTCGATCATTTTTCATTTACTATGCCAGCTAGGTATCCATTTCTTTATGGATATGTTTGCCGGATATCGTCCCCCAACTCCTGCAGGCGAACACCATTTGCTAACGCCAACAGATACTCCATTGAACAAATGGTTGCTTTTAATTCTTCCTGCTTTGGGAGGGATTGTTAGTGGATGGTTGGTTTACACATTTGCACCAGAAGCTGAAGGACATGGCACCGATGCTGCAATAGATGCCTATCATCGAAAAGGTGGGTATATTCGGGGTCGCGTTCCATTCATAAAAACAATCGCTTCAGCCATAACTTTGACAACAGGTGGTTCAGGTGGCCGCGAAGGGCCTATTGCTCAAATTGGTGCGGGCTTTGGATCATTTTTAGCGACCCGTTTGAAATTATCCAATCGTGACCGACGAATTATGATGGCGGCTGGGATTGGTGCAGGTGTGGGCAGCATTTTTCGGGCACCTTTAGCAGGCGCTTTATTTGCTGCTGAGGTGTTATATCGGGATCCAGAATTTGAATCAGAAGTCATCCTTCCTGCAGGCCTATCATCAGTTGTTGCATACTGTCTATTTTGCCTAACATTTGGATGGGGATCGTTATTTCAAGCCCCTGAATTTATGTTCCGAAACCCTCTGGAACTCGGTCCATATCTGATACTTTCGCTAATTTTAGTTGGCATGGGTGTATTGTACATAAAAACTTTTTATGGTGTGACTACGCTATTTCGAAAATTAAATATGCCCAATCATTTTAAACCTGTTCTTGGCGGACTTTGCACAGGTATCATTGGTTTTTTTCTTCCTTGGACTCTTGCTTTTGGCTATGGTTATGCTCAACAAGCTCTTTTTTGTAAATTGAGTATTCCTTTCCTTTTATCCCTGGCATTTGGCAAAATTGTCACCACTTCTTTTACCATTGGATCAGGTGGCAGTGGAGGAGTGTTTGGCCCCTCAATAGTGATTGGTGGTGCGACCGGAGGGGCTATTGGTTTATTTTTTCACGCGTTGATACCTGATGTTGTGACTCATCCAGGTGCATTTGTCATTGTAGGTATGGCTGGTTTTTTTACTGCAGTTTCAAATACGCCCATCTCGACAATCATTTTTGTCAGTGAAATGACCAATTCATATCATTTGTTATTGCCCAGCCTTTTGGTATGCTCAGTGGCCCATCTGGCCTCAAAAAAGTGGACCATCTATGAAAAACAAGTCCAAAATATCATGCACTCTCCAGCACATGCCGGGACATTTTTTGTCGATGTGTTACAAGAAATTCATGTTTCAGACCTTACAAACCGCCTCAAACAAGTAAAATGTATACCTGAAGATATGTTATTTATCGATTTTAAAAAGTTTTTCTCTTCAACCAAACAACATTATTTTCCTGTGATTGATACGAATAGTCGCCTGTGTGGCATTTTTTCAAGCACAGATGTTCGATCTGTGCTATTCGAGCCTGATATCGAACACCTTGTGGTCATGAAAGATATTGCCCAAACAGACATTATTACTACATGCCCGAATGATAATCTCAATTCTGTGATGCGAAAGTTAACGATCAGCAATATTGACAGCCTTCCAGTTGTTGATAATCAAGATAAAACAAAGCTTTTAGGCATGCTGAATCGCAGAGAGGTTATTTCTTTTTATAATCAAAAAGTAGAGGAGATGAGAGCGTTTCAAAAATTATCTGCGAATCGAATTCGTTAAAAAGGACTGCTTTTTGCAAAGAAACATATCCTGTATTAATTGAGTCAGCTTTTTTCATACATTTAGGGACGAACTGTCAAATCCCCCTAAATGGGCTAAAATGAACAATGCCAATATTTGAACATGAACCAAATATTAAAGAATAGAGTGGGATAACTATGCACGAAATACCCGGTTATGAAATACAAGACAAAATTTTTGAAAGTAACCATACAATCATTTATAAAGCGATTCGCAAAGGCGATGACCTACCGGTTGTTTTAAAAATCCTTCATGGAGACTACCCATCACCTGAAGAAATTAATCGATTTCAACATGAATACAACCTTATTAAAAAGTTAGATAATACCAATGGTATCATTACCGCGCATCATCTTGAAAAATATCACAATACGCTGGTGATGATTCTTGAAGACTTTCAGGCCAAATCTTTGGATCAATATATTGAAAAACAATCCATTCCTTTTGAAGACAGCCTGAATATTGCCATCCATATATCTGGTATTATTAATGATATTCATAAGCAAAATATTATTCATTCCAATATTAATCCAACAAATGTACTCATGAACGATTCTGCTGACCAAATAAAACTGATTGATTTTGGTTCAGCCGCAGAAATATCCCGCAAGCATCCAGTCGTATCAAATGTGGATCTCAAATGGATTCATCTGGCCTATGCATCACCGGAATTGACCGGTCGAATGAATCGGGCGGTGGATTATCGAACTGATTTTTACTCATTTGGAATCACACTTTATGAACTTTTGTGCGCCAAAAAACCATTTTACAGTGATGATTCTTTGGAATTGATTCATTCTCAAATAGCCAAACAACCCACTCCGTTGCATCAGGTAGATCCTCAAATCCCACGTCCCCTTTCAGATATTGTCATGAAACTCTTATCCAAAACAGCAGAAAATCGGTATCAAAGCGCAAGCGGAATTCAGGCTGATTTAAAAGAATGCCTGGTACGCTATCGGTCCACGCAAACCATTTTGCCTTTTAATATTGGTCAAAATGATGTCCGCAATATTTTTACACTTCCTCAAAAACTATATGGGCGTGAAGTTGAGGTAAAAGAATTACTTCAAGCCTTTGACCGGATTTCATCGACTGAAGCAGGCATGAAAAATGCCAGTGAAATGATTATGGTGTGTGGTTACTCGGGGATTGGGAAAACATCCCTTGTCAATGAAATGCAAAGTTCAATTATTCGAAAACATGGCTATTTCATTTCTGGCAAATTTGATCAACTTCAAAGAAATATTCCTTACAGTGCAGTGGCAGCAGCTTTTTCAGAATTGATGCGACAGATATTAACTGAAAGCGAGGCAAATCTTACCCTTTGGCGGAAAAAGTTATTGAGCACATTGGGCAATAACGCCCAGGTCATCATCGATGTCATTCCTGAACTTGAACTTGTGGTGGGCAAACAACCAGAAGTCGGGGAATTACCCCCTGCTGAATCTCAAAATCGGTTTAATATCTGGTTTAAAAAATTTATCAATGTATTTGCCACACCGGAACATCCCCTTGTTATTTTCATGGATGACCTCCAATGGGCTGATGCCTCATCATTGCAATTGATTCATGTGATGATGACCTCCCAGGATCACTCTTTATTGTTTATTGGAGCATATCGAGACAATGAGGTCGGCGGTGCACATCCATTGATATTGACGCTGGATGAGATCCGAAAATCAAATGTGCTGGTCAATCATTTGTCATTAGCGCATCTTGAATTAAATCATATTAATCAGTTAATTTCTGATACACTAAATTATCTTCAGGAACGAACGTCACATCTTTCAGAACTTGTTCTTGCCAAAACCAATGGAAATCCATTTTTTATCAATGAATTTCTTAAGTCTTTGTATGGCGACAACTTGCTGGCCTTTGATCAACAAAATGGTGTATGGGAATGGGATCTTGAAAAAATTCAGGCCCAGGGAATTACCGACAATGTTGTTGAGTTAATGGCCGGTAAAATTCAGAAACTGGATGCAAAAACGCAAAAAGTTTTGAGAATGGCATCAAGTATCGGCAATCAATTCGATCTGGAGACCCTGAACATTGTAAATGAAACCCGATCCGAACAAACGCTTGATGCTCTCGAAAGTGCCATTTCTGTTGGACTAATTGTCCAATTGGATAAAACCAAATTGCCCATCAGCACTGAACATTCTTCAAAGGCAAAAGCATTGTTTAAATTCTCTCATGATCGCATTCAGCAGGCGGCATATTCTCTGATCCCTGAAAAAGACAAAAAAGGACTTCATTGGCGCATTGGTAATCAGCTCATCGAACATATTCCTAAAGATCAACATGAACAGCGGATTTTTGATATTGTCAACCAGTTAAACTTTGGTGTGGATCGAGCACTGGATCATAAAGAAAGAACACAACTGTCAGAGCTCAACCTGGTTGCAAGTAAACGAGCAAAAGCATCAGCAGCATATGAACCCGCATTTCGGTATTTAAATATTGGCATTCAACTATTGGAAAAGAATTGCTGGACCAATCATTATGATCTGACGTTGAATTTATATGTTGAAGGTGCGGAAGCCTCCTTCCTGATTGCAAAGTTCGAAGAAATGGAACATCTCATTGAAGTGGTTATTCGGCATGCAAAAGGTGTATTGGATAAGGTTAAAGTTTATGAAATTCAGATTCAAGCGTATATGGCACAAAATCTGCCCATGAAAGGCGTCGGTAAGGCCTATGAGATTCTTCGAATGCTGGGCGTTCGACTTCCCAAAAAACCAAACAAGCTTAAAATCATTGCCGGCTTACTTAGAACACAATTGAATGTGGGACGTCGAAAAGTTGACAGCCTGTTTGATCTTTCCCCAATGACTGAACCTTATAAACTTGCTGCAATGCGCATCATGTCCACCGTTGCTGCAACAGTATATTTTGCCTACCCTCCATTGTATCCCATTCTGGTTTTCAAGCAGGTTAATTTGTCGGTACGCTATGGAAATGCCTTTGTCTCTCCATTTGTTTATGCAACCTATGGTTCCATTATTTGCGGCGTTGTGGGTGATATTGAAACTGGCTATCGCCTCGGAAAGATGGCACTTAAACTGCTTGATCAAATCAATGCCAGGGAAATGCGCTCAAAAACACTTTTTGTGGTGAATTGTCTGATAAACCATTGGAAAGAACATTTAAAGGATACACTGCCGGCTTTTCAACAGGCTTATACAGCGGGAATGGAAGTTGGTGATCTGGAATTTGCTGCTTTATCTGGATTCTTGTATACGTACAGTTCGTATTTCATGGGAAAAGATCTTGCCGAACTTCACACAGAAATGGAATCATACAGTGATACCATTCGCCAACTAAAGCAGGAAACAATTCTAAACTCACATGAAATACATCGTCAGTCAGTGATCAACCTTCTGGGCCGATCCAATGATCCGACAAAACTAATTGGTGATGCGTTTAATGAAGAAGAAAAACTTCCCAGACTTCTGGAAGTCAACGATAAAACAGCATTGGGGCATCTATATTTCAATAAGATGCGGCTGTGTTATCTTTTTCATCAGTATCATCGCGCCATAGAAAATTCTAAGCTTGCTGAACAATATCTTGAAGGGGTCACAGCAACTCATACAGTTGGACAATACTATTTTTATGATTGTCTGTCTCGAACAGCCATATATCCATTTTCAGATCGGAAAGATCAAAAACGAATTATTCGACGTGTTCAATCAGATATCAAAAAAATGAAAAAATGGGCAGAACATGCGCCAATGAATCATTTGCATAAATATCATATTATGCAAGCCGAGTTATGCAGAGTTACAGGGCATCATGAAGAAGCCCTTACCAACTATAATAAAGCCATCAGTCTGGCAAAGGATAATCGTTATGTCAATGATGAAGCCCTTGCCAATGAACTGACCGCACAGATGAGCCTGATTCGAAGTGAATGGGAAAAAGCAAGAACCTATATGCATGAATCACGTCATTGCTATCTAAGATGGGGCGCAATTGCCATTGTTAAATTCTTGGAAGATCGCTATTATCAGTTGCTTGAAGGAGGAATGGGGGCTGAGCAGGATCAAGAAAAAGGTTTTGATGTTGTCTCTGTGATGAAAGCATCCCAAGCCATTTCTGGTGAAATCGTGCTGGATCGTTTGTTGGACAATCTAATGAAAATTCTGATTGAAAATGCTGGAGCAAATAAAGGCTTCTTAATTCTTGAAGACCAAAATGAGCTTATTATGGCCGCCCATGCAACCACTGAAAAGACACAAAAGATTACTTTAGGTATCCTTCTAAAAGATTGTCAGGATATTGCTCAGGCCATTGTCAATTATGTGGCACGTACAAACGAAACTGTGGTTTTAAATGATGCTGCTGGCGAGGGTGTATTCACTCAAGATCCTTATGTTCAAAAAGCACGTCCGAGGGCGGTGGTATGTATGCCGATACTCAGATCAGACAATACCATCGGACATATATATATGGAACATGGACAGGCAACCGGCCTGTTTACCCCTGAACGAATGGAAATGTTAAATCTTTTAGTTGCACAGGTTGCCATTTCTATTGAAAATGCTAAATTGTATAACAGCCTTGAAGAGTCCGAAAAAAAATATCGTTCGTTGTATGAAAACGCTTTAGAAGGGATTTATCAAAGTGCTGCGGATGGCAAATTGATCGGGGCAAACCCTTCACTTGCGAAAATTATGGGTTTTGATTCTCCAGATGAAATGATTGAATCTGATATTCGTATTGACAAAAATTATGTCAACCAACAGGATCACATAAACCTGATGCAAAAACTGCAAGAATCGGATCAGGTCATTGGCTTTGAAACAAGATTTTATCAAAAAGACAATACTATCATCTGGGCATCACTGACAGCTCGGACTGTTCGTTCTCCTCAGGGAGAAATTCAGGGATATGAAGGATCACTGGTTAATATTACCGAACGAAAACAAAAAGAGCAGGCCGAACGAGAACGTGAAGCCGCTGAAGCAGCCAATAAATCCAAAAGTGAATTTTTGGCCAGCATGAGTCATGAAATTCGAACCCCCATGAATGCTATTTTTGGATTTACTGAATTGCTTGAAGATCAAATGGAAAGCCCATTGCAAAAGCAGTATCTTTCTGCGATTGCATCCAGTGGAAAAACATTGTTAAGCTTAATTAATGATATTTTGGATTTATCGAAAATTGAAGCCGGAAAACTCGAGATTCAAATTAATGATATCAACCCAAGAACCCTGTTTACAGAGATTGAGCACATTTTTTCTATCAAAGTGAAAGAAAAAGGTCTGGATTTAATTCTTCATATCGACTCCAGTATTCCGGAAACATTGGCGATGGATGAAGTTCGTATTCGTCAGATCCTGTTCAATTTGGTGGGAAATGCAGTAAAATTTACAGACACAGGTCACATTGAAGTTGCATTGATACAGGACAAAACCAAAGAAACTGAACAGGGGCTTCACTTAATTTTCAAAGTCGCGGATACTGGCATTGGTATTCCTGAAACTCAAAAAGCGCTCATTTTTGATGCATTCAAGCAAACTGAAGGTCAAAGCCAGGCCAAATATGGGGGAACAGGACTTGGACTGGCAATTACCAAACGATTGGTCGAAATGATGGGTGGCACAATTACAGTTGAAAGTGAGTCAGGAAAAGGAAGTTCCTTTGCGTTCAATATTCCTGATGTTCGTCCCGGACAATTTGTTGAAGAATCGGTTGAAACTGAAGAAATTGATATTGAATCAGTGGTATTTGACAAAGGGATGCTGCTAATTGTTGATGATGACCCTGATACGCGGAGTCTTTTCAGAGGTTTTCTTAAAAATCAGGCGCTTGATATTGTTGAAGCAGAAAATGGCCAGGAAGGTGTCGATATGGCAAGACTGTATCAGGTTGATTTAATTTTGATGGATTTGCGGATGCCTGTCATGAATGGATTTGAAGCTATCAAAATTATTAAGTCTGATGATACCATTAAAGATATTCCCATCGTTATAGTGACTGCATCAGTAATGAAAGATAGTGAAACGAATATTTTATCTTCAGGATGTGATGGATATCTAAAAAAACCACTACGAAAAAAAGACTTGATCACTGAAATAATGCGGTTTATATCCTATGATTCTCCCAATGAACCATCTGTCAAAACGCAACAATCCATTATTGAAACAGATAGTTCGGAAGATATTCAAATTGATCCCAACTTGAAAGAACGATTACCAGAACTGATTCAAGCGTTTGAGTCTGAATACCTGCCAGAATGGGAAAATATTAGTAAGCAATTTATTATTGATGAAATCGAAGTCTTTTCTGAAAAAATGCGACAGGTTGGTGAAGAGTTCACGTTCAGTCAACTCATATCTTGGGCGGATGAACTGAATATGCAAACCCAACAATTTGATATGGCAAAAATACCTGGTACTTTAAAACGATTTCCGGGCATTGTTCAGCAACTGAATGGGATGGCTTCTTAAAGAGTTGATTCGCTTCTGACCCTTGATTACACTGAAGAAGATAAATTTAATTGCCCCCTTTTTTAGAATGGGCCCGTGTAATCATGGTTATTCGCCAATACTACATTATTGCTCATTGGCAAATGAGCAAGTCGCAAGCATCAAATCGAAAAAAATCGAATAGGAATACCAGAGCAAAGCCTTGCGGAAAGAATGTCAAAATGCATTCGAAATTGACTGTCGAAGAATCTGTCGGCAAAGAACCCAAACTGCTTGATCAGGCCTGCGGCATCATGCGAAGAAAACACATGGCGTTGA
>Ga0272440_1000468_pt1 | contig 34226 bp, 54 predicted proteins | sample SSMMMBAug17_FD_192440 | JGI IMG/M metagenome (GOLD analysis project Ga0272440, IMG submission 192440) | Marine sediment archaeal communities from Little Sippewissett salt marsh, Falmouth, MA, United States - SSM-MMB-Aug17 | ecosystem: Environmental > Aquatic > Marine > Wetlands > Sediment ... | reverse complement strand
AAACAATCTTTTCCCATTATATCAGCCCCTTTTAAGTTAATAATCTACCGTACGAATCCCTAGTTGTTGTTATAATCTCTATTAGCACCCATATGCCATATACTAAGTAAAAAGCTATCGGTAATAGCCAAATTATAAATCCTATTATTACGGAGATAGCTCCTCCAAATGTAAATAATAATAGTTGTATAATCGCCCTGGTGTAATTTCCTATGTAAAAGTTGTGTATTCCAATTAATCCAAATAGTAGCCCCAATATGATGTATACTCCTCTATTTTTCAATGATATGTTTTCTAAATTTATTTCTCTATTGTTCATTTTTAAGCTTCCTTTCCATATATTCTTTATATTCTTTTATTGTTTTTTCTACTTTGTCAAGGCATTTTGAATATGATTGCAGATGTAAATATCTAAACATTTCTTTATACTGACAAGGATTTAAAATACATTCGCTACAAACAATTTCTTTTTCACAATGTTCGAATGTTTTTAAAAGATTATTAAGTTTATTTTCTGGAGTTTCAAGTTTTTCTATTTTCATTTTTCCAGAAAGTACATCAAATACAAAGACCTCTGGTGTAACTGATGTAATTTTTTCTATTTCACGAATAATACATACATCATTATTCATAGTTACAAGTATTTTAAATTTAGAGTTTTCTTTCAAAAAACTATTATAATATCCATGTTTTTTACTATTTATTGAAAAATATTCTGAAACATATTCACCACTTTCATTTTTCTCAATTTTAATTCCTGCATCATCTAACATTTTAACTTTTCACCGAGAAGTCTCCTTCCTCTTTAGGTGGGATATGAATCGGTGACTACAGAGCAACAACTGGATATGCCAAGAAGTTGCTCTCACCTTTTTACTACTGGCGTATACTCTCAGGTTACGCCCTCCTTACGGAGTTGATTTTCCCTTCGCCAATGTTGAAATAGCTTCGCAATGTGGTTGACCGTTCCTTACCCTTAGAACTTTTACAGAGCCACGACAGTTGCATAGAACTAGGGAATCATTCTATGGTGTCTACATCTAATCCAACGTAGTTCTCTAAGAACTTAGGCTAGACAACTAGAGCTTCAAAGAATATCTTCTTCAAGCTCCCACCTCTAAGCTTTAGCGTAGGTGGGGGTTAGTTGACATGTTGCTTGTCTAATATAATTATTCATTCAATCAGCTCCTTTAATTTTTTCTATATTGCTTATCTCGTCAAATCTAAACATATACTGCCTTTTAAGTGAATAAGAATGTGATATCCAAAGCACTTCATCATCTTCCCACACAGTACACAAATAACCTACGTGTTTATCCTCGTACGGGAATACAGTTGTTATAATAACTAAATCTTTTTTATTTAGTTTTGATATTACATCTCTAATACTATCCATAAATATCGTCCCACCTTTCTATATTTGCATCGTATTTATCGAGTAATAGCAAAATACCTTCTTCCATTAACTCATTGCTATTTACCACTTTCCCTTGCTCTAATGATAATATACTTGTTAGCTTCCTTAATTTTGCAACTAATTCTTTATTGATAGTTGTGCTATAAACTATCCTACCGTTTTTCCTCTGTATCGCCATAAGCTACCCCCTATATTTTTTATTAATTTAATTTTATATCAACATATATTTATTGTCAATACAGTACGTATATATTGACAAAATTTAAATGTAAATATATAATAGATTTATAGTCAATTCTTGGAGGTGATTATTGAATAATTGCAACAAAAAAACAGGGTTTCCCCTGCTTTTCGCTTTGATTACCAATCAAAATAAAAGATGTGATTTACAAAAATGTAAATCTGAAGAATATGCAAATCAGAACATTTAAATTATATCCCATCTTTTATTAAAAAACAAATCTAAACTAAAAAATGGAGGTATTAGGATGAATAAGTATATGATGTTTCTTGGGTATGTAGCAGGAATAATAATGATTGTGTTTAGTATGATGTGTACTTATATGTTGTTTGAAAGTTTTGTAACTGGTACATGGTTTGGAAAAGCTTTGGGTCTAGTAGGTATTAGTATCGACATTGGAAAACTTGTATGTGCATCAGTATTTATTTATATGTTATCCAAAGGGAATCATGGTATGGCTGTTATAAGTTTATTGTTTTACTTAGGTTGTTTTAGTATCTCGATGATAGCATCACAATCATTGGACCTAAACAAAGCCAATGTGATAAAGCAAGAGTCGATTCTAGCATCAGATATTTATAAGTTGAACTTGGATTCGTATGAAACAAACAAAAAGGAAATAGCCCGTATCTCGTCTGAATTAAGCAACTTAAAAAGTAACAAGAATATCGAGATAGAAAAATCACTTACAGAACTTAAAGAAAAACGTGCTTATGCTAAATCAAAGAACTGGATAACAACACCAAGTGGAAGCCCAAGGGATGGGGTAGACGTTTGGGATAAGAGAATAAACACTAGACGAGCTGAACAGGAAGCTGAGATAGACTCCAGGATAAATAGCTTAGAAACTCAGCTAGGAACATATAGAAATCTTAAAGAATCTGCTAAGACAGACTTAAGCAACATAGGAGATTCTAAAATCTTAGCAACCGAGGGAATGTTGGCATTTGCAAGTTGGGTCCATAGTATGGGCATAGGAGAGAGCCCAGAAAATATTTTAGGCACCTTTTACCTCTTAAAAAATGTATTTGCCGAATTACTCGGTACATTTTTGGTAATGATAAGCACAACAGGCATAAATATTAACATAGGGTTAGGTGGAATAAGTGGTATAATAGGTGCATTTGCTAAGATAACTAAGAAAGTATCAGATATCAAAAATCTTAAGAAAGAAAAAGAGTTAAGACCTAAGACAGATAACCTAAGTCTTAACGAAAAACCTAAGAAAAATATCAAACAAGTAAGAGTTAAAAAAGATGTCTTAGGAAATATAATTGAAAAGATAAGACCTAAGACAGATACCATAAGACCTAAAGAAACAATTGTAAGTCTTAAAGATGAATCCTTAAGTCTTAAAGAGCCACAACAGAATGGGGTTATGACATCTAACCTAAGTCTTAGCGAAAAATCCCTAAGACCTAAGACAAATAACTTAAGACTTAAGAAAATTAATACTAACTTGCTAAGTGAAAGTTTACAAAAATTTCACTACACTTATAAAGACATAATAAAGCTTTATCTTGAGGAAGCTGAAAACAGTAAAAGCAAAAATGGAGAGATTGCAGGAATAACAAAAATATCTAAGAAAATTGGAATAACAGAATCAAAGGGGAAAAGTATCTATGGATTTTTGAAAACTATACAAGTTATAGAAGCAGAAAATAGAAAAAGCTACATAAGAATGAGCGAAAAAGATTATAAAAAATTGTTGGAATTGTAAAAATATGATACAATAAATTTACCTTAAAATAAATGTAGTGCTTGGTAGTTAGTGTTGTTTAATGAAAAGGGTGTTTATACACTCTTTTCTTTTTGCATACATTTATTTAATCTTAGTATTGACTTGTATAGTTAATTGATATATAATATTACTTGTAGCAAACAAATTAATAATTAGGAGATGGTTTAAATGACTAGATTTGAAAAGATTATGATGAATAAGGATAATAATGGTTTGGAGCAACAAAATTTTTTATTCGATATGTTTTTTGATGATTTCGACAGGGAGCAAGATGAGGAAGATTTTGAAGATTATAGACATAAAACAGAATGTTTCATGGATTGGATAGATGGTAGGATGGAGAGAATGAAAACTATTGATGATATGACAGAGTTTTTAGTGTTAGATTGTGATTGTAACAAATGCAAGTATGAACATGATAAAACAAAGTGTAGACAGTATAAATGTGGTGATGATGCATTAAGTTATAGGATATGTTCAAAAGGTCATAAAGAATGGTTAAGTGAGGAATACTAAGGGGGATATGCCCCCTTTTTTTATTTTAGTAACAATCTTTTAGAGTTCTTAAGTAATGATTTGGATGTGCTTCAACTAATCTTCTAGGCTCTTTTCTTATGTCTATGTGCGTATCTGGGACATAAGTTAAAGCTTCAGCACAAGAATAACTTCCATCTTCATTTTTTTGTCGTGTTGTAACTTGTACAATACATCCTTTCGGAACATTACAAACTTTAGTTGATTTCATCCATCCTTCTTCATTACTTGAAGCTTTACAAAGCAATCTAAATGTATCACCATCGCCATAAAGTTTTAAATCTGATATATTATCTTTTGCCTGTTTTACCTCTGATATGTCTAATTGTTTCATTTAATAATCACCACTTTCTATTTTAATAAATTTTCTAAATCTGCTTTTTCTTGATGCAATCGTCTAACAACTTCTTGATAATCTTTTCTGATTTGCTCGGTGTATTCTCTATTCTTTTCTAAGATAGATTCTGTTCTTTTCAATTGCTCTCTTAATAGTCTTATTTCTTCATCTTTTTGTGCTACTATTTCAACACAATTAGTTTTCTTTTTATCGTCTAATGTAGATATATCAAGCATCTTATAAAAAGGGAAAAATTGCCCTGGACAAAGTGTATCTACTTTTTCAGAGTGTTTTAGGAACTCAATATTAGGGTAAATAAAAGTTATCATTTGCAGTAATGCTTGACCTGCATAAAATTGTTCTTCTGGCATATCTTTTTCAACTTCGTAATTACCTTCAAATGCTATACCTATACTTTCTGAATTAAACCCTTTGCAATGAGCTCCAATAATGTTAATAGGTCTGCCAGTGTATATTGTACCATCTTTTTCTACGTAAAAGTGGTATCCTATATTATGCCAACCTTTCTTTAAATGAAGCTCATCACATTGTTTGAATGAATAATTTTTAGCTGCTACATGGTGAATAACACAAAAATTTGTAAATATTCTTTTTTCCCAATTTTTATTTTTAGTAGAATTTTCTATAATTTTCATTATAAAACCTCTTTTCATTATATTTTTTATTTGATAAAACGATACCATAACAAACCAAAAGGAGTGTGCCAAAAATGAAAAACAAAAACAGAAGATATTTAATGACAAACGGTTATATTCAATGCACCGATGTAGAAAAAAATATATATGTATACGAACATCGGTATGTGTGGGAAAAGCATTATGGTTCAATACCAGAAGGTTTAGTAATACATCATAAAGATGGAGACAGAACCAACAACACAATAATTAATTTAGAACTTATGACTAAGCAAAAACATGATAAATTAACTCTTGAACATAACGTTAAAAAAAACATAAGAAAAACATTTAAAGTACCTCATCAAGTAGATATTCCAAAACAAGAACTAAAAGACTTACTTGATTTTGGTTTAAGTTTAAGATTCATAGGAACTCTTTACTCGGTTACTAAAGGAGTAATTAAAAGAAATATGAGAGACCATAATCTATTAAAACCTAAAGATAAAAAAATACATAAAGTTTACAATAATATAATTTGTAAAAGTAAAAAAAATATTAAAAAACAAAAAAGTCAAAAAGTATTCATAATAAAAAAACAACATTTATATGATTTGATTAATTTTGGTTTTTCACAACGCTATATTTCAAAATTATACAACACTTCACATACAACAATTCAAAGAAACATTAAAGAATATAATTTAAATAGATAACAGTAGAGAGATTTAATCTCTCTACCCCTATTCTTTACTCTTAAAACACTCCCTAACATCTTTGTTAATATTATTTATAGTTTCCTCAGTCTTAGCAAATCCTTTGGTTACAACCTCTTTCAAATCATCATATTTATTACTCAAAGATTTCATAACTTCCTGGCTAGTCTTTAATACATCGTGATTTTTTATTAACAATTCTGTCATTTTGTCATTCCTTGAATCATTAGTTTTCCTGTTATACTCTTTGTCATCTTTTTTCGTCTTTCTCTCCGTTAATATGTACCAAAGCAGAAAAGCCGCAAAAGGAGATGTACCAACTAATTGTTCCAAAATACTGTTAAGTTCCATAATAAAAACCTCCAATTATAATTATTTAACATAAATAATTATAACATATTATAAATACATACCATAAACTACGTATTTAGTTTGACCGTTCCAATATGGCGTATTAGAGGTATGATCTACTTCAATTTCTACACTTGTAATTATTGTATCACTTTCCCATGTTGCTTTGTCTGTGTAATCGTTTGCAGATTGAACATCACAGTATAATTCTATTCGTTCATTACCCAGGTATGGATTTTTAATCACTACATCTAAAGAATTTTTAACACTTGTAGATATAGTACCTGTAACCGTTAGTTTACTTGCAACATTATCATTTACAGTGACATTTATTTTATCGCCTGCTTCGGTTACATCACCAACAAAAACTATTCTATAAGCATCATACCCATGTAAATCAATTTCAACCTTTGGAGAATCGTCTAATATACAAGCCATTCCTAGTTCATACAATCTGTTTTTTTCTCCTGTATAGTTTAAATTCCCATTGGATAACGTTGGGGAAGTATCTCCTGCGACACCCCTAGTCAGCGTTAGTTTTAACAATAAATATTCATCAGCTGACAATTGAGATAATGAGCTTAAATCTATATTGCTATCTGTATCATTTTCGGTTATCTCTGTCTGTGCTATTATGCTTGTATCACTTGCTTCGTAATCGTTATAGCCTAATATCCTAAAACTTGACGCTGATGAATAACTGTATACATATGTAGTATCAAGTAAATAAAATTTATCTCCATTTTCACTAAAAAATATACCACCAGAAACAAATAAAAGACCTGAAACTTCTAGTTCATCACTTACGTCATATTCAGTTTCTGTGCTATATGTAGTTAAATCCCATGCTGTAGATAAAGTAACAATATTTATATGGTAGTCTGTAGCACTGTCTCTTTCAACTGTAAATAATCTATCCCCAGTATTGGATATAACAAGTGTATTGTTTTTGATAAAAGCACCTATTCCAACCCCTAAATCAGTAACGCTTCCAGCTGTAGACAAGTCAAATGGTGTTGATAGATCGATATAGCTTAAATTTATGCTTCCACCTTTAAACCATATCCTACTTCCATCTGGCTTTATGTTTAAAATAGTAGGTGACCCACCATTTACTGATGTTGACGGAACTTCTAAACTGTTTATTTCTGTAGCAGTGGATAAATCATATGGCGTAGACATCGTGCATTCTAATAATATCAAATCATCACCTGTATCATCTGTATAGAGGCAAAACAATTTCGCCCCTCCATTTGCAATTTTATATTTTAAACTCGAACCACTTTTTATATCAGATGGTGCAAAACTCTTACTATCATAAGATGCCGTAGACATATCATATGGTGTGCTCAAAGTGTGACTTTTAATCGAAGAACTGCTTACTAAAAAAACCCTTGAACCATTATTATATATATTCAAATCAACTCCGCTTAGAGTAGTTCTCGTAACCTTTGAACTATCATAACTTGTAGCATATGCAGTAGTAATAAATGTTCGCTTTTTAACCTCGTAGTATAAATTATTGTTAGCATCAAGGTTAGAAATATCCAATTTAAAGTTATTATATCCTCTAATTGTTGACCCATTTAACAAAGCTTCAATCGTACCACTTGTTTTAGTAGTCGATATCTCAAAATCACCACTTGATTCTGTTATGTCAGACAATGTAGCAAGTTTTAACAAATCTGCTTTACCTCTAGTTCCTAAACCTTTTTCTATTTCGACCATTTTTGATTCTGTTATCGTGTCACCTGTATTCCAAAATTTACTCAAATCTATCCCTCCTTAGTTAAATGTTATATCCCATACAAAAGTTACTGCAATACTACTTGTTTTTGATATTTTATCAAACGTTACATGTGCAAAAAGTGTTCCAGTGTCTAAAGTATCTGTAGCAGTTCCACCGAATAACCCCGCTTCAACCAAATCATTACCATTAGCCTGTGGGCTTGATAGATAATATTTTATAGTTGCTTTATTACTGCTATCAATAGCCTGTGTTATTTGATTTCTGTATACTTCATTTCCTAATACAGTATCACTGGCACTAACTATTGTATCATCTGTACCTACTGCAAAATGTGTTATTCCATTTGTAGATTGATTTCCAATTATTTTAGCAATAAGATTTTTTCCAAAGCTAGTAATAATATTATGCTTTTTTATTGTTTTAATCTCTTTAGTTTCTAAATTTTCTATCATAATTGTAACGTTATAAGTTATATCTAATACTTTTTCATCTATTTTTTTAATCACTATCCCACCTCCGATAAACCTATTTGAGCTATACCTATTTGAGTTACTGGTGCTGATTCTGTGATTGTGACTAACTCACCAATATTAACAGTTTCATCACCAATTTTCTTTAATTTTATCAATCTTTCATTTTCATTGATTATATTTGATTCTTGTTTTTGTAATATTCTCTTAAAAAATTCTTCCCATCCACCCAGAGCAACACCATCAATAGCCTTTACATTATATTTTATGATTTCTTGAGAATGTCTAGTGATATTTATACTTTCGATTAAAAACTTAGAGTTAATACCTCTATCGGTCCTTTGAACATCCAGAAACTGTCCTGCTTTTAAACCATAATCATATGTTTCAAATGTTATTTTGTCACATACCTCTGCGTATTTATCAAGTAGCCCGTTGGCATAATCTAAAGTTTCATCCATATCTGTTAGTGTTTTTTCATCTTCTATGTTCTCATACACCCCAGAAGTACCTTCTATTAATGCTCTCTCATTTATTTGTTGTTCATTTTCAGACTCAATTAAAATGTCGTAAAATCCAATGTAAGTAATTTCTACTAAGTCTAAATTAGTTAGTATTGTTTCACTCTCATCCTGTGTGATATAGTTTTCACCTATCTTGTAATAATATTTTTTGTTTTCATCTGCTCCCCTTATACCTATATCATCTTGGTCGATTTCTGTCGAATTAATGTATATTCTTGGTTTGTTTGATAATTCGTAATCCAGGAAAAAGGCTCTTGATACTCCGTCTGGTGCTGGAGTAGGTTTCTTTTGTGTTTGGATATGTGTAGTTCCTTTCCCTGCTCTTACAAATTGTCTATTTCTGTATTTTGTCAAACTTCTTTCTCTTTTTAATTTGTTTATTCTTACATCATCAGATAGTATAAATGGTGCTGGGTTATTACTTCTAGGGTACCAGTTTAAACGTTTATACTCGTCTATTTCCCAGTTATATCCTGTTATAGTTTTTAATTGGTCTAGGCATACATTAGGATACTTATAATTAAAAGTATACTTAGTTAACACCTGACCAGCAACTAAATTACCCTCTGTTATCCCATCATCCGCCATATAAGGTAATATTTTATTTCTAATTATTTCAGATACTTCCTCATTTTCTCCGCTTTCTGCTACTAATCTACGCTTAGAAAATACACTGTTATCTGCACAATTTAATTGATAAAAAATAACTCCAGGAGATTCTTCATAGTCAAAAACCTTCTGAATTATCCCACTAAAAAGAACGGTAGTTCCTTCAATAGTTTTAAATGTTTTCCCATCTGATGTTATAAAGTTTTTATCATCTGCTTCAATAAAATTCCTATAAATTGTAGTATTTGCAATTGTTTTAGTCCTAAAAACACTTCCATTGCTTGTTAAAAATCTTTTATTATCTGCTTCGATAAAATTTACATGATTTGTAGTTGGGACATATCTAGTTTTAAATACTTTGTTATCACTTGTTATAAACCTTTTGTTTAGTTTAGTCTTAAAATTAGCTAGAATTACATTCGCTTTATCGCTGCTATCAAGGAAGGATACCTCCATTCCTTCATTGATTTCTAGTAGTGTCAATAAGTCTATTACAACACAATTCATTGTAGATATACTGTTAATGCTATTTGTTAAGTTCCAGTTAGTATGTATTTTTACTTCAGTATTGTCTATTTTAAACGTCCGCATTTATGCCACCCCTTTGCTTTCAAGGGTATTTACTACGGAATTACCTATTGCTTCACCTGCGTTATCTCCAACGATCGTAGGATTATTAATATTAACAGTAGTATTTGTTTGGCTAGGCTTTTCATAAAAATTATATTCACTTTGCTTTTTATCATTCAATTCTTTTACTTCTTCTATCTTATTTATTGAGCTTTCTTTAGCAAAAACACTATTTGATACGGTACTTATTTTGTTCATAGCTGATGTTGGTCTTATAGATGTAGATTGTGCTTTTTGCATAAGTGCCATTATTTCATCAACAACTCTTTGCAAATCTGCTTTTTTAGAGTTTAATCCAGAGATTAAGTTATTCATAAATGCTACACCTTTTGATTGCCAATCGCCAGTGTATCCATCTATTGTTTCGACTATTCCTTTGTTTTGAATATCTACATCTTTTCCTATTTCGGTGTATCCTTGTTGTTGTTTTTCTAGCATTGTTTCAAAGTGTGTTTTATATTGTTCTTCTAAATTGCCGTAAAAAGTTTTTAGTTTCTTTTTCTTAGCTTCATTTTCAGCAGCTATTTTTTCACTTTCGGATAAATGCCATTCTTCTAAGTCAGATAACATTATGTCATATTTATTGTCGGCTTCTAGCCTTATTTGCTCATAGTGTGCAGTATACATATCTAAATCTAGTTGAGCCTGTCCTCTTTTTAATTCAGCTTGTTTTTCAATTTCTGCTTTTTCTTCTTCATTAGAATCAATGATATTTTCTATTTTTTTTTCTAAATGTCTTTTTTGTTCTTCACGTCTTTCAAGTTCTTTTTCTCTAGCTTTTTCATTAACTTTTTCTTGCATTTCTTCTGATATTTCTTGTATCTTTTTACTATATTCATTTTCTATTTCTTGTTTTTCTTCTGACGATTTAGCTTTTAATAGCTTTTGTTCTCTTTCGTGATTCAAATTCATAATTTCTTTTTGATCGTTCGCTAAATCGTTTAAAAATACTTGTTCTTCGAGTTCTTTTTCTTCCTGTTCTGTTTTTTCATCTATTGCTTGTATTTGTTTTTCAATGGCCTGCACTTCTTTGCTTGTTTGCTCGTCTATATTAGCAATTCTTTTTCGTGTTTGCTCGTCTATTTCTCTAAGTGTTTTATTGTAAGTTATTTGTAGTTTTTTTATTTGTTTGTCAACTTCTTCATTTGCAAGTTTATTTAATTTTTTATAATGCTCTTCTTTTTGTTTGTAATCTTTATCTAGTGCTTTTTGCTCAACTTTAGTTTTGTTATTATAAAACTTATCAATTGTTTGGTCAATTTTATTGTGAGAAGATTCCATTAATTTAACCATTTTCTCACCATTTTTTTCCAAAACCTTTTCTGTTTTTTCAATTGCTTTTTCAACCTTAGGTATTGCTTTTTCAACACCTTTAGCTATTTGTTTACCTATTTTTTCGCCATGACCATAAGCTTTCTTTTTTGGCTCTTCATCCTCAAATGATGAAGAAAATATGTTAGATATTTTATCTGTCAATGATTCAATATTGTCCTCGATAGGCTCTGTTTTTTTAGTTTCTTTTTCATATCTTTCCATTAATTTTTTAGCTGAATATTCAGCAGTTTCAGTTATTGCGTTAAAGTTAGTTGTTGCAATATCTTTCATATTTATAAATGCTTTTTTGTATTCTCCGCTAGCCATATTACCTAAAAAATTTACAGTGCTTTTTAAATTATTTACAAAAGCCTTTAACGCTTCACTTATTGCTTTTACAGTTATAGATACAACTGTTAGCATTCTAGGGAAATAAACTTTAAAATTATCTGCTAACTTAGGTAAAATTGTAGTATAAATATACTCAAGTATTGTTATCATTGGCGGTAAAAAATCTTCAACAATAATTTTTAAAACTTCTTTTACTGTTTCTTTTATCTCGGGGAAAACTTCGTTAAATGTATCCATTAGTATTGGTAAAGCTTTGTCATTTATTAAAGTTATAATGTTTGTAAATGGAGGAAAAACATTATCTGTTAAATAATTAAAAGTGTTTGATATAGCTTTTTTTATAATTGGCATATTGTCATTTATAAAATCTGTAAACTTGCCAAGAATAGGAAGTATAGCTTCACCCATTGGAAGTAAAATTGATGTTTCTAGATTTCTTTTAATACCTTCCATTGCTTCGCCAAATGTATCATATTTAACTGAATTTATCTGTTGTAAAGCATCTTCTGTGTATACAACCTCATTAGATATATCTTGCAAAGCAGATATACCCTTTGGTCCCAAATCTTCAAACATAGACCCAAATAGTTGAACCCCTACTAAATTTTGTCGAACTGGATCTTCCATTTTCATTAATTTATCAATTACCAGTTGAAAAGATTCTGCCCCAACATCTCCACCTTCTGCGAATGATTTCCTTAATTTTGTAGAATCTAATCCAAGTTCGGTAAATGCTTCATGAGTGCTATCACTAAAATCCTGTGCTCTTATCTCAAATTCTTTTACTGCATCACCGATTTTATCAATGCTAAATGCTCCACTTTCTGCACCAGCTATTAATACACTTGTAAAATTTTCAGCAGATAAGCCTAAATTACTAAAAGCAGGAGAATATTCATTCAATGTATCAATTAAATCTCCGTTTTTATTTGCACCTTCTTGAGCTCCAATACTAATTAAATTAAAAGCTTCTTCTGAATTAATTCCAAAATTTTTCATAAGTGTATTTACTGCATTTATTGATCCTTCTGTATCAATTTCAAAAACATCATTCATCAAATACGCATTTTCAGTAACTTTCTGTATTTCTTCGGCAGTTCCTCCAATAGTTTGTGTAACTCTACTCATTACATTCCCTATATCTTCAAAACTTTCACCAAAATTGTTATTATAAATATTCACCATTGCAGTTTCTAATTCATTCATTTCCTGCTTAGTTTTTCCAGTTGATGCCTGAACTTGATTTAAAGAGCCTTGCAAATCATCTGCAAATGATGTAGCCAATGCTCCTACACCTACGGCTAAAGCTCCAATAGCTATGCCAGCGGTTGCAACAGCTGAACCTACTGCAATAGCACCAGTGCTTAATTTCCCCATAGAAACTACACTACTTCCAGCAGATGAATTAAAATTTGTTAAGTTATTTGTTGCTTGTGTACTATCTACACTGATTGAGCCAAACAATTCAAAAAGTTGCAAATCATTCACCTTCTTTCTTTCCATTGCTGATTCTATTTATAAAAGATTCAGCGTTTTTAACAATTTCATCTTTTGAAATTGTTTTTTTATTTTTGTTTTTACTGCTTTTTATTCTTTCATCAAAATCAAATTTTCTAAAAGTTTCCCTTGTCATGTTGTTGTACTGCACCAAATACACGTCCCAAGCCTGTTTCCTCTCAAATTTTATATATTTATAAACAAACATATCTATATAAAACTTGAAAGGATAACTTAGAAACATATAATCTTTTATATAGTCGACGAACATATAAAAGCCGTATTTGGTGACTATCTGAAAAAATCTAACACCCCATCAGTGTTTATAATTTCAGTAAAACAATCTTTTATTTCCTTTAATGACATAGTTTTAACATCTCTTTTAGTTATACTTGTAATTAAATTATTTATTTCATCTTTTGCTTTATGCATACTTTTAAACAAGTCCAACATTACACTTTTACCATATTTGTTTTGCATTTTTTTAAGCTTAATTTCAATTTCTTCTTTATTCATTTTGTTTTCTTCCATTTTTTTTCTTTCTAATTCGTAATCTGGAAATTCTGGAAATTCAAATTGTAGCTTATCTGCTAATTCAGATAGTAAATATAAGTGTTCCATTTCAATTCTATACTTTGGTTTGGTTTCCTTTTGGTTTGTTATAACTTGTGTTTTTGTCATATAGATCAATCTCCTTTTATAATAATATAAGTGTGGAATATACCACACTTATATTGTATCTTTTATTTTATTTTTTTGCTATTAATATTAAGCGGCCTTTTCTACCCAAATATTATAAGGATATGTACTTACATCTGTGATATCAAATGTAGCAGGGTCTCCATGGGCTTCTAAAACAATGTTTTGTATAACTTCTTCGTCCTTTGTTGGATTCCAAATAAGCGGTCCATTCCCAATAACATTTTTTAGTTCTATTGCAATGTTTTTCCCATCTCTTCTAGCCCCAATCCAGTATATCACGTCTTGATAAGATGATGATAAATCAAATTTTCTTGTTACTTGGTCAAAATTTGTACCTGATGTAGTAGCCATTCCGCCGTAAATATCCTCTAAAATTGCAGTAGAAACTTCTAAAAGATTAATAGTTAACTGTGGTCTAATCTTTATTAAATCTTTTGCACCCTTCATAGGTACATAATCCCCGTCAGCTTCTCTGTCTCTAAATTCTGCATTATCTGTAAAAGAACATCCGCCTTTAGTTGTACCTAGTAGAGTTCCTGGTGTTGTGCTCCATGCATCAATACTTCCTCCGATATATAAAGCACCTGCACCCAATAATTCATTTGTTCCCGCTCCAACTGGCTTAACCGCTATTGTAGGCATATCAAAACCCCCTTCTAATTGTTTTTGTTAAATTTTAATGTGTATACTAATTGCCTTCTGAACGTATGTTCATCTATCGTAGGCAATTGCCATAACTTGTTTTGTCTAATAAGTCTATAACTAAACTTATTAACTAAGTCTAATGTTCTAAATCTTTTAGAGTCACTTGTTATAAAATCATCTGTGTCTGATGTGATAAAATTTGCATATATTTGAGCTTCAACAAACACGTCTTTCCTGTTTATTTCATTATCTACTGCATCAAATAATTCATCTAATTCAGTAGTATCTTTATTTAATTTATAATCAAAAAAGTCTATTTCAAGTAAAATATCAACTGATTGTATGCAATCTTTTAGACTTTCAATAGAATTTTTAAATTGATATGTTAAGTAAGGAAAAGAGGGTTTTTTAGGCACTCTAAGATAATCATATACAGTGTTTCTCGAGTTTCTAAGTGTAGTATATAAACTTTCTTTCAAATGTTTTGTAATCACTCTAAATCCCTCATTTCTCTCATAAATATATCTTTTATTTCTTGTATATTTTCGAATACGGCAGGAGTTAAAAACGGTTGTGGTTTTTGCCCATGTGTAAGATAATATTCCCCTGTTTTACTGTCAAAATATACCCAAGTGGTCCTTCTGCCATTTCCATCTTCTGCATATATTCCAGTTCCTTTTTCTACATATACCGCATATTTTGCGTTACAGTATACCATTACTTTGTTTTCTTCAACTTCATATCCGATTTTCTGTCTTAGATTTCCACCATGGACTTCTCCAACAGGGGCTAACAAGACGGCTTTAGCTTTCATAAATATTCCAATTGCTATTAGCCCTCTTTGCTTAGCTTCCTCAATTGCTCTCAAAACACCTGGTAAATGACTAACATATCTAAAATTATTAGGCATTATTGACCACCAACTCTAACATAATTTTAAAATGATGGTTTCTTCCAACAGTATTTTTAGGTTTAGAGGTTATTTTATAATTATTTCCGTCTGCGTCTTGGATTAAATCTATATAATCTAAATCTTCAGACACATCACAAAATAGTTTATGTGTGCAAATAACATTCAACTTGTTAGCCAGTTCTAAAGTTTTTGAGTCTGCTTGATTAATAAGCCCTTGAAACTCTGTTTCAACGTAAGATAAAACTACTCCCCCAGTTTCATCTATTGTTTCAGCTGTGCCTTTCTTTTTAATTGTACTATAATAATCCGAAATTGCCATATCCATACACCTCATTCTTCAAAGGCATTTCAACCGTTTCAAAAACTTGTTTATAAGCAGTTAATCTACTTTCAAATGCTACTTGCCAAGTGTTAGCCATAGAACCATTAGAGCCAGTTCCAAAACTAATGCTATAATCGTCTATGCTTTCACTTGCCACACCCTCTTTACCTGCATTAGCAGTTTTCCAAGCTTCGATATCAGCTACAATATCTAAAAATGAATTTGGTACTGCTAATCCATATACAGTTATAAATTCATTTTCTACATCTTCGGCTGTTAAAGTTGCATCTAATTTCAATTTACTGTTCAAATCAACCCCTGTTATCTTGTAAACGCCATCATTAACTATGCTTTCACGTATCCAAATATATTGACCTACAATATACTTTTCACTAAAAACCCCTTCAATTCCATCACTTACAATTGCAAAAGTTGACTTTCTTTCTTTTGACCTAACGAAGTGATTTTTACAGTAATTCATAACTTGACTTATCAACTCAACACCCCCTTAATTGTTACTTTTTTGATTTTTTTCTTTCTATTTTTGTTACTTTTTCAACTTCTTTTGTTTCTTCAACTTCTTTTGTTTCATTCGATATTTTTTCATTCGATTTTTTTTGATGCAATTTTTGGCATATTGGAGTGTGAATCATCAAAACCTTTGGTGATAACTCACACCCACAGTATTTACACTTTACCATTATCCTAATAACCTTACTGCTAATTCTTGGTAAAGAGTATAAGCACCATAAAGAACATCGAATGAAATTTTGTTTGTTTTTGTATCCATGTCATAACCCATTGTTACACGAACATTTATACCATTTTTGATTGATGTAGTGTAACTATTAGCTCCACCCATCGGTTGCATCAACGGTCTTGATACTAATGCAAAAGCATTTTTGTGGAAAGCAAGGTTTGATGTATGAGCTAATGCAGTTTTATCTGGGAATGTCAAATCTGAATTATCAGCGTTGATTTCTTTGATTGCAGGATATACAGATGCACTTGCAATTGCTCCACTTGTAGCAGTAGCATTGGCGGTAACTACATACTGATAATTACCTAATGTGAAGATATCTCCAGCAAGTAATGTTTCTGTTCCACTTCCTCCGTCAACCGCAATTGTAGTGTCACCAACGGCAGTTGCAGCACTCAATTTTGGAGCTGCCAAAGCAGTAAATGTTCCTGCTGTGTGGGTTTTAATGTTTTGATCCATAAATAAGTTCATACCTAATTTTCTTCCTAAACTTGCTTCTCTCAACCCTTCTGTGCTTCCTGATGCGTCTACTTTAGCAAAAACATCTAACACGTTAAATGCACTATCTGCTTCTGGGTCAATAACAAGGTTTCTCATTTGCATAGGAACTTTGTTAGTATTCAAAATTTTTCTTGCTCCAGAAATGTCTGTTAATTCGTTTGGTGTAGTACCAGATGTACCATAGTAGTAAGGGATATCTGCATACAATCCGCACAAATCTGCATCAATCTTTTGTGCCAAAGCACTCATAGCAGGAGCAGTAATGATATCGTTGAACTTATCAATGTTAAGAGTTAACTCCTTGCTTGTAATATCCATAGATACATCTGCAATTTTATCAAGCTTTACATCAACTTCGGTTTCTGTGATGTCTTGATATTCACCAGACAAATCACCGTCAAACTCCACTGCTGTAAAGACAGGTGGTTTTTTGACTTGGATTGTATCTCCTTCTTTTGCAAAATCATTACTAAAATCTCTGTGAACTAATCCTGCCATAACAAGATTATTTTCTAGTATAGGCATTGCTTCTCTTGCAATTCTATCCATGGTGATAAAAGTATTGCTCATTTAAATCACTCCTTTAAATTATTTTTGTTTTGCCATCATAGTATCAAAAAAAGCCTGGTCATCTAATAAGTTAATATCCTGTGAATCTCCTTGTGGTGGTCTTTCACCATGTATTTTCTGTTGAGTAAAAAGGCTTTTCCTACTCTCTTTAATTGGATTAACAAGTAATTCTCCATCAACTACATTATTTTTTGAATCAATTTGAACATTTTCTAAGTCAATTGTACTTACTAATAAATCAATTGTTTCTTCTAATGCCCCAGAGTCTTTAAATAATTTTTCTAACCCTGCCTTTTTTGTACGGTTAACCTCTTTTTTTCCTACCTCTGTCTTATACTCCTCATATTGCTTATTAGATTCCTCTAATTTGCTTTTTAACTCCTCGATAGTATTAGATGTATCAGCAAATCCTTTCAAGTCATCATTTGCCTTATCAAGCCTTCCATTAATTTCCTTATAGTCAGATTTTAGTTGTTCATGTTTTTCGGCAGGAACCCATGTTCCATTATTAGCAATAACAATTTTGTTTTCGCCAATTTTTTCTTTGACTTGATTAGATAATTCCTCACCTAACATTTCTATTAACTTTTCATCCATTGTGAATCCTCCTAGATTTGTCCGAGCGTTCCAGCTCCATATTTTAATTTTATTTTACAAATTATATTTTGTCAACTTTAGTAAATTGTTACATCATACTCAAAACTTGCAATGTCATTAAATCACTTCCGCTACTTCTGTAAAATCATCTTCGGTTAATTTTATTTCAACTCCTGCGGTACCCATAAATTCAACTTTCCATTGTCGTGGTACTTGACAAGCTATCTTACCATTAAGCATTGCTTTTACATTATATTTTACAATTGTCTTACCCCAATCCCAAGCCGATGTAATCTGTGGATCAACAGGATCGTCACATCGACAATCTCTTATTCCTGCATTGTATCGAGCTAATAACCATCTTCCGTTGGCCTCTGCCATTTGTTCCTCTGTATCAAATACTATGTAATTCACTCATCATCACCAACTTTATTTTTAAACTTGTTTTTAATTTTATTTTTAAACTTAATTTTATCTAATTTTACTTTTTTATTAAGTTTGATAAATTTTTGTTTATGCTTATGAGGTATTTTGCAAACAAAAGTTCCTTCTTCTGTTTCTTCACCTAGATCTAAAAATACAGACTCTTTTGAATTATGCCTATTTTCTCTATCTTCAAGTATATTTCCTTCTTTGTATAACTCATAAAGATATCTTCCGTTGGCTTCTGCTACTTCTATTTTGTTTTTAAATTCTACATATTCAATTTCCATTTTATCCTCCAATCTATAAAGTTAAATCGTTGGCTTATTTGTTTTGTATGGATGGTCAGATGGTAAATTATCTTCTAATCCCCATTTATGTGCTAAATATCCTTCTATTTTTTGTCTATCTTCCTCTGACAAAGAAGTAGGAATAATAATTATTTCATTTATTTCACCCTCAAAAAGTGCTGATTGTGTACTTCCTGTACTTGAATTACTTCTACACCCTACAAACATATTACCTCTACTAGTTAAAGATGCAGTGTAAGACGAAGATCCATTACTTTCTCCATTCCCAAATACTTCTGCAACAATTTTGTTATATGTTGCTGATATTATATTTAATTGACCAGTAGCAAAAGAACCGACAGGTGAATTATCTCTAACTGTTCCATTCAAAACTATATTTGATAAATTTGAAGAATTACTATAATCTAAAGTATACTGTATCTCTGCGTAACTTGATCCATTTCTACATATTAAATAGGATGTAGTAGCTGTAACAGTCGGATTAGCTACAACGAATATAGTAAGCTCTTCGGTTAAATCTAATCCTGCATTATCTGTAACTTTCATGCAATCATTAGTTCCATCAAAAGTAATCTGACTATTTGCAAAACTAGGTTGTTTAGAACTTTCTGTTTGCACCGCATGATTATCGTTGCCACTCTTATCATTCCATTGGCTTACACTACCTGATGATTCTGTAATAGTATCTTCATCACTAGCATCAAGCCACAAAGATGTAGTTAAATCTTCAGGTGTAAATTCCTTTAAAACTTGTGTACCACCTAAATAAATATCTGTTACTTGATTACTACCAAGCATAACAGTATTTATATTATTACTACCTAATTCCATTTTATCACCTCAATTCATTTTTTAATCTGTAATAACGTAGAGTGTTGTTGAATCTGGAGAACCAATTGCATCATATTCAGATTGAGTCAAAGACATTACATTTGTAATTGCGTCTGCTCCTGTAACACCTGTTGTATCAGATATTACTTCATCACCTGTTAAGTATTTGTTTGTGCTACCTTCAGCAATATCGTCAGAATCTAATACTACCGTTCCAGTTTCCCCATTAACACTATCAACAGTGTTAACTTCTGCCCCTGCTTCAATACCCCCAACTTTTGCTATAGCTGAATCAATCTCTGCCCCTGTGTAACCACTGTTATAATCTGCCATATTATCACCCTTTCAAATTTTTTTCCCACTCTTTGTAGGTTGTGTTTTTTATAACTTCGTTAAATTTATCTTCCCTTGCTCTTCTTTGTAATTCCTTGTATCTGTCTTGCTCTTTATTTAGTATTTCTATTTCTAAACATCTGCAATTGATAACCTCTTCGGGTCTCCCCATTTGGTCTCCAGGATGCATTAGTCCATTAGAATATTTTTCGTCTAAATCTCTAATTTCTCCATCCATTCTACGGTGTCTATCCCTAGTTTTTTTATCAAGTGTAGCTACCCACTGTTTTTTCAAATCTAACCCTTTTGATTCTGCTTTCTTCATTGCTTTTCTATTGCCTTCGCCCATTGCAGTAGTAGTTTCTGTTCTTGCTATTCTAAGAGATTTATTTAAGTCAATATCCATTACATTTCTAATAGCTTTCGCAGTTTCTCCAACTCCATCAGCTTTTACAATGCTTTGTGTAATAGTTCGCTCTAAGTTATTATATAACTCTGCATCTCTTACCCTTAGTGCTAACTTAGATAATTTACTCATTCCTAATTCTTCTTGTGCTAATGGCTTAAAATTTAGAGGTATAAAATACCTTGATTCTATTGTATATCCTGCAAATAAATAATTCAATTGACCTATTTTTGATACATAACTGTTAAACGGTGCAAACTTAACATTTTTAATAGTTTTAATTTCATCTGCTACATTTGACAATAGATTTTCAAATCGTCTATACATAAACATTTTTTCACTTAGTTTATTTCCTATGCCGTAACGGTCAACATAGTCTATAAGTATTTTTCTTATTGCACTATACGATAATCCATATTGCCTTTGCATTTCTTTAATGAAAAATTCCTCTTGTTGCTCTGTTAAAAATAACCTTTGTTTAGTGTACTTATCCATCATACACCTCTATTCATCTTGCTTTTGCTCTGGTGGTTTTTCCTCTGTGTCTTCTACTATAATTTTTCTTGTAGAAAGTATTCTTTCCATTTCTTGCTCAACATCATCAACCCAAGGATGATTTGATAACCTTGTTTCTTCGGATATTGCTCCAAATTGCTCTTTATTTGTTTCAAGATTTTCATTTTCATTAATTATGATAGACTTTTCAAACTCAATTTCTCTATCTGTTAGCAGAGGTTTATTAAAGTATGATGAATAAATATTATAAAAATCAATGTAATCTAAAATAAATTGTTTGACCTGGGTACCAAACTCATTAGCTTTCATATCTAAGTTACTAAACATACTTTTGATGTGCACATTTGTAAGGCTACCTCCTGCTAACTGTTCTATATTTACACCTCTACCAAACTTAAATATAAGATTCTCTAGTTTGTCTAAAGCCACCATTCTAGCTTCGTGCGGAATTTCTATAGTTTCAGCTTTTACATCTCCGGTATCGCCCACAGGGATTGATTTATACATTTTGACTTGCTCTGTAAATGCAGATAGATTACCATTAAACCCTTTAAGGATCCAATACACATCTTGGCTATCCTCTAAATTATTCGCAAAATCAGATATAATTTTGTCATAATTGTCGATTAATGTCTTAGTTTGTTTTAATTCATAAGTACAGTTTTCGTTATTTTTTAAGCAGATAAAAGGTACTCTTCCCCATGATATATTCCCTTTTTCCTCTATTGCTCCTTTTGTAACTGTTAACTGCATATGGCCCCTAGTACCTTTATACTGATTATCAACATATGTTTCAATCTCATTGTCTGTATATCTCTCAATAATCTGTTTGTTGTCTAACATATAAAACCTATACATTTCCACAAGTTTTTCATCTTGCCATATAGGGAACATTTGTTCTGTTTCCATCATTTCAAGTTTAAACTCACCGTCTTTGATATAAAAGTGTATCCATTCAACCCCTTTGGCTTGTGCTAATTTAGATATTTGTATCAATTTTTTATGAAAAGTTTCGTCATTAATAGCCATCTTAGGCTTTTTACCTAACAAATAGCTAACACATTGGTCGATTAAGGTCCTATAATAATCACTTGTAATTTTATTATTAGCCTTATATGGATCCTCAATTAGACCCTTTTCAGTATAGATATATAGTTTTCTATCTAATATATCATTCTCGGTGTTATAATATCTGCCACCTATACAAGCTTGTTGCTTAACCTTGCTTTTAGTATAACTATTATGTACTTCTGATAATTCATCTGTACTAAGCAATTTACCACCCCCACTGATTACTATTAATATAATCTTCCATCATCGCTACACTGTCTATTGCATCATCATGTTTTACTTTACCATTCTTAGGATAGTGTGTTAAGTCATATACAAATTTATTATATATATCGTCCCCATCCGTCCTAAAGTAGTAATTACTTTTTATCCTACCACTTTTCATTATAATCTTTGTGTGTTTATTTTGACTAGTTCTTTTCCATTCTATCACAGTTTTTCCCTTTTTTAATTCCCTTACTTTTTGTGCAAACCCTTTACCACCGTTATTAGATTCAAAACAAGCTTTATCTACTTTAGCCTGGTCTAATTTTAAAGCCGTATAAGGTTGCGTTACCTCAATTGGATCCTGTGTATAGATTACATCAACGATATAAACATCGTCACCATACATATAACCAATAGGCAAACTATAATAATCCTCCCCCTCATCTGCAATATCTCCTACTGCTATAATTCCATCTGGTCTAGTATCTTTTATCATATCCATTGTAAATCGTTTTAATTCATCTTCTGCTATTACTAAACCTTCCTTTGGTGTAGGGTTTTGTTGGTATAGACTATCAAATACAACTATGTTATTTTTCTTAATTTTCTCCAATGTTTTTTTACTATGTTGTTTTTCCCAAAGTGCTTCACCTATTTCTCTTGGGTCATTTGGGTCATTATTATCTTCTTTTATTGCAGGAAATTTTACAACTTCCCAATTATCTGGCTCAGTCCTTAACAAATATCCACCCAAGTCTTCTTCATGCCACCTTGTAAATACCAAAAGTTGTTGACTATTATTGTGTAGCCTAGTTCTTAAAACTGAATCATACCAATCCTTTATACTTTCCCTTTTTAATGGACTCCATGCGTCCTTTGCATCTTTGTATAAATCATCCATGATTGCAATATCTAATTTTCTACTTGTTAATCCTCCACCTACTCCGACAGATACCAAAGATCCTTTTTTGTCTATTATCTCAAATTCTTCATTGTTTCTTATATATCCTGTACCATCACCTCTTTGTGGTAACTTAACCTCTGGATAGAGTGTTTTATATTTTTCATCATCCATTATCCTTTGCACATCTTTGTTGAACTTACTAGATATTGTGTGATTATAAGCTACGATGCCTATTTTAAGATTTGGATTATCTCCTAAAAATTTAGCAGGAACCCTTCTTGAACTTATCTCACTTTTCCCATGTTGTGGAGGTATAAACACCATAAGATTTTTAATTTTTCCAGCCATAAATTCATCTGTCTTTTTACAATAATATTTATGATGCCAGTTGGTCCTATACTCATCCATAGTATGTTCTGTAAAATTAAGTATCTTTTTTCTAGCTTCAAATATTTCTTTTTGCTCCAATAGTTTTAACAGTTCCAAAGATTCTTTTTTTGTTAATCCCATTTAATCACCACTTAATTTTTGCATCAGCTTTTTAATTTTTTCATTTACTTCATCTTCAGATAGTTCATCTTTTATTTCTATTTTTTGTTCTATCTCTTGTTTATCTCTCCAATTCTTTCTTTGTCTGTTCTTTAGCCAGAAAATGGCACTTGTTGGGTCTGGTGGATAATGTTTTGTAACTGGTGTAATAGTTATTTCGCCTTGAAAATTACTTATGTGTACATCTTCATGTGAGTATCCAATTGCCCTGTGATATAGTGATTTTGCCACATCAAAGTCTGATTCTTCTTTTCCTCTTTTTATGGAGTCTAAAAATTCTGGATAATCATGTTTCCAATTTTGTACAGTGGAAACATCTACTTCAAAAAAACTAGCCATTTCTTCGTCCTTATGTCCTAGTAAAGCTAACTTATACCCCTGTTCTATGTACTCTTCTTTAAATTTTGTAGGCCTTCCTACTTTTGTTTCATCTTTTTTTTTAGTTATTTTCTTAGTTGTTTTTTTCTTAGTTGTTTTATTCTTAGCTTCCTTTTTTTCTGCCACGCTCCAACACCTGCCTTTCTATAGAATATTCAAAAGGTTTCGGCTCTACCCAGGTAACAAAATCCTTACAAGTAGAATCCATTTTAAAATTTTTGTCCTCTAATTTACTGCATCCTAAACAATCTTTGCACGTATACATAATCAATCGACCTCCTCTATATAATTATAACAAAAAAAGCCCCAAAAGGCTTTAATTGTGAAGTCCTACGTTTAATTTGATTCGTCAAGTAGTATTATGGCATAGCATATATCTGTTGCAAGAAGGAAAAATAAAATGTACTGATTTTTATTACATAGTTATCATGTTTATATTTTATAATATGTTTGTTTATTTTGCAAATATCTTTTTATATTACATCTTTAATCATTTTATATATCGTAAAGTCTATATATATCCGATGGTTTATGCCCATCATAAACAGGGGCCTTTTCTAATTCCTTTATATTAAACCTATCCCAATTTTCCATGTGATAATGATAAGTGTATTGCCCCTTAGTTGTATTTATACCAACTATAAAATAATTATCAAACATTGTGCCATCATGGTGTGACTTTGATTTCCAAGCATATCTTTTATTTGCATTACATACTAAAGAAAAAAGTACCATTCTATGTTCATAAAGTTCGTCGAATGTATGATATCCATCAGATTTATTAGATTCTTGAAATGAAAATGACTTACACCCGATTATTAATCCTTTTTCATCCCTTACAATTTCGTCTGGTGCTAATAGATCTGTTCTGTGTTGACAAGCACTAATTATCATGTTTGAAACTAAATAATAAGTATTGCTTTTTTCTTCTGGCAAATTTACAACTTCTCCAAATTTTTTCTTATTTATTTTTAAAGACCTTCCAATGGTATAAAAAATATTTCGTTCTTCTGAACATCTTGGCAAAAATTCTTTATCCACTGCACTTTCAAACTTTATTGTTTCAGTTTCTAAAATTAAGTTTATTGTGTGAGGTGTTAAATTTATAAATTTAACCCAATCAATTTTTACAATTTTTTCTTTTTTAATCATTTTAGTTCCACCTTTTTATTATTATTTTTATGGTTTATATTCGCATTTCCCTTTTTCATTGTGGAGTGTTTCCACTCCAATTTTTAACATTGCTTTCCTTAAAGGACATTTTGTCTTATGTCTACTGCATTCAGCAGTACAGTTCAACATTGCATTTTCCAAAATATCTTCTAATTCACCTAATTTTAATTTTACAACTCTTTCCTTTTGTTCGTTTAATCTTCGTTTTATATCTTGCTGTGTTACTACCTCTATTTTGTACTTTCCTTTTCGTATATCTCCAGTAAGCTTTTCTATATCCCAATCATTGTATCCTGTATTATCACCAATCTTTTTTAGCACCTTTTCAATTGCTTTTTGTGCGTTTATTTTTAATGCTTCGTATCCATCAAGTGCATTGTCTAAATATCCGATGCAACCAGATAAAAATATTATTGCGTCCTTGTCCTTTCTTGTTAACACTGTTATTCGCCCCTTTTCTGCTTTTCTATCTTTCTCCTTAACCGTTTCAGCTGATAGTCTGAAAATATATTAATAAAAACCATTAAAATTATATAGCTACTAAATACAATACATAGTGCCAAAAATAAATCAATCGCATTAAACATATCTTTATACCTCCATGTATTCTCCCTGTATCTCGTTATTAATAATTCTATTACTTATCTTTTCAAAGTGTCTTTGATAATCGTGTTTATATCCTTCTGCATTACCGTTTAAATTTAACTGTAATGTATTGCAAGCTTGTATTAAATCCCATAATTCGTCTTTCAATGCTCTAAAATCAATATGTTCTTTCTTCATTTCATCTAAAAATTCGTTGTATTCTTCCTCTATTTTCCTCACTTGCTCTTTGGCTGATTCCATTTTGATTTTAATTAGATACATTATAAACACTCCTTAGTAGTTATATAGTCTTACGATTACCCTTGCTATACAAGCAAGATTAAAAACTGCTACTGATATCCAAAACCAATTTTTCATACATCCACCTCGATAAAATCCAACATCACACCATAATTTCTATCTGGATTCCCATATACAAACGAATCCTCAAATCCTTGTATATTATTAGCCCCATCGTTTTTTAATATTTCAGCATCTACTAACCCATCCAGGATAAACTTTTTTGAAAAACAAACATTATCAGGGTCCACCCTTTTGTTTTGACAGTACCAGGTAAAACTAATCAATACTTTCTTTTCTATAACTTTCAATTTCTTTTTTACATACCAGTTAGTCCATTCAGTTTCATTTTTTTTGATTTGACTCCCCAATGTTATTACCTTTTTACCTTTTCTGCTTATGATTGTTCTTTCTGACTTGATGTATTCGTTAAGAGTAGTATATTTTCTAGGTATGTAAATGCTTTGGTTCATTCCGAATCACTCCCTTGTTTTTTATAAACTTCCAGCAATTCTTTCAATAATTCTCCAAAAAACAAACTTTTTTCAGTGCATATAATTCTAAATTCGTCTGCTACTTCTGCTTGACACCTTATCAATAGAGTCTCAATATTATTTTTAGGCAATGTATCACCTCCAAGTAATTATTTTATATCTAAATTATATCAAACTTATATCACTATTGCAAATAAAATTAAAATATTATAATATTAATAAGCTATATTTCATATTTATTTTAAATGCAAAAAAGAAACTCTAGAAACTAACTGTCTAGAGTTTCTTTTTTGTGTTATAATTAATTTAAAGGTTTCCAATGTCCTTTTTTTGTAAATTTATCTTAACAAAACAAAAAACACTCCCTATAAAAGAGTGTTTTTGTTTTGCTACTGAATAAAAATAAATCGTAAAAGCATCCAAATAAATAACAAATATATATTATCTAATTATTTTTAAATTGTCAAACATGATATAATATTTGTGGTTCTCCTTTTACTTTCTTGGTTTAGTATATATCAATCGCAACAAAAACCCCTAATTAAAGGGGTTTTTTGTTTTAAAATTTATTTCAAGTAGTATTTCTAAAAACTCTCCTTGTGACTTATTGTAAAGCTTTGCCAAATCTCTAAATTTCTGTGCTATATCTCTGTTACATCTAATTGGTAAGCTAATCTGATTCTTTTCCTTGTTATATTTTTTATCGTACTCCCTTATATCATCTCTTCTCTTATCGTTCCTTTCTTTCCGTTTTAGTAAGCGTTTATCTCTATTTTTGTGATATGATTTTCGTTGTATCTCGTTGTATCTTTCTTTATCTTTTATTTTATATGTCAATTTCATCATCTCCTTTCTTCGTAAAGTGAGCTCTCCATGTCTGCTACGTGCAAATAAAATGCTAGTTTATAATTTTTATATACGTTTGTTAAATTTTTTATATCTCCGTCAACGTATGCTCCCATATGATATCTTATAGCGAATCTTTCAGCTTTTGTTAGTTTCATATATCGTTCTATTATTAAAACTGATTCTTCTCCATGTCCATAGCATATTCGCTCTGGGTCAAATTTATAATAAGATACCTTTTCCCATACTCCGTTTATTTTTACATTTCTTGTGTCTGTAATGTAGCTGTTAACCTTACATAAATCGTGGAATAATGCTGATATTGTTATACTTTCTGTTGTTGCTTCAACAACATCGCAATAAGAGTTTAAACACTCTCTAACTTTTAAACTGTGTTTTACTAACCCTTCTTTTTCTGCTCCATGATACATAGTGCTTGCAGGTGATACAAAAAAATCTGTTCTATTCTCCAAAAAATTTAATAATTCATCAATCCCTTGTCTTCTAATTTCTCTTCTAGCAATCTCCATAAATTCTTTTTTCATAATGATCAATCTCCTTAGTTTTTTATTTTAAAATTTAATTTTAAATTCGCCTTCTTTTTCTACTACAGATAATCCTTCTATTACAACACCATCTTCATCTACTGCGTTTTCGCCTATGACGCTAATAGTTTTTTTAAAGTTTGCCCAATCAACTTTTTTAGTAGTTTTAATGTATTTTTCATCTATATTTTTTAATAATGTTTCTTCACACTTCACAATATCAAGTGATGGTTTTTTATAAATTAATTGTGCAGATGGTAGCTTGTAACTAAACTGTGTTTTTGTTTCTTTAGTTTCAATTTGTGACATATAATCTTTTAATACATTTTTCAATTCACTTTCTGCAACACTTATTTCAGATTCATATTCTTCAATTCTATTCACCGAACGTTTTTGTTTTATCTTTCTTCATCTTTTTAAGCTTTTGCAATAATACTTTTGTAGCTGATTTTGTCAAATCTTTCAAACTATCTTTTTCAGTTAACATTTTTATGCCTTTTTTTATTTCTTCTTCAACTTCAAAAACATACTTTAATAATTCTACTGCTTCAAGTTTCAATTTTTTCAATTCCTCATCTGTTTTTGGGTAGTATTTCATATTTTGCATTAATTCATTTTTTTGCTCTATTGTAAGTGATTTTACCGATTCAATGCTGTATTGTTTTTCTATGATTTCATGTATATCTTTTTCGGTGTAGTTGTATTCGTTCGCTTTTGCAAATAGTTCCTTTATGTCTTTTTCTAACATTTCAATTGGAAGGGCCCACCTTGGCAATGTTGGTTTTTTATTTAGTTTATAAGATTTTCCAAACGCGCTAATATCACACCAAACCTGTGGTAACTGATATAAATATCTACCTATTCCCCATTGATAAGCACATCGCTTCATGCTATCAGATAGTCCACCTTTCACCGCGTCCATGTTGCTATCATCTGCACCGTCCCATTTCGTTACCCATTCCTTTCTATCCTCTAGCCATATGCTTATTCCACACAATTGAGAATTACCTTTCCATTCCTTGTATTCATTCTTCCACCCAAAGCACCCAAAAACCTCGTCTAATCTGTTTTGTATCGCTCTATTTGTTACGTATGCAAGAGCTAACCCCTTAGTTTTTTCCTTGTTGGTGCTCCCTACTCTAAATTCTATTTCGTCTAGCTTAAAAGGAGCTTGTAACCGCTCCATAATTTCCTTTTGACCCATTATCTTATCCCCCAATCTCTAGTATCTAGCATAGTATAAGGTCCAGAATACCCAATAAACTCATTTAATGCTCTTTTATTTTCTCTTTCAGCTTCTAATTGTTCCCATTCGTCAATATCTCTCATGTAAGCGTCTAAAATATCTTCATTCATTGAATCACCTCGTTATTTATTTGTTACAAGTAATATTATACTATTTAATCGTATACAAGTCAATATTGTTTTTAAAATAAATATGATTTTTAAATAAAAAAACGGACACATCATGTCCGTTTATGATTTTTACTATTTTATTATTTTACTTCTTTAACTTTAACTTCTTCAATAAATCCGTTGAAATATGTCCATTCAACAAACATATAAAATTTATTATCTTTGTAAAAATAGTGTTTATCATGCATACTTTTTGTAACTTTAAAACTATATCCATTCTTATTCCAGTAAAAATCGATTACCCCTTGGTGTTTATATCCTAAACTTGCTAATACATCAATTGGTGTCACATTACCCATTTCTTTGTTGATTTCAATTGTTTTAATCATTTAAATCACTCCTATTATTTATTTTGTGCCTTTCGACATTTTTAATTATATATCATTGTTTTATACAAGTCAATACATTTTTAAGAAATAATTTATTTTGCATAAAAAAACGGACATCTGGTGTCCGTTTATAACTTTATAATATGCTATAATTGTACTCCTCTGGCTTTATATCCCCACTTATAAAATCGTATATGCTATAATATTCTTTGTAATCGGAGAGGGTTTTTATTACTATACCTCTGCTCGTTTTAGTAACAATTTCCCCCTCTCTCTTTACGTATCTGTTGCTGCAACTTTCCTTGTAGTAAAATTTAAATCCAGTGCCTTCTTTTAGATTTTTAAAAAATTGCATCCAATACTCTTTACTTTGTATGCAATTATTTATCATCTGTACCACTTTCACATTACCCATTTCTTGGTGACAATTTTTCACTCCTGTGCGTCCTCTACTCATTTTTATCCCTCCAAAGGTAAATTTATATTACTTTGTTAAAAAACTTGCTTTAAAACGCTCCTGTTGATTCCTATGATATTAATAAAGTTACTATTATAGCACCGATTCCGATTCCCGATAAAATTCCTGCTATATATTCCATTATTCAACCCCCTCAACTTCGTAATAAAAACTATTCTTAATTGTAAAAAAATTAGGGTGGTAATTGTGTTTCTCTATCCATTTATCCAGGGCTTTTTGTAATTCTTCCTGGAGCTCCTGCTGGTGTTCTTCTTTGACATCCTCTAAATAATTATCTCCCCTATCTGGACTATGATTATATGCCATAAGACTTATGTCTTCTATTATCATTTCTATATCTATCTCCGGTTTAAATTCATAATCAATTTGCCCTATCCATACAAAAACAGGAAAGGATAAATTAGAACGTCCTACTGTAATTTCCTCTTTTACATACTCAATAGCTTCTTCCTTTGTGTCAAAATATTCATAACTATCATAATCTTCACCGGTATAACTATATGTCCACCTGTCTTGATATATCATTATTTATCCTCCTTTGCTTCATATTCTTGGAATAGTATAGCATTCTCTAAAACACAAATAAATTCACTTTTAACTTCAACTTCTTTTTCTAATTGCAAAATTTGTTTATTATAATCCTTTACTTCTCTCTCATAAGATTCTTTTATCTGTTTTAAATATTTCAACGTTTCAGTCATTATTCATCCCTCCACTTTTTAAATTCAGCACTATCAAATAACTCATCGTTGTCAAAGCACTCTCTATAATCCTCAATGTTATCTCCATGATATTGTATCAATCCTGCTAAATCAGTAAATATCAAAACTCCACTGATTAGAGAAAAATCACTATTTGCTTCGTTGAAAAATGTTTCTGATACTCTTATAAATTCTGATAGTTCCTCTAGATGTATCTCTACCCAAGCATCCAAATGTTCGCCATTATTTACAAACTGTATCCCACATTCTCTTCCTTTCAAAAATTTGTATAATTCTACTGTTACTTTTGCCATTTAATCAGCTCCTATCTTCCATTTTGATATCTTCAAACTCATACACATTGCAAAATCTATTGTTCCAACGATCTATCAATTTTTCTAACAGTTCTTGTTTATTTTCACCTTTTGCTTTTAAATTAGCACTTGCAATAAAATTTCCACAAAAGCAATGTATACTAGCAAATAACATATTTGGTTTAACATTTTCTTTGTAAAGTGTTTCACTGCTTTCGATTGATTTTTTAATCATAATCTTTGGTTTATCCCCACAAAATGGACAACATTTAACGTATTCTACTGTTACATTTTTCATTTAATCATCTCCTTTTATTTAAAATCCAAACTCTATAACCTTTACAACCCCATCATCATCTTTAACAATTTCTGGAATTGTAAGTTGAATCATTTTGTGTCTTGATTCATCCAATGCCACTGGGTATAACACACCATCTTTCATGTAAAATACTACAAAATCACCTGTTTTTATTTCTACCATTTCAACCATCTCCTTTTATTTATCTTTTAAATTCCAAACTATATAATATTTATTTTTTTATTTTAATCCATCATTTTTCTTTTTCTTCAATTCTTCAATTTGTTTTTGTATCTTACTCCTATCTACTTTTGCATCTTGACTTTGTCTTTCAAGAATAAATTTATTATGATTTTTTACATCGTATATTTCATTTATGCCCCTTGTGTAATAATCACTTTTATATCTTTTCTCTTCTTTCTCCCATCCTTTGTACTTCCATTTATCGCCCTTGGAACACTCTGTGCAATGATAAATAGTCTCCCTTTCCTCTTCGTCTCTTTCTAAAATATAGCCTTTACCATTGCACCATACACATTTTAATGATTCATCTTCTTTTCTTTCTTCTCTCCTGTTGATTAATGCGTATTGTTGCTTGTAATATTTATTCAATACTGCTATTTGAGGGAAAAATGTTTCATTGTCTTTTAGTTTGTTTACTGCATCTATCATTTGATTGTGCTTTGCTTTTGATAAAAAGTTTAAATATATTCCTCTTCTGATATCGTTCATTTGATTATGTGCATTGTATGCTTCGATTAAAAATTTTAATAATTTATCTGCTTGTTGTTTTTCCATGTTTAAACACCCCTATTTTATTTATTTTTATAAAAAAATTCTTCAAAATCTTCAACAGTATATTCTTTTTTTGTTTCTGTGCTTACAGTTTGTTTGACTTTATTGTTATTTTTTTGCATCTCCTTAGCATCAAACTCTTCAACTGTTTTTATATTTTCTTTGTAGCAATTGTTTAATATACCTTTAGTGTAGCCCCAGTTCCCTTTCCCTGCGTCTAAAGCTTTCTTCATTGCTTTTATTACTAATGCTTCTTCTATTCCGTCTTGGATAAATGATTCTATTTCATCGGCTACATAGTTAGTTATCATTCCTATATTTTTATTATAAAAATTTATTGATTCATCTATATTGACCGACTGACCGACTACGCTTTTTTCTTTTTGTCTGTCCTCACCTAACCTATCCTTACCTAACCTATCCTTACCTAACCTATCCTTACCTATGCCGTCCATTGGTTGCCAATTGGTTGTCCTTTTGTTGTCCACTGGACGTCCACTGGTTGTCCTTTTGTTGCAATTATTTTTTTTTAAATCGCTCCTTTCCTTTGGGGCTATTAGCTTTACATCTGGAACGCTTTCTAACAATAACTCTTTATAAACACTATTCTTTTTCCTATCTGCTCTTATCTTATTATGTTCTAGCCAATCAATTATAAAAATAACTAGGTCCTCGTTTAATATTTTTATATATCCTTTTGCACTTAAAATTCTTAAACTATCCTCATTTGCTCCAATTAATCTCATCGTACTAAAACCTTCTGCTACTCCGTCATCATCTGCATTTTGTGCTAAATGAAAGTATAAAGCTTGTGTTTCAAGTGGCATTTTTAAAAATTTAGCTGAATTAGTTATTGCTTTTGAAAACATTCTTCTATCTGCCATATAATTACCCCTTTTTGTTTATATTTTTATCATGTTCATCTTGTATTTTTTTCTTGTAATCTTCAACCATCATTTCAACAATTTTAGATATCCAAATACCTTGATTTTTCGATATTTCCCTTATTTCATTATGAACTCTCTTGTCAATCTTTAAAGCACTATAATTCATATTATCACCCCCTCACTTCATGACACAATTGTATAACATCCATGTTCCATAGTCAATATAATTTTAAAAGTAATATGCACAATACGTTTACATTTTGTCGAATTAAAAAACTTTGTTAGTGCTTTGTTAGTGTGATATAATTTTATTGGTTCAAAACCGTTCAAAAACTCAAAAAAACATAGTGCAAGGACCAAAAAACAAAATTACTCCAAAAAAAATAGCCTTTTAAGTTGGCTATTTTTTTTTATAAAATCTGATAGAATATCAATTTATATTAATCAACTAAATATTGTAGGTTATTCTGGTTCATAACTATGGTCACATTCTTCACATTCTCCATTACAATCATTTGTGCCTTCCATTATCTCTGGGACATCATCACACCACATTCCGTAAGCTTCGCAAAATAATTCGTACGGGAAATAAGTCATTTTTTATCAACTCCCTCTTTTATTTTAATCATAATTTGTCTTAATAATGTTTTACCAAAGTAAATAGCCTGTGCATCCAGTATATTTCCTTTTCTAAAGTTAGCTATAATTGCCATATATCTTTTCTTGTTTTCAATTTCAAGCTCCATGTCTTTACAACTATTCAAACTTTGGTACAATGCTTCCAAAAATTCTTTTGTTTCTTTGTTCTTAATAAGTTTTATTTTCACAAAGTCTTTTTTATAAATAGTAAATTCTGCGTAATTTCCTTTTTCCGCGTATACAAAACAATCTTTTCCCATTATATCAGCCCCTTTTAAGTTAATAATCTACCGTACGAATCCCTAGTTGTTGTTATAATCTCTATTAGCACCCATATGCCATATACTAAGTAAAAAGCTATCGGTAATAG
>Ga0272440_1000467_pt1 | contig 34238 bp, 21 predicted proteins | sample SSMMMBAug17_FD_192440 | JGI IMG/M metagenome (GOLD analysis project Ga0272440, IMG submission 192440) | Marine sediment archaeal communities from Little Sippewissett salt marsh, Falmouth, MA, United States - SSM-MMB-Aug17 | ecosystem: Environmental > Aquatic > Marine > Wetlands > Sediment ... | reverse complement strand
CGAAAGCGTTATTAGTTCGAGGGCGAACACAAGGTTCGCCCCTACATCGGGCTGGCACATAAGTAAATGGGGAACTTATTTTTCGAGTTTTCCTTAGGAATGCTCTGAAAATAACTTCCCCATTATTGATATTGTTCGTTTTGAGGTAATTGTACTGTAGAGACGTAGCATGCTACGTCTCTACACGACCTTATTTTTTTGTACGATCATGAAAAATGAGCATGTTATTTTCCGAGCATTCCTAAACTAAAAAATTGACTTTTTTTTACCCTATTATGATCGCCGACTTAAAAAAGGGATAACAAATAGATGGATAATCAACAAACAAAACAAGAGCCCGTCCATATCAAATCAATTATTTCAGATGTGCTGAAAAAGTACAGTCATCAAAAAAGCACAAATTTGTTTCAAATCAGTGAGATATGGGAGTCGGCTGTGGGAACAACCATTGCCAGGGATTCTCGTCCCTGGAGAATTAAGGACAGTGAACTGGAAGTGCATGTATCAGGCGCATCATGGTTACAAACATTGAACTACATGAGAAATGATATTATTCATAAGCTTAACGAACGATTGGGAGACCATGTCATCAAAAAAATTCGTTTTTCTATCGCACATATTCCAAACCATCAACCTGATAATTAATTTGACACAAACGCTTCATTTCAATATAATTCATACAATTCAAATTTTTAAATTTTAATGATAAAGGAGATAAAAATGACAGATCCATTGTTTCAAAAAATTCAAATTGGCAATTTAACGCTTAAAAATCGAATATTCATGCCAGCCATGCATCTTAACATGGCTGAAAATTATATGGTAACTGATCGGCTCATAAATTTTTATGCCCAACGCGCGCAAGGTGGGGCCGCAATGATTTCTGTGGGTTATGCCACAATTGATGAAATGTCGGGTAATTCCATGAATATTGGTGCCCATTCTGATGATCATATTTCTGGTTTGAAACGATTATCTGATGCCATTAAATCCAATGGTGCCTTATCAGTTGTTCAGCTAAATCATGCGGGCAGATATAATTTTTCATTTTTTTTAGATGGCAAAACCCCGGTCGCGCCTTCATCCATTGCATCACGTTTGACCCGAGAAACCCCTCGAGAGTTAACAATTGACGAAATCAAACAAATTATAGGTGCATTTGCCAGCGCTGCAAATCGTGTAAAAGAGTCGGGTTTTGATGCTGTTGAAATTCTGAGCGGTACCGGTTACTTGATCAGTCAGTTTTTATCTCCCCTGACAAACCATCGTGAAGATGCATATGGCGGTGATTTGGATGCTCGAATGCGCTTTGGTCTTGAAGTGATGCAGGCAATCAAGGAGAAAACAGGTGCGGACTATCCGCTGATTGTTCGAATGAATGGTAATGAATTCATGAAAGATGGATCATCAACCCAAGATTTGATTCAATATGCAAAAGCTCTGACCGATGTGGGTGTTGATGCCCTATGCGTAAATGTGGGATGGCACGAAGCCAGAGTCCCGCAAATTGTTTCTGAGGTGCCCCGCGGAATGTATGGATATTTGTCCAGACGTATTAAGGAAGCAACCAATGTTCCGGTAATTGCCAGTCATCGTATTAATGATCCTGAAATTGCACGAGAAATGATATCAGACAGCCTGTGTGATATGGTCGCTGTCGGACGCGGTTTGATTGCCGATCCCTTTTTTCCCAAAAAGGCTGAAAGCCATCGAGAAAAAGAAATTGTTCATTGTATTGCTTGCGCTCAAGGATGTTTTGATAATTTATTTAAATTAAAATCAGTTGAATGCCTTTGCAATCCAATGGCAGGTTATGAAAAGGAACGTGCCATTTACAAAGCAGAATTACCCAAGAAAGTCATGGTTATCGGAGGCGGTGCTGCAGGAATGAGCGCTGCCATCACTGCACATGATCGTGGACACAATGTGACCATCTTTGAAACATCAGGAACTCTCGGCGGACAGTTATTATTAGCAGGCGCACCTCCAGGACGAGAGGAATTCTGTGTGCTGGCAAAGGATCTTGCCAATCAGGTCACAGTAAGAAAAATATCTGTCGCGCTAAACAAACCGGTTGATATGGCAACCATTCAATCTTTTGCGCCAGATCATATCGTGTTGGCAACAGGCGCTTACCCGATCCAATTACCCATTCCAGGTATCGAACTGAGCAATGTCGTTCAGGCATGGGATGTATTGGCAGGTCGTGCGCATACAGGTCAAAATGTTGTAATTATTGGAGGGGGTGCAGTTGGCGTCGAAACATCTCTATTATTATCTGAAAAAGGCACGTTATCTGGTGATGCGGTTAAATTCTTATTGCTCAATCAGGCGGAGCCGGTTCAAGATATTGTAGAGATGGCATCACATGGCACGAAAAAAATAACCATCATTGAAATGCTTGATAAAATCGGCAAAGACATTGGAAAAAGTACACGATGGGGGATGCTTCAGGATATTGGCAGACGAAATATTGAAATAAAAGTTAATACGCGTGCCCTGGAAATTCAAGAAAATTCTATTCGTGTGGCTTCAGGTGATACTGAAATGGATATTCCTGTTGATACTGTCGTTCTTGCTGTAGGCGCCAATCCCTATTGTCCCTTGAAGGATGAAATTGCATCATCAGGTATTGCTTTTAATATTGTTGGTGATGCATCTGCCATCGGAAAGGCGTTTGATGCTGTACATCAGGGGTTTACTGTTGGCAGAGAAATATAATTTAAAAGAACCAAAGTAGTACAATGAAAAAAATATCGATATTCATATTTATTATAGTTATGATTGGGATATCATCCGCATGGGCAGATACGAGAAGTGCAATCTGGTCTGGGCGGTTTTATCCCAGTGATCCATTGAAATTAAAGCAAATGATTGAAAAATTTACCCGGGCAGCCACACTCAGTTCGGATATTCACATTCCTGATGGCCAGTTAAAAGCATTAATTATGCCTCATGCGGGTTATATCTATTCTGGGCAGACAGCAGCTTATGCAGCCAAAGTGTTAAAAGTTAATCAGTTTTCAAAAGTTATTATCATGGGCCCGGATCATCGGGTCGGTATGAACTATGTGGCGATCAGTCAGGTGAGTGCCTATGAAACACCCTTTGGAAAAATTGCATTGCATGACGATGTTGAAAAACTCAGAAAATATCCATCAGTATTCAGGTCGTCAAAGTATTCAGATCAGTCGGAACATTCTATTGAGGTTATATTGCCCTTTTTGCAGTATTTTTTAAAATCATTTAAATTCATCCCCCTGGTTGTTGGTCAGATTGACCCAAAAATTTTAGTTTCAAGCATTGAACCCCTTTTGGACAATCACACCTTGCTGGTTTCCAGTTCAGACCTGTCTCACTATTTGAAATATAATTCAGCAGTGGATACCGATCAGCATACCATTGATTTAATCTTAAAAAAAGATATCAAAACTTTGGCAAATAAAGACAATGCTGCCTGTGGCATAATTCCCATACAGGTCATACTTTATCTGGCAAAAAAATTAAACTGGACGCCAGTATTACTCCATAAATCCAATAGTGGTGACACGGCTGGCGATAAAACTCGCGTGGTAGGATATGCAACTATCGCGTTTTTTGGAGGTATCACAATGACATCATTAGAAGGTCAGTTAACCCAAGCTCAAGGACAGACTCTTCTTAAGCTGGCACGTTCGACAATTGCAAAAAAAATGGGAAAAGCCTTTGAGGCCCCATCTGATGACTCACTGAAAGACAAAGCGCTTCAGGCCAAAAAAGGAACATTTGTTACATTAAATATTCATGGTCAATTGCGAGGATGTATCGGTTCCCTTATCGGTCAAACACCCCTGGTAAAGGGTGTTGCAGATAATGCAATCAATGCAGCATTTCACGACCCGCGATTCAGTCCGCTTTCTGAACAAGAATATAATAATATTCATGTTGAAGTCAGCGTTCTGACAGATCCCCAACCCCTAGAATATACAGATACCAATGATTTGATAAACAAGCTCAAACCAAAAGTTCATGGTGTTATTCTCAGAAAAGGATATTCATCAGCGACATTTTTACCTCAGGTGTGGGATCAATTGCCAACACATGATGTTTTTTTATCTCATCTTTGTTTAAAAGCAGGTTTACCAGGTGATACCTGGAAAAAAGACCATCTTGATATTCAAACATATACAGTTCAGTATTTTGAAGAATAAGGAAGATCGATTTGGACACAACAACAGAGTGGAAAAAACGCCTGGAAAACGACCAATTTGCAAAGCATAATGGTATTGAAATGCTAGATGCTGGTATTGGATATGCCCGCGTTAAAATGGATATCCAGCCATATCATCTTAATGGTGTGGGTATTGTTCATGGTGGGGCGATATTTACATTGGCAGATTTTGCCTTTGCAATTGCTGCGAATTCACGAGAACAGGTTGCTGTGGCAATTAATATATCCATTGCCTTTATTAAAGCCATTAAAGAAGGTACTGTTTATGCTGAAGCGCGTGAATTATCTGTCAATCCCAAGCTCGGGGTATATCAAGTTGATGTTGTTGATCATCAAAAAGAATTGTTAGCAAGTTTTCAGGGGATGGCGTATCGGAAGCGTTAATACTCAGCGCTTTCATATGAAAATATATTTCAAAGGAAAAAAAATGCATTACGAAGGCAATATGATTCGACCGCCCAGTGAGGCCAATAGTATTCTTTTACAGGCAACAGTGGGATGTTCGCATAATAAATGCACATTCTGTGCTGCATATAAAGGCGTCAGGTTTAAAATTAAACCTGATGATATAATTTTACAAGACATTGATTATGCATCCAAACATTTCAGATCTTACAGACGCCTTTTCATTTGCGATGGGGATGCCATGATCATCCCTCAAAAGCGATTGATATTCATTTTGCAGCAAATCCAAAAAAAATTGCCATGGATTGAACGTGTAGGCGTGTATGCCAATGCAAAAAGCTTATCAATGAAATCTTTAGATCAATTACAAACCCTGAGAGAACTCAATTTACAAATTGCGTATCTTGGTTTGGAAACCGGTGATGATATCACCTTAAAGAACGTTCGCAAAAAAGGCGATTCCGCTTATATTACCGAACAGTCAGTTAAAGCCAGGCAGGCAGGTATTAAGCTGTCAGTGACTGTTTTGCTTGGTCTTGCCGGACGCGAACGATCACAGTTTCATGCAGAAAAGACAGGGATGACCCTTTCTGCAATGGATCCAAACTATGTTGGGGCATTAAGTTTGATGCTCGTACCTGGCACACCCATGTATGAAGAATATGAACAGGGGACCTTTCAAATGATCAATCCCATTGAAATGCTAAAAGAATTACGCACCATGATTGCCCATACAAATCTCACCGATGGCTTATTTCATGCCAATCATGCATCAAATTATTTACCTGTTCGTGCCCGATTGCCTTTTGATCAGGCGCGTGTACTGGCTCAGATTGATGATGCGATTCATGGCAAAATTCCATTAAAACCAGAATATATGCGCGCATTGTAATAGTCCCCACATATGACATTTTTGGATATGGCACTTGCATTTTATCCCAAATGGGTGTAATCAATGATGCAGTGGGAACAATAAATATGATGTTCTCACGCATTTTTTTTTATTAATTTGTCGCGTTTAATACTTGAAATTGAACGGAAAATGGATTGATTTATAATGATAACTTATGAAAAGGAGATTAAATATGAATGACGTCATCAATCAGACCGATACAGATCGTCTTTGTGTGAATACGATCCGCTCATTGGCGATGGATGCCATCCAAAAAGCCAATTCAGGACATCCGGGGGCCCCCATGGGACTGGCCCCTGCAGGGTATACCCTGTGGACCCAAATATTGAAACACAGTCCAAAACATACAACCTGGCCTGATCGTGATCGATTTGTGTTATCAGGTGGTCATGCTTCAATGTTGCTATACAGCCTGTTGCATTTGACCGGATACGACCTTTCAATGGATGACATTCAGTCTTTTCGTCAATTGGGAAGTAAAACACCGGGACATCCAGAATTTGGTGTGACACCCGGTGTTGAAACCAGTACAGGCCCATTGGGTCAAGGTTTTGCCAATGCAGTAGGTATGGCAATGGCTGAACGATTTCTCGCGTCACATTTCAATCGTCCCAATTATCTCATTGTCGACCATTACACTTACGTGATGTGTGGTGATGGCGATTTGATGGAAGGTATTTCCAGCGAATCTGCATCACTTGCAGGACATTTAGGATTGTCCCGCCTAATTTGTTTGTATGATGCCAATCAGATTACCATTGAAGGCGGAACAGATATCGCGTTTACCGAGGATGTCGCCTTGCGCTTTAAGGCCTTTAACTGGCATGTTCAAGTTGTTGATGATGGCAATAATATTGCGGCAATTCGAAATGCCATCAGTGCGGCAAAGGAAGAAAAAGAAAAACCCTCAATTATCATTATGCGAACCATTATTGCTTATGGAAGTCCAAATAAGCAGGGATGTGCAGAGGCTCATGGCGCACCACTGGGTGAGGAAGAAGTGCGTTTAACAAAAGAATGCCTTGAATGTTCTTTGGATGAATGCTTTTGTGTACCTGAAGCAGTATATGCAGCCTGTTCATGTGTTGAAAAAGGGAAACAATGGGTTGAAAACTGGCAAGCTTTATTGGATCGATATGCTCAGGAGTATCCCTCTGAATTTCAAGAATGGGATCAGGTGATGCGTTCCCGATTGCCAGAAGATTTTTCCGATATTTTTCCTGATTTTTTAGATTACGAAGGCAAAGATATTGCCACACGTGCAGCTTCAGGAATCACACTCAATGAAATTGCAAAATATTTTCCAACGCTTATTGGCGGTTCCGCGGATTTGGCACCATCAAACAAAACCTTTTTAAATGGGTTCAAAGAATTTCAAAAAGATTCATACGATGGCCGCAACATTCGATTTGGGGTTCGAGAACATGCAATGGGCGGCATTCTAAATGGCATGGCGCTTCATCGGGGCGTTCGTCCTTATGGCGGAACATTTTTGGTTTTTTCAGATTATCTGCGTCCATCTATACGAATGGCATCATTGATGAGATTACCGGTTATTTATGTATTTACACATGATAGCATCGCTGTTGGAGAGGATGGACCGACACATCAACCTATAGAACATATCGCGTCGTTGCGGGCCATTCCAGAATTGACTGTTATTCGTCCGGCTGATGCGACAGAAACCGCACAGGCATGGAAAGCGGCATTAAAAAATCAGGATGGCCCCACTGCCTTGATCTTAAGCCGACAAAAATTACCCATTATTAAGCGTGATGTTTATCCTTCAGCAAAACAACTAACAAGAGGCGCTTATGTTTTGATTGAAACCAGTAAAGACCCACAGGCAGTTATATTGGCATCAGGTTCAGAAGTATCCATTGGTATTGATGCCTGCAAAATTCTGACTGAAAAAGGTATTGATGTTCGGCTTATAAGCATCCCAAGTTTTGAACTATTGGAAAAACAGGCCCGGGCTTATATTGATGAAATTCTTCTACCCAATATCTTGCCTTGTGTGGTTGTTGAAGCAGGTCTGTCTATGGGATGGCATCAATTTGCTGGATCAAAAGCCAGTTTCATTTGTATAAATAATTTTGGTAAATCAGCACCTGGTCCAGCCTTGCAAAAAAGATATGGTTTTACACCTGAGAATCTTGCTGAATGCGTCATTGATCAGGTGAGGAAATTTTCCTGATTTTTATATCACTGTGCGTATGCCAATCAAACATCCGCACGATGACTGATACAGGTAAGGTATGAAAAATCAAGTTTTCGTTGTTTTATGGTCAGTACTGCTCGTATTGTTGATATCGATTGCCGATTTGAGAGCAGTGAACACGCATTGGCAAACAATGAACAGTCCTGTTGTTCAAAATCTGAATGCGCTATGGGGCAGATCTCGAACCGATATTTATGCTGTTGGTAATAATGGCGTTATTCTTCATTATGATGGCACTGCCTGGCGAAATCAAATGTCATCGGTGCAAAATGATTTGAATGCCATATGGGGTAATGAGACTGATGTTTATATTGTAGGTGATGATGGCCTCATACTGAAACAAGAATATCAAACATGGATGCCCATGACATCGGGTACAGATAACGATTTGATGGATATTTGGGGCATCACCGAAAATGATATCATTGTCGTTGGAAAAAAGGGCACAATTCTTAGAAATACCGCAGGGCTATGGCTTGAAATGGCAAGCCGCACCCTTTCATCCCTGCACAGCGTTTGGGGTACACCCGAATCAGTATATTCATGTGGCAGTGGTGGTAAAATACTGCGTTTTATGGATAACCATTGGACGCCCATGTCCAGCCAGACATTTAATACATTGAATACCATATGGGGCAGATCAGACAACGATCTTTTATACACAGCAGGTGACAGCGGCATCATTTTAAAAAAACAATCGGGTGCCTGGTCAGAAACAATCGTAGACAACTTTGTCAATTTGCATGCAATTTGGGGTTTTTCTGATGGCAAAGTGTTTGCTGGTGGTTATCATGGCACCATTCTATTTCATGATATTTCCCGACCAGAATGGACTGCCATGATGACCAATACAACTGACACCATTAAAGATATTTGGGGCACTTCCAGCCAGGACGTTTATGCTGTTGGGGAAAATGGGACAATACTTCACCTAAAACAGCGACTGGTAATTGAAGGTCCTTTGGAACTGAATGAAACAGATAAAAAAGCAACCTATGATATTCATCTGGTATATGCGCTGCCCCATGATCTGGTTGTCTCTCTCGAATCCAGTGATCCGGACAGCATTGACGTTCCTGATGAATTGATTATACCCTCTGGCATTGTTGAACACTCCTTTGCAGTTGAAATTCTGGATGATATTGATATTGATGGCAATACTTATGTAACGTTGACAGCGACCGCAGAAAACTGGTACAGCGGCAGTCTCATGGTGTTAATGGTCGATGATGAAATTAAGACTTTAAAACTCACTGTTCCGGAAATTGCTTCTGAAGGTGACGCAGTTCTGGATGATGCCGGACTCATTGCAATTCCTGGTATTTTCCAAAACCCGCTCATCGTTCATTTAACGTCCGATAAAACAGATAAAGTCATTGTTCCGGGGTCAGTTGAAATTCCTGCAGGGGAACAGGTCGCCAAGTTCGATTTGACAGTTGTTGACAATAATATCATGGATAGCATGGTGCCGGTTCTGATATCAGCATCTGCACCTGGATGGCAGCCTGTAACATCAACCATTACAATTGCCGACAATGAAGGCGCACAATTGAGTATCACTGTAATTGAAACTGCGGTTGAAGGCGCTGGCATTATTGATAATTCTGGATGGGTTACGTTGGCCAGTGTTTTACTCAATGATTTTGAAGTGACATTGACATCAGATGATCCTTCATTGGTAGAAGTTCCCTATACTCTGGTTGTTCCAGCAGGAAAAACCATTGCCATGTTTGATATGAAAATAAAAGACAATACCTTGATTTCCGATCCCAAAGCTGTCAGAATTAAAGTCGAAGCCAGGGGATGGTATTCTGGCACTGACATTGTAACGATTCAGGATAACGACCCGCGCGTTTTGAAACTCACATTACCTGAAACTGCCAATGAAAGTGATGGCCATTTAACAAATGCGGCACATATTGATATTCCTGGAGTCTATACTTCAGATATTCCAATTGAAATCCACAATGATTCACCTCAAGCATTAAGTACACCCCATTATTTATTGTTGCCAGCCGGACAACAACGTATTGATTTTTCGATCTCGGTCATTGACAATACTGTCATTACAGATGAAAGGATGCATCCCCTCACAATTACAGCCATTTCCCCCGGCTGGTTAACATCATCTGCGCAAATGGAAATACTCGAAAATGAGAGTAAAGCGCTTGGACTATGGGTTGTTGAAAATCCAAAGGAAAACATAGGAAACATTGCGCATGCCGGTACAGTCTCAATACCCGGCACATATCATAAAGATTTGACTGTTTATCTTGAGGTGAGCAATACTGATCGTGTAAAAATTCCTGATCAAATTCAAATATTTGCTGGTGAGTTATCGCAAACTTTTGACATGACCCTGGTAGATGACCAGATTATTGGCGAACAGGAATATATTACTATTATTGCCATTGCTCCGGAATGGAAAGCGATCACAAAACGTTCGAATATCGTTGATAATGAAAAAAAAGAGATCATGTTAACCATTCCATCTGAGGCATCTGAAGGAGATGAGCCTTTATTAAAAGCAGGAAAAATTGAGATTCCAGGTATTTATCAACATGATTTGGCCATTGAATTATCTGTCAACCAGACCAATCAAATTGAAATTCCTGAAAATCTTTTGCTTCCTGAAGGCAGCACATCGGTTTTATTTGATATTGCCATAACAGATAATCCGACAATTGATCTGCGTCAGGAAGTTATCATTTATGCTTCAATAATGGAACTTGATGCGTGGGCTTCAGACAAAGCAACCATATATATAAACGATAATGAACCCAGATCATTAATCTTAACTCTTGAACCGGAGGTTATTGAAGGTAGCGGATTGAATCGAAATATTGGTGAGATCAGCATTCCTGGAAGATTTATCCACGATCTGACCATTTCTTTGACAACAAACAATATCGGTGCAATTCAGCCCCCCAGTACAGTGTATCTTCCCAAAGGTTATACCCGAATATCATTCGATTGTGATGTCCTTGACAATAATGAGATCAATTTAGAAACACGTGTGAATATAACTGCCCTGTCGTCAGACTGGGCAAAAAGCACATCAACAATTCAAGTCATTGATGATGAAACATTTCAATTATCATTGCTTGCGCCTGATCGTTTTGTTGAAGGCAGCGGTTCATATTCAAATAGTGCATGGATTGTCGCTGATGGTATTGTTCCTGTCAGCATACCCATGATACTTGATAGTGATGCAGATATGGATATCAGTCTCCCTGCTCAAATCACCCTGACAAAAGGGACAATATCGACACCATTTGACCTGACCATACATGATAATCGTGCAATTGATAACAACCGAACCATCACCATAACAGCCACACCAATGAATGCCTACACAAAATGGTCCAGGGCAATCACCCATATCGAAATCGTGGACAATGAGCCTAAAACGCTCAATTTATCTATTCCCTATAGCTGTAGTGAGGGAATTGGTATTTTGGAAAATGCCGGTGTAGTGAAAATATCCGGTCATATGGCAGCACCGCTATGGATTCAACTTGAGGCTGCGCCAGATACAGATATATCAATACCCGAATGGGTGACAATTGCAAGCGGTCAAACCCAAACCCAATTTGATATGATTGTGGGTGATAATAATCGTATTGAGGGGCCACAAAATATTAAAATCTCTGCAATAGTCAAATTGCCACAATGGGCTGGAAGCCAGGCAGATATGATAATGGCTGACAATGATATTTCTCAATTGACCTTAAGTATTCCGCAAACTGCACGAGAAAGTGATGGCATGTTGACATCAGGAATAATTCGTCTGGCAGGAACGTTTGCCAATGAGACTCAGGTACAATTGATATCCAGTAATTCATCTCATGTATCAGTGCCTGAAAAAGTCATACTGCCACCAAATACAATCCAGGCAAATTTTTTATTGACAATCCATGACAATTATTGGATTACAGGCGATCAAACATTTACCATACATGCATTTGCCCATCAATTTCCATCTGAACAAGCACAGATAACAGTGATAGATGATGAAACCCCGCAACTGACATTGTGGATACCTGACCAGGCAACTGTTGGGGATGGCTTATTATCTCAGGCAGGCATCATATATCTTGATGGTTTATATGCATCAGATTTGGAAACACGTCTGTCATCAAATGCATCTGACATTATTTCCATAATTGAAAAGAAAATCCTACCTGCCGGCCAAAGTGCTGTTTTTTTTGATATCTATGTGACAGATACCTTATCAGATATCTCAAAATTAATTTCTGTTTCAGTTGAAGCAGATCTTTTTATGGGTGATACCCGGAATATACGTATCAAAAAAGGAGATGCCCCTATGAATGGCGACCTGAACCATGATGATTGTATCAATTTAGAAGATGTTATTGTTGGACTTCAGGCCATTTCAGGGATTACGCAGTCCCAGATTTCGGTGCATGGAGACGTTGATCTGGATAATAGGATTGGCTTGCGGGATGTTTTGAATATTTTTTCAAGGATTTCAAATTAAGGGACGTAGCATGCTACGTCTCTACACGACCTTATTTTTTTGTACGATCATGAAAAATGAGCATGTTATTTTCCGAGCATTCCTTAGGAATGCTCGAAAAATAAATTCCTCATTTACTTATGTGCCAAGAACGTGTAGGGGCGAACTTTATGTTCGCCCATCGTACATAGGAACGAAAGCGTTATTAGTTCGAGGGCGAACACAAGGTTCGCCCCTACATCGGGCTGGCACATAAGTAAATGGGGAACTTATTTTTCGAGTTTTCCTTACCAAGTCATTTAAAATTTAAAAAATCACTTACGCAGCTATGAAATGATGCCTGCTGTTCCAATTGAGGAATATGACCACAGTGATCAAAATAGACACACGCGCTGTTTTGAATGGAATCTCGTGCGACGTGAGCATGGGATACCGGCAGAATGCGATCATTGTTTCCCCAAATAATTAATGTGGGCATAATCAATTGCGGCAGTTTTTCTCTGGTTGATACAAGAAATGATTTTTCCTGTCCAAATAACGTTACAAAAGATCTAAGTTGACTGATAAATGAATAAACAGCATTGTGCGACCTGGCGATATCCTGATAAAGATGAATGAATTCTTTTGTGATAACTGTTTCATCATACACACAATTTCTTAGCATTTGCGAAATACCAGATGCCTGATCAAGACTAAAGAATAGTTTTGAAAAAGGCATGGCTGATAAACGTAACAAATAATGAATGTGTTTTCCCATACCCGCATTGCAAACCAGAATTAATTTTTTAACGCGTGAAGCAAACAAATGGGCAAAATGAATTGCTATCGCACCGCCCATGGAGTGACCGGCAAGGTATAAATTGTCCAGATTTAATTGGTCAAGAAATCGTTTCAGTTTCAGCACTTGAAAATGAATTGAATAGCGAACAGCCGGTTTATCGGAATATCCAAATCCAGGAAAATCAAGTGCGATGACATCATAATTTGATGCAAAAAAATCCATGTTTGCCATCCACATTTCTAAAGAGCCACCAATACCATGCAACAAAACGAGCGGAGGTGCATCTGTATGACCTTTTCTTGCATAGCGCATTCGGAGACCATCAACCACAAGCAATTGAGTATCAATTGTTGAAACAGACATTATATTGATCCTGTTTTCAAATATTCTTTAACCAATGGGTGAATATCAAACCAGATATTCTGATCTGTTTCATATTCGATAAGCATATTTTTTCGCATTAAACTCTGAATTTCTGTGTTACCTGTCCATGATGGATTTGATAGGTTCAGTTCCTTTAGCAGGCAAAACTGCTGATAATTTAATTGCTGTATCTTTTGACGAACAAATTGGCGTTTGACTTGATTAAAAACGCTTTGTTGAAGTCTTTCACAATCAGCATTCTCTGTCAACGAACAGATTGCTGTTTCTTGAATCAAATACAATGCATCTCTGATCACCCCACCAGATGCCAGGATAATCGAAGATTTGATCGTTTCTGGAATCAACTGACTGTCAATGCGTTTACTGATGATCGTGTTGATATATTCTTTCCCTGGTTCAAAGGGTGTTTGATCATGGTTGACAACAGGAGTGATTCGCAAATATTCAACCCGGTCCATGCAATCATAAATGGTTTGAAATAGAGGTGAGAACTGAATAAAATCCGGCATTGTATATATGATGTTCGTTTTTAATCGTTGCGTCAGCGGAAGATGATTCTGAAAAAATTTTTCTGCAGACTGATTGAGTTCTCCCAAATCAGTAAATATAATCAGCAGCTTACGACCATCTCGTTGCAGCATTTGATTACTATAATCAATCAGTTTTTGAACACTTTTTAGAATGCGTCGAAGACGGGGTTCAAATGAATTGCGGATATGATTTCGGATCTCGCTACCAGCAGTAGCTATAGCTTCTAGAACGGCATCAATAAATGATTTTACAAAACCAATTTTAGTGCCCTCAGCATCACCCGCTTCAGATTTTTTAAAATGGACGAGCGAAATCAACTGTTCGTCATGAAGGTTTTGATAGATATGGTTTAAAACACCAGGGTCCAGTCGTTTTACAGTTTTGGATAAATCATCAATTAAATGGCTCAAAAGACAAAAAATAATATCCACCTGACTCATATCTTCAAAATGGAGTCTTTGCAATAAATCAATTGTCAGGCAGTGATAATATTCAAACTTCTGAATGGCCAGATAATTTAATAAGGAACGTTTTCCTGCACCTCTGGGCCCGATAAATAGCATTTTTTGAGGATATTGATGTTTTAACTGAAAAAAACGATGAATTTTATGCGCCTCCTTTCCTGGCGGGGACACATAATACAAAGGAACATCTTCATCAGTCAATTGGATGTTGTTTTTTAATTCCACAAGATTGTAAAGGTTTGTTGCTTTTTGCATAACATTCCTGTTGATATTATTTTGTATTCACAAATGAAAGAAAAAGACCATACAAATATGCTGCCCCAGACTTTTCGCCATGTTCATCATTTCCATAAGCACCGGCAATAATGCGATTTCCAGAAATAGCAACCGAGCACCCAAAAAAATCATCATCAGAACCATCCAGAGGTCTGAACAAAGCGATCTGGTTCAAACGATTCCGCTCAAGATGATAGACATAAGCTGCGCCAGTTCGAACACCATTCATATTGTGACCAAGGGCGCCGACAACTGCCAGATTATTTGAAATATTCACAGATGCTCCAAAACAATAGTTGTTACTCAGGTTATTGGGGATAATTTTTGCATATCTGAACCAGTAATATCCGGAACGTTTAAAGACATAAGCCGCGCCTGCATCCTTACCATTTTCATCCTTACCAATAGCACCAACAATGGCATATTGTCCGGATATGGAAACAGAGCGTCCAAAATAGTCATGCTTTGCGCCATCGTAAGGAACCAGCTTGATAAATTGGCGCCATCGCCGCCCTATGCGTTTGAATATATAAGCAGCGCCAGATTTTTCGCCATGATATGATTTACCATAAGCCCCTATGATGGCATAATCGCCGGATATGCTGACAGAATATCCAAAATAGTCAAAAGGTTCTGCATCACCGATAATCAACTTTTGTTGTTGATAAATTCCATGGGCATCCCGAACAAAAATATAGGCAGCACCAGAATGACTTCCATTGTCTTGAGCCCCATAAGCGCCGACAATCATATAATTGCCCGATATATCAACAGAACATCCAAAAAAATCCTGTGATTTACTGTCCTGAGCTTTTAGTTTTGTCAGTTCATACCAGTAATCGTCATCTTTTGCAAAAATATATGAAGCCCCTGAATTGTTGCCATGATCATCATCACCATATGCACCAATAATGGCCAAATCGTTATCTATAGACACTGAGCACCCGAAAAAGTCATATTCTTCGCCATCAATGGCCGACAATTTCTGGACAGGCTGCCATGCGTGACCATCAGAGTGAAGCATATAAGCGGCACCCGCATTATCAGCACGATCATCATTGCCATCAGCGCCGACAATGGCATAATTGCCAAAGACATCGACAGCCCTTCCAAATTGGTCTTCTGTTTGACAATCATTGGGAGCCACTTTAATTGCATCAATATTCTTTTTATCAATGCATGTTCGTCCATCACTATTTTGTTCGTTCTGATTGAAAGCCCAGACAGCCATTGGAATGAATAAAATGCTTGCGAAAATTAATATTGTATGTTTTTTCATTTTGACCTCCTTTTTTTGTTATTTTTCAGTATGTTCGATTGAATGGATAAAAAACTTTAATTTTGTTCATGGGACAACTTCCAGACGAAGATTCATGCGAATTCCTTTACCTTGATGCATAACGCCATTTTGAATTAGTGTATATCTGTCATCGGACACAAGTCGAGAGTGATTGACTTCAAAAATAATATTCTTGCATAATAAAAATTTATTTTGAAAATGTACAGCCACATTTTTTTTAAAATGAAGCGATTTACGATCTTTTTTAATTTCCATGTAAGGGGCATTAATAATGGTTAAGACGTTGTCTATATGATGATATCGAATGCTTGCATGATATGCTACAAATCCAGCCAAATCTTTTTTGAGCAATGGAAGGGAATGGTGCGCACGTGAAAAATATGAAAGTAAATTGTGGGAATCTTTATTTGATGGCATTTCTTTGTGATCATTTTCTGTTCCCTGACGCGGTTCAAAATAATCAACAATCATGTTCTCAAGTTCTAACTGTTTTAAACCACCAATTCTAAAAAAACCTACTCTCTTGTTTTTGATTGATGCTGTCTTTGCTTGAATTGAAAATATTTTTTGTTCTTTCAAATGATGTGTTATATGAATGCCTTTTAAGGTATTCGGATTATTTGCTTTATTCTTTTCAGAAAAGAAGATATCCTCTTTTTTATATGTCATTGCGTAATAGGTATTTATCAAGATAAAACTCGACACACATACAATGATAAAAACAAATATACTTTTAAAAAAGCTATAAAATGATGAATAATCAGATGGTTCGTTGTTGTTATTTAATAAATTATTCGGGTTCATTTCAATCCTAAACAGTAAGATACAAGCGGCGATAGGCATCAAACATGCGATAAATATCAAATTTCATGACTTTTTCTAAAGAATTATTCCCCATGATCTGAATGGTTGATGGATGATCTAAAAACCATTTCATCGCAAGATAGAGATCTGATTTGCTTTTCTTTTTTACTAAAAAACCATTTTTACCATTTTCAATAAGTTCGTGGCTTGCTCCAACATCGGATGCAATCAATGGACATCCCATCGCCATCCCTTCCAGTAATGCCAGAGAAAGACCTTCCCGAAAGGAAGGCAATATAACAACATGCGTATTTTTCAAAATGGTTGATACGCATCTGACATGACCATGAAAACGTACCATAGAAACAATATCTAAAGCGTTACACATGGTTTCCAGATCTGTTCTTAATGGACCATCCCCCATGATATTTATAAAAAATTGATATCCATCCTTTTTCAACTGATTCACAACGCATAACAATAATTCATGCCCTTTGACAGGTGTCAGTTGTGCGGAGATGGTAAATATTACCGGTGGTGCAGGTATGCGATCCGCAGGTCGAGAAAACTGATTTAAAAAAATACCATTGTATATCACCTTTACTTTTTTTCGATGCCCTGATGATATCAAAGGCGCCAACTCATCCCACCATTGCGCCTTGTGTGTATTTGAAATGGCAATCAAATCTCTCGCATTTCGGGCAATAATTTGATCAAAGGAATAATAAAGCACTTTTTTGAATCGACTCAAGTAATCCTGAGAAACATTAACCGGACGTGTTATGATTGTTTGCACATTCATCAATTTACCCAAAACAGAAGCAATCAGATCAAATAGGTGGGGCCCCTGGCAGTGAATGGCGTGCGGTGAATATGTTTTTAGTGTGCGATAAAGTAAATAAAAGTAGCGCCATCGACCTTTAGGCTCATAGCCAACCAGTATGATTTTTCTATCCTGATATAATTTTTGAAAATCTGCAAACAAACGTCCGCAATAGGGATAGATAACAATGGGTAATATGCTGCTTGAGTGAAACATCTGACATGTTTGCAAGAAACGTTTTTCCGGGCCGCAAATGCCACGATGACCATCTTTTTCAATGCCAAAGCCAACAAAAAAAACAATGCGTTTCGCAAGGGGATAACAGGTTGTTAAATTCATCCTTATTTTTTTCCTCTTTTTCCATGAGATTCAATGAGTGTAACCAAAATAGCCCCTACATTGGTTTTGCTCATAGGTTTGATACCGGTTTTTGTCGGCGGGCGAACATAAGGTTCGACCGACCAGACGAATAACAAAAAATTTACTACGATCTACCCGAAAATTTATGATCGCTTAGGAATGCTCGAAAAATAAATTCCTCATTTACTTATGTGCCAATAACGTGTAGGGGCGAACCTTATGTTCGCCCATCGTACATAGGAACGAAAGCGTTATTAGTTCGAGGGCGAACATAAGGTTCGCCCCTACATCGGGCTGGCACATAAGTAAATGGGGAACTTATTTTTCGAGTATTCCTTACTTATCACCAACAGCCCGATTCCCGAGATATTTATATAAAATAAAAAAGCCGAAGACACCAGAAGAAATAGATCCCAGAAGAATCCCCAATCGGTCATCATACATCAGGTTAATACCTGTTTCTTCAAAGGCGAGGGAGCCTTTAAAAAGACTTATTGTAAAACCAATGCCAGTTAAAACAGCAGCACCATAAAGAACTGGCCAGGAAACCCCTTTGGGGAGTTCAGCAAGTTTGAACTTGACTCCAAGCCAACAAAAACAAAACACCCCGAACTGTTTTCCAAAAAATAACCCCAGGGAAATGCCCAAAGGAACACTATGCGAAAGCGTCTCAATCGTCAGGCCATCAATAATAATTCCAGAATTGCAAAAGGCAAACACCGGAAGAATAACAAATGCAACTGTTGCATGAAGATCATGTTCCATCGCCTTGAGCGGCGAAATTCTGCGATCCTCTTTTGATTTCATGGGAATAAACATTGCAAATAAAACTCCTGCCAGGGTTGCATGAACACCAGATTTAAGAACCGCGGCCCACATAATTACACCAACAACAACATATAAACTGGTTTCCGAGATGCCACACCAGTTAAATAATAATAAAACCATCAGACAACCCAGGGCAACAAGAAAGGCAAAAAGGGAGATGTTACTGGTATAAAAAAAGGCTATAATGATAATAAGGCCTATGTCATCAAAAATGGCCAGGGATGTCAAAAACTCTTTCAGGCTGGCAGGAACCCGAGAACCTAATAAAGATAATATGGCCAGTGCAAATGCAATATCAGTGGCAGCCGGAATTCCCCATCCTTTAATGGCTGAAGGATTATTGAAATTGAAACAAATATATATCATTACAGGAAAAATCAGCCCTCCTATGGCACCAAAGGCGGGTAAAAGAATTTTTTTGGTATTGGATAGCTCTCCCTCAAGGAATTTTCGTTTCAGCTCCAGACCAATCAATACAAAAAAAAGGGTCATTAAACCATCATTGACCCATAACAACAAAGGCTTGGCCAAAATAAATGTGCCAATTTGTATGGTTACAGGTGTGTCAATCAATAGCTCATATAACCCATTGGCAGGAGTGTTTACCATCACAATTGCCAGCAATGATGAACAGACAAGAAGAAAACCGGCTGAAGACTCATGTTGTATGAACTTTTCCAATGATGTTTTTCTTTTTCTTGCCATATGTTGATCCTTTATACTTGTTTTAACGCCCTGTTCTTTTAATTTATATCATGGAATGACTGTTTCTCATAGGAAAAATTTTGCAAACATAGGGTTTGTCAATAAACCAATTTGACAGTTTTACAATAAATGTTTATGTTAAAATTTTTTAAAACGATAGGAACAAGCCATGCAAAAAAAACCATGCATACTCATTGTCGATGATACCGAATTGAATATTGATATTCTCATGGGTATCCTCAAGCATTATGATGTTATTCCTGCCATATCAGGCAAAGATGCATTGGAAATTGCACAGAATAAAAAAATCGATTTAATATTACTGGATATTCTCATGCCTGGAATGGATGGATTTGAAGTTTGCGAAAGATTAAAATCAGAAGAACGTACAAAAAATATTCCAGTCATTATGGTCTCTGTTACAAATATGGAACAGGATATTATTCGAGGCTATGAACTGGGAATTGTCGATTTTATAGTAAAACCTTACAACCCTGTCGAATTGTTGGAAAAAGTTAGAATTCATCTGGATATATACGCCTGTCATTTAAATTTGAATACGCGAAAACTCTGCCATCTGGCATCTAAGACCATGACAAAAGATTTGTTGTTCCATCTAAACAATTATTGGAATCATATATCTACAAAACAGAATAAGACGCCTGAACAACACATTTCTGAAGCGATCCATACATTTCTTGATTTCTATAACTACGATACCCGAACACAGGTTTTTACCATTCGAAAGGCCATTTCCCTGGCACAAAATATAATTCAGGCATCTTTAATAAATAACGATATACATCTTCAAATTGATGAAAAACAACCTGCAAGGGCCAGTGGAATTATACATGAATATGCATTGGTTATTGTCAATCTTTTGTCCTATTCCAGAGAAATTTTTTTAAAAAGACAGGTCAAAAAACCCAGAATATCTATTGAAATCGGAATTATGAATGAAAAATCTCATGTTTTGCTTCGTGATAACAGTGGTCACATTGGCCATGATGAGATCGACAATCTGTTTATCCCCATTCATCAAATGATAGAATACGATAATATTAAACCCTATTTGGCGAAAACCTATATTGAAAAACTTGGGGGTGTGCTTGATTGTAAGGAATGGCAATTGGGGATGGAATTTTCCATCATTTTGTAAAAGAAACGCCCCATTAATGAGGATTTTTCATGAATACATCAGAAATGAAGCAAAAGTCCATTCTTGTTGTAGATCATACTGAGGCAAATATTGACATGCTGTCAGCCATATTGAAAAAATTTGATGTGATTCCTGCACGATTGAGCGAATATGCCCTGACCATCCTTGAAAAAAAAAGGGTTGATCTGGTTCTTTTGGATATTATTATGCCAGAAATTGATGGCTTTGAAATATGTCGTCAAATAAAAAGCAATCCCATCACTACCGACATACCTGTAATATTTTTTACTGCGAAAGATGATGAACAAAGCATTGAGAAAGCTTATAAAACAGGTGGTGTCGATTATATCACAAAGCCTTTTCGGCCCCTTGAACTTATGGCAAGAGTGAAAACACATTTAAATTTGAAACACACAAAGGCGCTGTTAAAAAAGCAAGTTGAATCTCAACGCGAACTATTGCATGTGTTATGTCATGATTTAAGTAATCCACTGGGTGCAATCGAGAGTTTTGCAGAGTATTATCTGGAAAATCCCAATGATCTTGAAATAATTACCGACATTATTGGAGCTTCCAAAGACGCGGCAAAAATTATAGATTTAACACGACGTCTCATGGCAACTGAAGAAAAAGAAATGCACATATATCCAGTGAACCTCAAACATGTATTGGAACAATCCCTGGCGATACTTAAAATAAAACGACACAACAAAAAAATTGTAATAAATCTGAACATTCCTGATAATGTAATGGTCATGGCTGAAGAAACATCTCTGATTCATACAGTTTTCAATAATTTGATCACAAATGCCATCAAGTTTTCAGAGCCCGGATCATGTATCAACATATGTATTGAACACCAGAAGGCACAAAAAATTTGTGTTATTATTCAAGATTCTGGCATTGGCATTCCAAAAGCCTTGCTGAATAATTTATTTGATGTTTCAAAAACAACAAATAGAATCGGCACTGATGGCGAGAAGGGCACTGGTTTTGGCATGCCCCTAGTCAAAAAATTTATGGAAAAATATGGAGGCGATATTCATGTTGATTCCAAATCCATTGAAGACGCTCCTGATAATCATGGAACAAAGGTATGTCTTACATTTCATCAATAATATCGAATATCCTCATGACTGTTTCTCTGCATCAATTAACGCAGGAGAATAAATATTATGATTCCCCAACCTTTTGAGCTCATTAATTGCCCTTTGAAGGGTACCAATCTGATTGAAGCCAGTGCTGGCACAGGAAAGACTTATACCATTTGCAGCCTATACGCACGACTCATTATTGAAAAGGCGTACAATGTGTCCAATATACTTGTTGTGACTTATACAGAGGCCGCCACTGAGGAATTACGAGATCGTATCAGAACAGTTCTTTATGATATGCATACATTATATGCCATTTATCTAAAAAACAATGATTTAAAAGTATCATCTTATCCGAATTGGATAATTGATCTGTTTGGACAATGCCCGCCAACACCAAAACGTGTTCAAAATCTTGAAATGGCCATTCGTAATTTTGATGAAGCAGCCATTTATACCATTCATGGATTCTGTCATCGGATATTAAAGGAAAATGCCTTTGAAAGTGGTGTCATTTTTGATGCAGAATTACTTACAGATATTTCGCATCTCATTCAGGAAACTGCGGATGATTTTTTCAGACAGCATTTTTATGAAGCCTCATTGTTATTTCTTCAGTATGCAAGAAACACCGGACATTCGCCTGACATGATTCGACAATGGACCTCCTATGTGCTTCAGTCTCCTTTTGTGAAAATATCGCCGCATATCACCTGCCCCAATGATCAAGACATTTCTGATCAGGAAAAAAATTATAATTTAAATTTTGAACAGACCAGAAGCATATTTGATAATTATTCCAGAAGTATATCTGATTTAATGACCTATGATGAAAGATTGAACCGGACCATTTATCCATCAGCATCAATTCAAGGATATATGGGCACGCTTTCTGCTCTATTCTCTGAATCACCTTATACACGGCTGCCCACAGAATTATTGAAAAAATTTCAAGCCAGTGCAATCAGAAAAAATACCAAAAAAGGATTTGAAGCCCCCCAACATTTATTTTTTGATATTTGCGAGAAACTCATGACTTCTTATTCAAACCTTGAAGTGCTTTATCAACAGAAAATGACATATATTAAAAGAACATTCATGCAAAAGGCGCAGCCTGTCTTATTTGAAAAGAAAAAGAAACTTCAAATTCAAAGCTTTGATGATTTGCTTCATTATGTATACAAAGCTCTTGAAAAGGGAAAAGACAGCCTTCTTGCCAAAAGTATCCGAAAAAAATATCAGGTCGCATTAATTGATGAATTCCAAGATACAGATCCCATTCAATTTCAAATTTTTAATACCATATTCAACCATCCGGATAGTATTATGTATATCATTGGAGATCCCAAACAAGCAATTTATAGTTTTCGCGGTGCTGATATATTTGCCTATCTCAAAGGCGCAAAAAATTCGGATAATCAATATACCCTGAATACCAATTGGCGTTCAAGTCCATTGCTTGTTGATGCGATCAATTCGCTATTTAAACAAAATTCTTTTGCTTTTGTTTACAGCCCTATACAATTTCAACCGGTTCAATCCAAGCAACCATCGGTTCAGTTGATTATTGATAATAAACCTGAACCCAATTTACAAATTCTTTATATTGAAAATCATGAAGAACCTGCCACGCCCTTGAATAAAGATACTGCCAGAGATATCATCTGCAACCAGGTGGCGGATCATATATACAAATTGCATCTCCTTTCAAGAAAAAATCGCGCATTTATTAAAGAGGATTGTCCCATTCAACCGGCTGATATTGCGATTTTGGTTCGAAAAAACGTTGAAGCACATCTCATGCAGGCAGCGCTTCAAAAACGTGGAATACCCGGCGTAATTTATTCCAAAGAACGTGTGTGGAACTCAGCGATTTGTTCTGATTTATCACAAACCATTGCAGCCATTGCAGATTTTCAAAGCGAGCAAAAATTAAAAAGCGCGCTGACGTCATCATTAATCGGCATGAATGCGGATGACTTGCTAGATACAATGACTGACAGTTATCGATTTGATGAATGGATAGAGCGGTTTCAGACATATCATGACTTGTGGCAGCAAAAAGGCTTTATGGTCATGTTTCGGTTTCTGGTGTCCAAAGAACATGTTCGTGCAAACATTTTATCATTGCAAAATGGGGAACGTTTATTGACCGATCTTTTACACATTGCCGAATTGCTGCATCAGGTGGACAAAGAAAAGCAACTCGGTATGTCCGGTCTGATGGATTATTTCAATCGATATCGTGCAGGTGAACAACATGCCAGACATGAATCAACAATTAGATTGGAAACAGACGAAAATGCGGTTAAAATTGTAACCATTCATAAAAGCAAAGGCTTACAATATAAAATTGTGTATTGTCCCTTTTCCTGGGAAGGGGCAGAGCTGAACAAAAACAGACCCTTTGTATTTCATGACCCAAAAAATGATCATGCCTTGACATTACCCATAACTGACAATGAACGCGAAAAATGGTCTGATTGGGCGCATACTGAATCTCTTGCAGAAAATATGCGCTTATTATATGTCGCATTAACCCGTGCGCAATACCAATGCTATCTAGTTCATGGAAATATCAGTACTGTTGAGAGCAGTCCATTATCCTGGTTATTGCATGGAAAGGATTTGATGTCCAATGAATCAAACATGCCGAAACTGGTTTCTTTGTTAAAAAAGTCAGGAATAACAAGACAAAAAATCAGGCATGCTTTGAGCCAGTTAAAGCAGAATCCAAATATTAAAATCTGCGATCAAACATGGCCATTACCAAAAATATCTTCTGACAAGGCACTGTCATTTTCAGAAATACAATCTGTATCAAATGACCTGGCTTGTCTGAAACCGCAACAAATAATTGATTCCAGATGGCGCATTACCAGCTTTTCTGCGCTGACATCCTCAAAAAGTCTATCGTCTGAATTACCAGATTACGATATTCATATGGATTCACACCAGGGTATCAGTCATCATGCAGAAAAAGCGCCAAAACCCATGTCCATCTTTGCCTTTCCAAAAGGTGCCAGGCCGGGTAATTTTTTGCATGAATTACTGGAAAACGTTGATTTTGAAAAATCTGATGAACTTTTTATCAAAAGTCTTGTGTCAGACAGATTGGCTGAATATGGATTTGATTTAAAATGGGAAAAGACCATTATTCATTTGATTGAACAGGTAAAATGGGCCAGTTTGTCAAAAACAGATCCCAATTTTCGATTGTGTCAAATACAGGCCGAGGATCAAATCAAAGAAATGGGCTTTTATTTTTCGATTAAAGATGTGCAACCCAATAGAATTAAAACAATTATTGATACTGTCCCCTGGGTGAAGCGGACAAAAGTAAACCTGTATCCACTGGATACGTTTCAGGTAAATGGTATGATGAAAGGGTTTATTGACTTAATTTTTTCATATAAAGACAAATATTATATTTTAGACTGGAAATCCAATTTTTTAGGGCCAGAACTTAAAGATTACAATCAATCCGCTATGAAACGTGCAATTTTGGAGCACTATTATATTCTTCAATATTATATTTATACCATTGCGCTGCATCGCTATCTTGAACAGCGTATTGCGAATTATGACTATGAAACCCATTTTGGCGGCATATATTATATTTTTCTTCGTGGTCTTGATCACAAAAAATCGGGTAATTATGGCGTGTTTTGGGACCGGCCAACCCTTGAAGCTGTTACCGCACTGGATCAATTTTTTTATCAAGGCCAGCGTTTTTTTTTTAAGCAATCCGCATTTTTTTCGCAGAAAAGTTTCGAATTTTGATGGAAGAGCCGAAAACAACAAAGAATAAAATACAATTGTTCAATTCAAGGAATAAATAAAATATAACATGAAAAACAAACGCTATCGTATATGTATACTCAGTTATCGAAGCAATCCCCATTGCGGCGGTCAAGGTGTTTACTTAAGACATCTTGCCAGTGCATTGAAAGATCTGGGTCATTATGTGGATGTTATTTCCGGCCCGCCATATCCGGACCTTCCCCAAAATATTCGGTTGATCAGGTTAAACAGTCTTGATCTGTATAACCCAGACGATTTGTTTCGAACACCCCAAACACAGGAGCTTCGTTCATTAATTAACTTATATGAATGGCTGAGTGTTTGCACAATGGGATTTCCAGAACCTGTCTCATTTGGTTTCAGAGCCTACACTTATTTACGTAACAAACGACAACAATATGATATTATTCACGATAACCAAAGCCTATCCTATGGAATTTTGGGTATCAGCCGACACACCCCCCTGGTTGCGACCATTCATCATCCCATGACAGTGGATCGAAGAATTGCCATTCAAACAGCACCTAATTTTTTGAGAAAAATTCAAGCCATTCGCTGGTATTCATTTATTGGAATGCAAATTCGTGTGGCAAAACAATTAAAACGCATCATTACTGTATCAAAATGTGCGGCAGAAGATATTCATCAGGAATTTTCAATTCCTATGAATCGCTTTGCTGTTGTTCCCAATGGTATTGATATTCAATCATTTAAACCACTGCCTGAAATTAAACGAGAGCCCTGTCGCATTCTAACAACCAACAGTGCGGATATGCCCTTAAAAGGACTTCGTTATCTACTGGATGCGATAGATGTGCTTCGTCATCAATATCCGGTGCATCTCTATGTGGTTGGGCATCCAAAACCCGATGGTGTCATTGAAAAATATGTCATACAAAAACAATTGCAAGCATGTGTTCATTTCCTGGGACGAATTGATCAACAAACATATAACATGCAATATGCCAGAGCCGGAATGGCAGTTGTGCCCTCATTGTACGAAGGTTTTGGATTGCCAGCAGGTGAAGCAATGGCATGTGCAGTGCCACTCATCAGCACTCGGGGCGGGGCACTTCCTGAGGTTGTCGGTGATGCCGGAATTCTAGTGAAACCCGGAAGCACGAAAGAACTGATTGAAAAGATCCGATATGTTATTGATCATCCCAAAATTGCTGAAAAAATGGGGCATAAAGGCTTTAATCGTGTTCATCAGGAATTTACCTGGAAGAAGGCTGCTGAAAGAGTAATTGAAGTCTACGCTGATTTACTTGAAAAAGAAAAATAAAGACGTTCTTTTTTAGACGTAGTATGCTACATTTTTACACGACCTTATTTTTTTTGACGTTTAATAAAAAAATTGCCCGAAGCCATTATGTTCCAGGCATTTTGTAGCGGAAATTATTATGATTACAGTTTCATTAAAAAAACTATTGTTACAACCAGGAGATCGCATATTGGATATTGGTTGTGGTGCCGGACGTCATGTATGTGCCTGCACGCGACATGCGGGCACTCAGGTGTGGGGTGTGGACCAATGTCAGGCAGATTTGATGAAAGCCAAAGAAAATCTAAACTTTGAAAAGGCGTATGGCGTATCTCATGGTATCTGGCAACTATTATCAGGCGATATACTGCATTTGCCATTTCCAGATAACTTTTTTGACCTGGTGATTTGTTCGGAAGTGCTCGAGCATATTATTGATGATACTTCTGCCATGAAAGAATTAATACGTGTGCTAAAGAACAAAAAAAATCTTGTTGTCAGTGTGCCGAGAAATGGTCCGGAACGTATCTGCTGGGCATTGTCAAAAGAATACCAAAATACCCCCGGTGGACACGTTCGAATATATAAACAGACTGAATTGGTCCATCGTCTGGAATCTCTGGGCGTCAGAAAATGGGATTCGCATCATGCCCATGGCTTGCATTCTATTTTATGGTGGCTCAAATGTCTCGTTGGATTGTCACAAGATAACCATATTTGCGTTAAATATTATCATGATTTTCTGGTTTGGGACATGATTCATAAATCCCGATGGGTCCGGCTGGTTGAACATATTTTGAACCCTTTTATTGGAAAAAGTATTGTTTTGTATTTTCAAAAAAATTGAACCTGTGTGTAACCCTTTTTTTTTGAACCAACGTCTATTGATTACAAGAGTCCAATATGACAGGGGGCGTATGTACAAGTCAGGGAAAAATGTTGCCTCGAAAAAAAACGAAATTATACCAATGTCCGAAACCAATGTAGGAGGGAACCTGGGCGAACCTTATGTTCGACCTCTGAACTAAAACCAAGAATGAAAAAAATTTAAACATATGAAAAGAATTAAAACAATTTGCATGTTTTTGTCATTGGTATCGTTTTTTGCTTGTTCCTTTTTTGAAAAAATCGATATTCAAGCAATCAAAGACAACGAAATTCCCAAAAAATACACCATAGATTGTTCCCAAAAAAAATCGTCCCATTTTTTAGGAATTAATGCTTTTGATGATAAAGAATTGAATGCGCTTATTCATCAGGCCATTCGTAATAACCTGACATTGGAACTTACGCGTGTCAACTATATGCAGACAAAGGCACAGTCTAGAATTGTTGATGCTGCGCGATATCCGCACCTTGATGCCCGCTTTGAACCATCAACAACAAAAAAACGAAGTATTGAAACTGGAACGTCTTCATGGAAAAATAACTTTTCTTTGGGCATGATGAGTTCCTTTGAAATTGATTTTTGGGGAAAAATGCGTGCCCAAAAAAAATCTGCACAATACGCATTGAATGCAGCGGAATTGGATTATCAAACTGCAATGATCAGCCTGATTTCTGAAATCAGCCTATGTTGGATTGAAATCATTTCTCTCCACATTCAGCATGAATTGCTCCACGAGCAGCTTGCCACCAATCGAATGTATCTTAAACTTATTCGATTACGATTTCAGAAAGGTATGGTTGGCGCTCTTGATGTATATCAGCAGCAGCAAGTTGTGGCGTCTATTCTTTCTCAGGTGCCATTGATCGACGTTCAAAAGCGTTTGAAATTTAATCAAATGGCATTACTTTGTGGTAAACCCCCCCAAATGCATTTGACAATTACCCGAAAAGAATTTCCAAAGTTGAACAATATGCCATCAGCCGGCGTACCTTCTGATCTGTTAACCCAACGCCCAGATATACGTGCCTCATGGAATAGACTTCACGCATCATATCAAAATGTATGGATTTCCAAAGCAAGACAATTGCCATCGCTCACCTTGTCTGCATCAGGCAATTTCGAATCTGAAAAAATGGCCACTATATTTGAGGGATGGTTCGTTCGCCTTGCAGGTCAGTTGGCATCGCCCATATTTGATGCCGGGCGCCTGCGCGCTGAAACCGATCAGACCAAAGCAAAAGCTTATGCTCAAATGCTTCAATATCGCAACATTGTATTTCGTGCAATCAAGGAAGTTGAAGATGCTTTGGTTCAGACACAACAACAAAAATTGCACATTGAGGCGCTTAAGAAAGAACAAGCCATTGCCCAAAAGGCCCTTGATGAAGCCAAAAATCGGTATCAAAAAGGCTTAAATGATTACCTTCCGGTTTTAACACATACGCTGACTGTCCAACGCCTTGATCGAGAAATGATTCAACAAAGAGCAACATATTTTCAATATTACATTTATTTGTATCGGGCCCTGGGCGGTCAATTGCCAAAATCGATGTATGCGTCAAAAATAGGAGAAATTGATGAATAATACCCATTCAGCCAGCCCGGCTGAAAAAAAAGGTTTGGGCAAAATATCGACGTTTATTATTTGCCTGCTGATAATCACACTGGCGGTAGCCGGTTCAATTCATTTAAAGAATTCCCGACGTAAACCTAATAAACGTAAAAGCCCGAACAAAGCAGTTTATGTTGAGACCTTAACCGCAAAACGATCAGATCTGTCTGTGAAAATCAAAACTTCAGGCACAGTTGTTCCTTCCTGCGAATTATCGGTAAAATCAAGGGTATCCGGTGAAATTGTTATGCTTGATCCAGATGTGATTGAGGGCGGGATTATTGAAAAAGGTACCGAAATGATCAGAATTGATCCAGATGACTACAGGCTGGCAATGATTCAGGCCCAAAAAGAAGTGGCGCAGGCCAGGTATGCATTACAGTTGGAGCAGGGACATCAAGATATTGCACGTCAAGAATGGTCTATGATGCATTCAAAAAAACAAGCGCACTCCAAAGCTGATCGTGCCTTGATCCTAAGGAAACCACATCTGGCAAAAGTCAAAGCGGATCTCGCTGCTGCTGAGGCCTCTTTGAAAAAAGCAACATTGATGCTGGAAAGAACCAAAATTGTGGCCCCATTCAATGCCTTTGTAAGAAGCAAAAATATTGAAAAAGGCGCGCAAGTCTCAACGCAAGATGTGTTGGTCGAATTAGTTGGCATTGATTCATACTGGCTGCGCGTATCTGTCCCTCTGGATCGATTAAAATATCTCGATATTCCCAATGCGCATTCAGAAAAAGGATCTCAAGCAATCATTACATACCGAAATCAATACACTGTTAATGGCAAAGTAATAAAATGCCTGGGTGAGCTTGAAAAACAAGGGCATATGGCACAATTGATTGTCAGAGTCAATCACCCCACAAAATTGACTCCGCCATTGCTGATTGGTGAGTATGTCTCCATATGTTTGATCGGAAAACAACTAAAAAATGTCTGTCGTATCCCCAGGACAGCACTCAGACAAAATGAATTTTTGTGGGTGGTTTCTCCTGAAAAGACTTTAAATATCCAAAAGGTTATTGTTGATTTTCGAGACACGCAAGATGTTTTGATTACGCAAGGAATCAAAACCGGAGATCAAATTATTGTATCAGAAATTGGGGCACCTGTTCAGGGCATACAATTAATTCTGGCACAAGAGAAAAAACAATGAACAAAATCAAAACAAAAGGGACAATCGCATGGATGGCCACACGTTCTGTGCCTGCCAATCTAATGATGGTCATTTTTTTGGTTGGCGGATTCCTGTTTGTCCAAAAAATAAAAAAAGAAATATTTCCCAATTTTGAAATGGATCGCGTGGCAATTAGTGTCAGCTATCCGGGTGCCAGCCCTGATGAAGTTGAACAAGGCATTATTTTATCTATTGAAGAAGCCATTCAGGGCATTGAAGGTATCAAGACTGTTGAATCCAGAGCCAGCGAAGCCCATGCCAGTGTTATGATTGAAATTATGGATGGTGAGGACAATGCATCTGTCCTTCGTGATATTCAAAATGAAATTGAACGTATCACAACGTTTCCTGATGATGTTGAAGTGCCGCAAGTCTACATGGCATCGCGTAAACGTTATGTTGTTTCACTGGTATTATTTGGTGATCAGACAGAAATGGTATTAAGATCTAAGGCAGAGGATATTCGTGATCAATTGCTTATGGAAAAGGATATCAGCCTTGTTGAACTGACTGGGGCCCGAGACTATGAAATCAGTATTGAAGTCAAGCAGCACATTTTACGTCAATATAAACTGACCCTTGAAGAAATTGCCCAAAGAGTTCGTCGAACTGCAATTGATTTACCCGGAGGATCTATAAAAACCATCAAGGGTGATATTATGGTCCGCATGAAAGAGCGGCGCGATAAATGTCATGAATTTGGAAAAATTCCTGTTGTCACAGAAAATGGCTCCATGCTTTTGCTGGAAGACATTGCAGATATTCGTGAAGGCTTTGAAGAATCCAACCAATTTGCCACCTATAATGGCATGCCTGCCATTGGAATTGATGTGTATCGCGTAGGTGATCAATCCCCCATTGCTGTTTCTGAAGCTGTGTACAAACAATTGGTATATGTTAATGAGACCTTACCGCCCGGACTTTTTCTGGATAAACGAAGAGATCGCTCAACATTCTATAAACAACGCCTGAGTTTACTCGTTAAAAATGGATTATTGGGACTGGTTCTTGTTTTTGTCTTATTGGCCATATTTTTGGAGCCGCGACTGGCTTTCTGGGTGAGTCTTGGAATTCCCATTTCATTTTTAGGATCATTTTTGATTCTTCCCCAAATCGATATGAGTGTAAATATGATCACCATGTTTGCATTCATTGTTTCCCTGGGAATAGTTGTTGATGATGCAATTGTTGTTGGAGAAAGTGTTTATCAGAAACGTCAGGCGGGCTCGGATTGGCAGATGGCATCCATTGAAGGCGCATTGGACATTGCCATGCCTGTTACATTCAGTGTGTTGACAAATATGGTCGCTTTTTTGCCATTATATTTTGTTCCTGGATTTATGGGAAAAGTGTTTCAATGTATTCCCATTGTCGTAATCAGTGTTTTTGCAATCTCTCTGATTGAAAGTCTTTACATTTTACCCGCTCATTTAGGTCATGGCAAACAAAATAAGAAAAAAGGCTTTTTCCAAAATCTACAGCAGCGTTTCAGCCAGTTTTTTATTACAGGGGTACATCGATATTATGGTCCTTTTTTGAATGTATGTCTTCGTAATCGTTATATTACATTATGCCTGTGTTTAACCATTCTCCTGTTAACCTTTGGATATGTGAAAAGTGGCCGAATGGGTTTTGAATTATTTCCCAAGGTAGAATCTGATTATTCAAGAGTTTCAGTTACGCTGCCCTATGGCGTTCCCATAGAGAAAACATTATCAGTGCAGAAAAAACTGGTTTCCAGTGCCCAGGCAGTTGCCCAAAAAAATGGGGGCAAAAAACTCGTTTCTGGCATATTTGCTAGAATCAATGAAAATGAATCCAAAATATGGGTCTTTTTAACGCCTCCAGACGAACGTCCCATCTCAACAGCAGCGTTTACAAAACAATGGCGCGCGCATGTCGGATCTCTGGTGGGGATTGAATGGATAAAATTTGAATCAGATGCCGGTGGTCCGGGTTCAGGATCATCTTTATCCATTGGATTGAGTCATCGCAATATGGATGTTCTAAAGGCTGCATGCTCAGAGCTGGCAGGAGCTTTGGATCAATATCCAAATGTCACTGACATTGATGATGGTTTTCAGGCGGGCAAGGAACAAATTGATTTTCAAATGCGTCCAGCAGGAATAAATGCTGGATTGCGACCATATGATGTGGCACGACAAATACGATATGCCTATTATGGTGTTGAAGTGCTTCGGCAACAACGCTCTAGAAGTGAAGTGAAAGTGATTGTGCGGTTACCCCTTGAAGAAAGATCCTCAGAATACTATCTCGAAGAGATGATTATCCAGACACCCGATGGCACAGAAATGCCCCTCAGGGATGCTGTTTATTTTAAACGCGGCCATGCGTATACAAAAATTGAACGTAAAAATGGCCGAAGGCTGGTTATGGTCGAAGCTGATGTTCGTCCGAGAAGCCAAACATCAATGGTGCTTTCTTCTCTACAGCAATCTATTTTGCCGCAAATGCTTCAAAAATATGATGGACTCACCTATCAATTTGAGGGAAGGCAGGCGGATCAGCGGGAAAGCATGCAAGGATTGATTTCCGGCCTTTTGTTTGCCTTAATGGTTATTTTCGCCATGCTGGCCATACCATTTAACAGTTATATTCAGCCATTCATTGTAATCACAGCAGTGCCTTTTGGTATTGTGGGTGCGATTTGGGGACATTATCTCATGGGATACAGTTTATGTGTGGTAAGCATGTTTGGTGTTGTGGCCCTATCCGGTGTTGTGATCAATGATTCCCTGGTATTTATCGAACTTGCCAATCGCCATGCCAGAAAGGGGCTGTCACCTCATGATGCCATCCTGACTGCTGGATTAAATCGTTTCCGTCCCATATTACTAACCACATTAACCACATTCGGCGGATTGGCCCCTATGATTTTTGAAACCTCAAGACAAGCCCGATTCTTAATTCCAATGGCCATTTCTCTTGGTTTTGGAATTGTATTTGCTACAGGTATTACGCTGATTCTGATACCATGTCTCTATTTGATTATAAATGATTCTAAAACAGTCGTTCGCTGAAGATCTTCTCTTTGGGCGCACAACCAGGAAGGCACAATAAAACATTTTTTTTGCTCTGAATTTGAAAGTCATTATATTCTTCCTGCTATAAATTGATTTAAATTCAAATAATTAAGAACAAAATGTTTACAATTTGGTCCTGTTGCACAAATTTATGCAACAGGATGTAGGGGCGAACCTTATGTTCGCCCTCCGAAAAACAATCGTTTGCGAGCCTATGTCCGAGGAAAACGTTTCTAATTCATTCTCGAACATAAGTTTGATAAAGGTTTTTGTCCGGAGGGCGAACATAAGGTTCACCCCTACATTGGTTTTGCTCATAGGTTTGATTCCGATTTTTGTTCGAGGCGAACATAAGGTTCGGCCAACCAGACGAATAACAAAATATTTACTATGATCTACCCGAAAATTTATGATCGCTTAGGAAAACTCGAAAAAATTCTTAGGAATGCACTAAAAATAAGTTCCTCATTTACTTATGTGCCAATATCGTGTAGGGGCGAACCTTATGTTCGCCCTCGAACTAATAACGCTTTCGTTCCTATGTACGATGGGCGAACATAAGGTTCGCCCCTACACGTTATTGGCACATAAGTAAATGAGGAATTTATTTTTCGAGCATTCCTTAAGTAAATGGGGAACTTATTTTTCGAGTTTTCCTTAGCAGAAAATGAGAATCGATATTTATTGTTATTTCAAGTAAATAAAAA
>Ga0272440_1000466_pt1 | contig 34291 bp, 54 predicted proteins | sample SSMMMBAug17_FD_192440 | JGI IMG/M metagenome (GOLD analysis project Ga0272440, IMG submission 192440) | Marine sediment archaeal communities from Little Sippewissett salt marsh, Falmouth, MA, United States - SSM-MMB-Aug17 | ecosystem: Environmental > Aquatic > Marine > Wetlands > Sediment ... | reverse complement strand
ACGCGACGATACCAGATGGCTGGAGCATAGGGCCAGACGGGTCTGTCGCAAAGCTAACGCGAACAAACCAAGGCGCTCGCCGTGTCGAGGCGAGCCCGTGCCCGATTGTCGTCGCCGGCTCCGTGTCCGATGTAGACACAGGTGACGTGTGGATTGACGTGCGCTGGTGCTGGCGAAAGCGATGGCACAGCCAGCTTGTACCGAGGGAAGCACTAGCAAGCGCCGCAGACACAGCGCGGATCCTGAGCCCGAAGGGCCTGCAGGTCAATGCCACGAACGCGAAACTGGTGATCCAATACCTCGAAGCGTACCAGGCCGCAAACATGAATGTCACGCCGAGACACAAGGGAAGCAACCACTTCGGCTGGCAAGGCAAAGACGGCCAGCAGGGGTACCTGGTTGGCGGCGACCACATTGCGACAGACCCAGGCCGCTCACCGGTCCGATATTCACCAACCGACAAGGGCGACGCACACCTAGAGGATTGCCTTGCGACACGTGGCACGATTACTGGCTGGCTCGAGGCGATGGAATTGGTCAGACCTTACCCGATGATACAGTTTGGGCTGTACGCCTCGCTCGCCGCGCCGCTGCTCCGATTGATACCCGGCGCGCGTAACTTTGTTGTAGACTACAGCGGGTTGACGAGCTCCGGAAAGACAACCGCGCTGGCCGTCGCAGCAAGCGCTTGGGGTGACCCTGACGATCAGAGCCCGACGTCGCTGATCTCCAGCTGGGATACAACTCAGGTTGGGATAGAGCGGAGGGCGGCAAACCTCACAGACCTCCCGCTATTGATTGACGACAGCAAGCGCGCCAAGTCATACGGGGCAAAGTCCGTAGTGCCAGAGATTGTCTATTGCCTAACGAATGGCCAGGGTAAGACAAGGGGAAGTAAGACAGGGCAACAGGCTCTGCGCTCATGGCGTACCGTTGTCCTGACGAGCGGAGAGGGTCGACTTGTGGACTTTGACCAGTCCGCTGGCACCCGTGGGCGTGTCCTGACGCTATGGGGCAACCCTTTTGGCGGGCATGCCGGCGACGTACCAGACCGACTAAAGCGGGCACTCTATGAGCACCATGGGCACGCGGCCCGCGAGTGGGTGGAATACCTGGCGTCCAGAAGTAGTCAATACGGGGCCTGGGCAGCCCGTCACGCGCTTGCTGCGGCCACGTTGGGGTCAGTACTCACAGATGGGGCCGAAAAGGGCTCAGCGTCGATCCTGGGGCGATTAGCCAATTACCTGGCTACTGTACATCTCGCAGCAGAGCTGGCGCAAGAGGCCCTAGGGCTGCCATGGCCTGGTGATGCAGTGGCGTACGTTGCGGACCATATCCAGTCTGAGTCTATCGCCAATGGGGACGACTGCCTGCACGCCAGGGCGCTAGCCGACATCTACTCCGTTGCCTTGGCCAACCGCAAGCGGTTTTTCGACGTCAAGTCCCAGCTAGAGACGGAAGAGCCGGCCAACGGCGGGTGGTGGGGAGTGTGGCACGACCACGCCGGTGAGTGGGAGGAGTTGTGCTGGTATCCTCCGGCGCTAAGGGAGCAGATCCGCAAGCTTGGCCACGATCCAAGGGCAATATTGCGTCACTGGGCGGACAGTGGATGGCTGGTGTCGGAGTCTGGCCACAACACCGTCAAGCGAACCGGACCAGCCTCGAGGCCAAGAGTGATCGCAATCAAGCGCTCGGCAATCAACGACGTCGAATAGTCGCGCCCCGCCGGCTCCCCGCCTGCGCTAAATCACGAATCTCGAAAAAAACGAAGTAGATTCACTGTGTTACATTTATGCAATCGCAATCTTCCCCGCCTTCCCCGCCTTTTGCTGAACAACATATAAAAATTTATATGGGGGTGTGTATGGAAATGTAGGTGTTAGACGCGTCTAACAGTCGCTATTAGTAGGTTAGTAAATAGGCGGGGAGGGCGGGGCATATAATAAGTATATTACAAAAACATAAACAGAAGCAACTATTTAGGCCGGTGGTCTGACCAAAAACATGCGGGGAGCAACGCGGGGAGCAGGCGGGGAGATGCCCCGCTAATTCCGTCACACACTGTGTGTGGTTACACACACTTGTTTTACCAGTGTATGCATTAACACACGAGGCCACACATGTGACTACACGAGCAGGCGGGGCGCAATGAACGCCTTGCGGGGCGCGATGCTATGACCACGTGCCCCGTTGACAACGAGGTGTTGTTTGCATATGATGCTTCTGGACTTAAAGGAGAGAACGAATGTCCAAACCAATCGACGCGCTAGGTTCATTAAGAAGCGAGGTTAACAGCAACCTGAAGGCCTGGACCGATGGCCTAGACCACGGGTGGTACGATGAGTGGAGTAACGAGGTGTGCCTGCGGCGCAAGTGGCTGCGCGGGTTTTTTGAATCTGCCGGTGTGAACCCGAACTTCGCCATGCGCTGGCTCAGGGCGCACGGGTGCGTGGATGCAGACCACGGTAATAGATACACCAGGAAACGGATCCGCAACGGTGAAAGGGTGCGTGTGGTTGTGATGCCTCTCCCCGCTGTCGATTCCGTGCTGAATGGGGGCGGCGCGCGGCCAGTTGCAATGATACGGCTTAAGGACGGTGATGTGGCAGAGCACATCGCAGGCGGGACGGCAACAATGAACGCGCTCGGCCACATGCATTGGCAAGACGGCACACCGGTCCAGCTCACCCGCGCTAACGCATTTGAGCCGGTCTGGCGCCAACTCGGCCCCACTTGACCCGCTTGCGCAATATGGTATGATGGGCCGCACAGGAGGTACGAATGAAGCCGTACGAGGAATGCCCCCCAGATTCAAGAGCTGTTCGGCGAATCGGTATCGGCGACAGGAGGCAATCATGAGCAAGGCGGCGATACTGCACCTTGAGGCATACGACTCACCAGCGATTGCAGCGCAAGACGTAGCAACCAGGACGCGCAGGTCCGTAGAGCTGGCCGGCGACGGCAAAGTGTGGGATGTCGACCGGGGCGAGTTTATCTCGGAGGGCGATCACGACGATGCCGGTCTGCCGTGGATGCATCTACCCGCCGCAATCAACGTCGCGAGCTACGGTGGCAGTGCGGCGGCCGCAGAGGCACTGGCAAGTGCGCTGTGTCTGTCCGTCGGATACTTGACGGTCTGCGACGACGGCACTGCTAAGATATGCGGCCGCAAGATGACAAGGTCAGACCTTGCCGGGCTCGGGCTCGAGATCGCCGGGCACAGGGATCTCATCGCCGCAGAGACACTCAAAAATTGGGGCGAGGCCCTCAAGATGATGGCTGATTAACAGGAGGAAGTCATGCGCAAGTTTCGAGTTGGCGACCGGGTGCGATGGGGTGTCAACAAGGACGGCGAGCCGGTGTGGGACGGCGTCGAAAGGATCCACGTCCACACGGATGGGCACGTGGTGGGAACGGTCGACGCTGTGGATTCGGGCGCAGAACTGTTTCGCGCCGACATGTGGTGGTGGCCACAGCCCAGTAATATGTACGCGAGGTATGGCGAGCCTGGCTACCTTGAGCTGGTCCGCGCCGTCGATCACGACGAGGCGAGCTTGACCGGGCTGGCTGTCCAGCTGGTCACCGAGGATGGCCGCGAGATCATCGGCGAAGTGACCGCTGACGAGCGCGTCGGGGCTAGGAGGGTGCTCGTGGTGATCGGGGGCGAGGATGATTAGCCTCTGCGGGACGTGCCGACATTGGCGGCCTCACAGCGACGAGCGTGTTAGCGGCGAGTGCGAGGCACCGACAGGATCGCGGCCGCACGCAGTGGTCGAACACAGACTCGCCACAAAGTACTACGAGGGCTCGCTGTGCCCAGTTTGGGCGGCGCGTGACTTGCCGGAGTCGGGGCCAGAGGAGTGCACGTGCGCGCTTGAGACGATTATGGTGCACGGTTGCCGGTGCGGAGGTGAATGATGGACGAAGAACGTAACACAGCCACAGAGCCGCAGCCGATCGACGAAGAACCATGGCATCAGCGCCATGGGTTGGCAATCGTTCAAGCCGCATTCTTGGCCATCGCCGTAGTCATATTGATCCGCGACGTGGACTTTGGGCCTTTGCGCCTAGGCAACACGGCAAAAACGATACACAACGCCGGCGGTGATATCTACGTCGGCGGCATGCTTAGGGTTGACGATGTACTCTACTTAGACGCAGATATGGACACGTACTTTTACGGCGCTAGCGATGGGCCGTTGCGGCTTGGCTCACCAAAGGAGGCAAAAACGTTGCACGTTAGAGAAGAACCACTTGACTTCTACTTGGGTGGAAAACGGATTGCGAGCATAGAGCGCTTGGGCGAGGAGGACGTGACACTGTCGGACGACCTCACGCTGATGCAGGCGCCAAGCGGTGCTCTGCTCGACCTGTTTGGCGAACAGTGGGAGTATGCGCCAGGCAACTATGTGCTGACGGCCTACGTCGTCAAACTGCTTAGGAGCGCGAACCGATGAAACCCCCAGTAGAAGCACCAATCGCTTTCGTCCTGCTACTCATTCTGCTTGCCCTGGTAGCGTGGGGCGTAACGACGGCGCGCCCTGTGGACGACTGCGCCTCAGTGTGCTACAACCTATTCATGGCTCCAGAAGAGCACTCGGCGTGCCGCGTTGGGTGTGAGAACGGAAGGGATGGACGATGAGGGATTGCAAGTACCTAAAGAGCAACTGCTGTATCTGGGCCGATCAGAACAACGCACCGCACTACGTGCACAAAGTGAACCGGGTACATGGTGGGACGTGTAAATACTGCAAGTGCTACGAGCTAGCACCGCCGAAGCTGGTCACGCTACAAGAAGCGCTTGAATCGGATGCGTTGGAGTTTCGTTACCATGCGCCGGGCGGCATCGTTGCCGAAGTTCACAGGCTGGAAAGGGATAGGCGGTTAAAATACGCGCTCCGTGGCGGCACATTTGCGGTCACGTTGCGCGCCACTGGAAAACATTGGGAGATCATCAGATGAGCGACTACCTCCAGCCAGGCGACGTCCTCATGCTAGCGACCGACACGGGTTGGGTGTCCGTTACAGTCGCTAGCATCTTCTATGGCGGTGTCGTAGTCAAACGCCGCGGCACGTACGCGGCAGTGCTGTCTGACGAAGACGGCGAGTGCAGCCTGCTCAGGTGGCCGTGATGCGCTACACGAACCGCGCACGCCGCATCGCTGCCGACAAGTTTTGCAGCCTGATAGAGGAGGGCGAGATCGGCCGCGGCGACCTGGCTCGAGATATGGGCGTCGACCACAGTGAGCTTGCGGAGTGGGCCGAGGAGTTTTTCCCTGGACGAGCCGAGCGAGCGCGCATGGCCAACCGCCGGGCAACTTGGTGGCTGCGGCGGTAGGGCTTGACAGTTTCGCGCTGTGTGGTAGGGTTTGAGACACTTAGTAACACAGACGGGCAGCGGCAATAACCTGCGTTTCCACCGCAGCCGCTGCCCGTCTACTACAGGAGGAATCTATGACAGTAGCAGAACTGATTGACGCGCTCGAGAAAGAAGACCAGGACAGCCGTGTCATGCTGAGAGTTACGGTGTACAATGACTATGACTATGACGAGGATTTGTACGTATTTGCCGCATCGGTTGGTCGAGCAAGCTACAAAACCGGCGCAACCATGCCCATGTTGGGCGTTTGTATCGGGTCAGAGTGAAAAAAAATGCGGTCACAGCAGCCGCAACTCCAGGTGCTTTACGGGTCGATCGGTGAGAAGCTGAGCCTGAAACGGGAGATGAAAAGGGATGACTAAATCACAAGCAACAATCACAATCCACGGCCAAGGTCCGTGGTCAATCACGGCATGGACGACGGAAGGACCGGTGCAGGTCGCAAGCGGCAGCAACCCGGTCGAGCTCACGCAAGCTCTGCAAGCGTATGCAGAGCACACGGAGTGCTTCACCGTCTACGGTTGCGACGTGGACCCGATCGCGTTTGTCTTCGAGGAGACCCGGAAGTGAGCGCAAGGGCCAAGGTGCTAGCCTACGCGCAGAAACACGGGTCTGTCCGGTGGTCTGACTTCGGCGGCCGAATGCCGCAGTCGACGTACTGCCGGGTCACTATTGAGCTGAGGTCGTCCGGGAAGCTGCGCGCCGAGGTGACTGAGTCAGGTCACCACGTGTACTACCCGGCACATGCTGGCGTCGCGCCGGCCGGCCCTATCGGTGGGTTGTTTGATCCGCTTTGGTGGTGTGTGGAATGAACGGCAAAGGTTCAAGGCGCAGGCCGTCCCTTGTAGACGACACCACCAATTGGTGGATTGTGTACGGCCACGGTGAGCCGCCGGCATGCCACGTGTGCGGCGGGCCGGCCATTGCAAGAGATGAGCAGGGCTGGCACGTGATCCACTGCATGAACTGCGGCTCGTACACCACGTCGCGCAGGATGCCAGCCGCCAGGCAGATGTGGGCCAGCGGCCGAGTCGTGCCAGGCTATTGCGTTAATCTGCCAGCGTGGTATTGTCTGGACTAGGAGAACAACATGCCAAGAGTAGCACTGCAGCAGGGCAGCTTGCGGATCGTCGATACGGGAGGCGGATACACTCTCGAAGAGCACAGGCAGACAGCATACGGCGACAGGGGCTGGGCTCTGACTGCGCCAGGCGACTGCAAACAGGAGGAGTTGTACGACCTTGCCCGCAAGGCCGGCGTGCCGACGCACGGTGGGAGGATCCTGCGCATGTATCACGGAGTTAACGCCATGAGTGGGAAATTCACCAGGGTGACTGAGTTGAGGCCGGCCGAGGCGCTGCTGGCTATCTGCAAACGGCTGGCTAAAAAGGAGGGTGCGGAATGAAGCACATCGAGAAGTCAGGAACTGAGGGCGCCAAGTGGGCGGTGGAACGCCAGATCACGCACGGTGACGTGGAATGGTCTGTCGCCGGCTGCTGCTGGAGGTCGTGGTCCGATGTCCCGCCGAAGCTTGACGCTGCGGCAACGTACAGATTCCGCATCAAAGTCGAGCCACGCAAACTAGAAGACCTGCGCGCGGAGGGGATTACGCGGGCTGTGTCCGTGCGCGAAGCTGCTGTTGTTTGGGATAACCGCTTTGGGTGGACATATTATGGCACCGGTGACTCATTGCGTATGGGCGAATGGAACCTTGGCACCAACTTCTACCCGGCGGAGGATACGAAATGACGCCAGAGGAGCTACAGGAAGAGAACGACCAACTGCGCGCCGAAGTGCGACTGCTTAGGGCAGCGCTGCACAGGCTCGACACTTGGCTGGAGCGCGAGCGAGCTGAGAAGATCGAGGCGCTGCGGCTGGCAAAGATGGCCGCCGATGAGTCAAAGAAGATCCTTGACCTGCTGGGGGTCCCGAAGTGAACCGAACAACCCTAGAGCTTCAAATCCTAGACCTGGCAATCCAGGCAGCACAGAAAACGCCACCACAGGGGTGGACACACATCGACGGCGTGTGGACTTTCGGCTGGCAGACGATCGAGGCCTCGGCCTACTACGATGAGTACAACGGTCAGTGCGTGCAGGTGCGTGAGCTTGGGATCGAGCTGCTGTTTGAGCGCGTTGACGACGAGCGCATTTCAGCCGTGCTCGCGGAGGTAGAGGAGTACCACCACAAGCGCCTTGCTGGCAGATTACAGGAGTATCTGACGTGCTAAAGTGGAACGCAAAGATGGCCGCCAACTTCGCGCATGACGCGAAGCGCGGCATTGACGCAGATGTTTGGGCGTGGTGGGACGGGTGGCGCTGGGTAGTGTCGACAACGAATGGCGGGAAGACTCTGGCGCGTGGGGTTTGTGAGACACGAGAGGCGGCAATCGCCGCCGCGGAGGAAGCATGCAAATCAAAGTGAAACTCGATGACGGCGCGGTTATGCCGCAGAAGGCGACAGAGGGAAGCTCGGGCTATGACCTTGTGGCGATTGAGCACGTCGGCGTCAATCCGGGCGGGTGCGTAAAGGTCCGCACGGGAATCAGGCTTGAGATACCGGAAGGGTGGGAGGGGCAGATCAGAAGCAGGAGCGGGCTTGCTCGGTATGGGGTTGTCGCGGCGAATTCGCCGGGGACGATCGACAGCGACTATCGCGGCGAGGTCTGCGTCCTGCTGCGCAACCACGGCTCCAGCCTGTGCCAAATCGCGCCCGGCAACCGCATCGCGCAGATCGTGTTCCAACGCGTGCCATACACGGAGCTGATCGAGACGGACGAGCTAACCGAAACGTCCCGCGGAGGTGGCGGGTTTGGGAGCACTGGGACGTGATCGACACAGGCCGAGTAGCATTCGCCGTCCTGGTGCTGGCGTTCCTGCTGTTCTTCGCGCTTGCGCTGTGCGGCTGCGCCGGGCCAGCGGCGAGCCGATACGAGCGGCCGTGCGCGTACCCGGTATGGGTTGTAGTGCAGGACGGGCAACCTGACTGGCTACGAGAGCACACCGCCGATGCCGTGCTCTACCTCAACCACGTCGCAGGCGCGCGGCTGCTGCGCTACCGCGGCGTGAGGCACATTGGCACGAGCGGACAACCGTATGGGCTTGCCCTGGTGCGTATCGGCGAGCCGGACCACTTTGACGTGTCGGCGACAACTCACACAGGAGGCCTGCACTACGGGTCAGGAGTGGGGTGCCTTGACGGGTCGCTAATTGAGATACGAGAGACGCTGCGACCAGAGCACCGGCAATGCGTTGTGCGGCATGAGCTGTGCCATGCGCTTGGGTGTCCGCATACGATGCACGGGCTGATGGCCGAGGTTGCTGGAGACCCAAGAGCCGGGCCAGACACAGTGCGGTTTTTACGCATCAGGGCCGGCGAGCTCGACTCCGCGTTGCCATGAGCCGAGAAAACGCCCGTCGCCATATAGCTCTACCACGGGCGAATCCCACCCCACTCTACCGAACGTGTCGGCAAGTACGCCAGACAGGCGCTGGCAGATTGACTCGGCCATGTATTGATGCGGGACGTTGAGGTCTCTAAGGGAGCCGTCTACTGAGGTTTGGTACTTAACCATCGGTGCACTCCTCGCAGTAAGTCGTCTCTAGCCCGTATGCGCCGCCAGTGCCAAGGCACCGCGAGCACGCGGGCTTGTCGCAGCAGTCGCAATGGTACATGTCTAGCTCGAACCTGCCGCAGCAGCTGCACCGAGGCGCCTCTGCGTGCTGGACTATCAGCCAGCACCAGTACGCGAGCGACGGCTCGGACCCGCCGCGCGCCAGGGCGACGTAGCCCGGCAGGTCGGTTCTGCAGTGCATCGCCTTGCGGAACGCGATCGCGTCCTGAATTGAGTCGAAGCGCTTGTAGTACGCTCCGGCTAGTGTCCCTAGTTCGATGCAGTTTTCGCAGTCTCCGTTGTCGCACATGATTGCCTCCTGATTCTGTTATCCCATACTGCGACTATTTCCGCAAGCATTATTTTGCCTATTTGGTTGTAGGTTGCAGCCTCCGCAACCGCGCGCCAGGCAACGGTTTTTTGTCGCTCCACAGGATCCCGTCGTCCAACCAGTAGGTGGCCTTGCCGCGACAGTACAGGACATCTCGCACCATGGCGCAGCGCCTAGGCGCCTGGCCCGGCTCGAGCACGTCAACCTGGTGGCCTGACAGGTCCGCCGGCGCGAGGGCGGCCTCGGCCGTGCGCTCGAGCGTAACGACGCCGTCGTCAAACAGCCCGACTATGCGCCCGCTCGGGTCGGTCACGCAGCCGTGGTGGACGTCGACGTGGCTCAGGCGGGCGCCGATTTCGCGCGGGGCGAGCGTGAGGCGAGTCATGGCGACACCTCGCCGGTGAGACGGTTGGCCAACTCGGCGGCAAGGTGCATTGCGTCTCGGCAACAGTCGCGTGAGTCGAGCGGTACGGCGAGCGTTGTGCCGGCCGCTGTGCACGACCCGCCGGACGTCACGGTCACATGGCCCCTGCAGCACATGACGTCGTCGTCACGCATCGAGTGCGTGACGTACGCCGCAGCAAGCAGGGCAGCGGCTGCGAGCGCCAGGGACGGGCCGTTGCCAGTGTCGGCCGTTTGTGTAGCCTGGTGTGTTCCGCACCAGCTCGAGATCGTGATTCGTGTCTGCATTGGATTCTCCTGTTAGCGAGCTTCTGCGATTGTCAGGATTTGCGGGAAGCGCCACAGGCCGACAGGCCGTGTGATTTCTGCGTCGCGCGTTGCGTGGACCGCATAGCGCTTTGTGCCAATTGGGATTGTTGCCGGGGTGTAGACCAGCGGGCCAAACCAGTGGACTTCGAATGTTTCTGCTTTTTTCGTCATGTCCGTTTCCTCCTAAGACTTATACTGGCACACCCAACCAATTGCCGCAAGCATAAAAAGCACAGTGAAAGCGTTTTTTTTGCCGAGACAAAAGCCCAGCAATTACGCACAATTGAAGGTGGCCCGTCTCGTGGGCCAGCCGAGCGAGGGTCGCTACCCTACCGCCGGGCCCATCTCGAGCGAGGGCACGCTCTTAACCCGGCGAAAACTCTAGTATTTTTTTCGAGCCATCGTAGACCTCGACCGACTGAAACGAGTCCATGGCCAGCCTGGCGAGCTCAAGCGCGAGCTCAACGGCAGCGTTGTGCGATCGCCGGCATGCCACGCTGTGCGGTCGCTCACCGTCCTGCGTCAGCCAGACCTCCCACAGGCCGCTCAGCGACTCCTCGACCGTGTAGGCGATCACGGCGCCACAACCGGGCCGGCGCCGAGGCAGTCGACGACGTGGTCGGCAGCGGCCATGCCGCGGCCGTAGTCCTCCCACCGGTCGTTGCGCAGACGTTGGAATTGCAGATACTCGAGCGGGCAGCCGAGACGGTACAGCTGCAGCGCTGCGTGTCGCGCCGACAGCGTGCTCGCTGCGCAGTGTATTGGTTTGTAGGTGCCTGAGATGTCCTTGACCCGTCGTGTCCACATGTCGTTCCTCCTACCGCCGAAGGCCCGCCTGAGGCGGGCCGTGGCTGTTGCTCTAGCAGGTTCTATCCCCGTCGTGCCAGGTGGCGACAACTTCGCCGCCTTGTGTTATCTCCACCTTGTCCCAGTCGCGGGCCCATTTACGCGCCGTCTCTTCGGCGAGCTCGATGGAGCCAGCGCCCTCCCACATCGTGTCGCCGTTTTCGCGCGTAAACCGGATCGTGTAAGTTGTGTCGTTGTTCATGTTCGTTCCTCCTGATTCTGTTATCCCATACTGCGGATATTTGCGCAAGCAAAAAAGACATCCCGTGTCGTTTTTTTGCAATCGACATTGGCACAATACCTGCAACTATATAATAGCGCAGGGCTTGCACAAATTGATGGCACGTGGCATACTGGTGCCCATCACAGGAGGTTACATGAGACGACGTTGGAAGATCACTACAGACGGCCGGACGGTCGCGGCTTTGACGCACAGGCCCAGCGACAAGTGGATCGCCAAGTTGGTCAAACAGGACGCAGAGCAGCACGGTCCCGGGCTCTACGCCCTACGCTTTGACGGGCGCGTGCGGTACGAATGGGAGGCTAGTCATGGCTAAGCGCGGGCGAAAGCCGGGGCCGCAAAAACAGGCGCTCACGGTCCGACTGACAGTCGAGCAGTATCAGGAACTGCACGCCGAGGCAGAGCGGCGAGGGTCGACGCCGACCGCTGTGGCGACGATGCTGCTCATCAGGGCGCTCGACAAATGAACAGAGAGGAGGCGCGACTACAGGAGACGATCGTAGCATGGTGCCGCAGGCGCGGGCTCAGGCCGATACACGTGGCGAATGAGCACGTGCGCAATGCGGCGCAGGCCGCAATCGCAAATCGGGCGGGGATGCAACCAGGCGTCGCTGACCTGCTAATACTCGAGCGCTGCCCGGCGGCGCCAGATGTACGTGGCGTGGCGCTCGAACTCAAGTCGGCAAAGGGACGGCTGCGACCGGAGCAGTCGTCGTGGCTAGATATGATGCAAGGCGAAGGTTGGGTCTGCGCTGTTGTGCGCACGAAACAAGAGGCGGTCCGGTTGCTGACTGGCCTCGGATTTGGAGGAAACGGATGAGCGAGAACGAGAGTGTAAGTGGAATGGGTGTGGCTATGGTGGATGACGACGAGCTCGACTGCGAGACGTGCAAGTACGTGGACCTGTCCGAGGAAGAAGAGCCATGCAGCGTGTGCTGCTGTTTGGATATGTGGGAAGCGGCAGACGACGACGACGGCCCGTCTAGGATGGACCACGAGGAGGAGCCGCCAAGGCTGTGCCTCGACGCGTTGGACCCATTAGACGACGAACGCAACTGCTGCGGCGGAGGCTGCAACAGAGGACACTCTGACGAGGCCGAGAAAAAGCGCCGGCACCACAAGCTGCGCGCGTATCTGGTTGAGTCGCTGCCAGGCGAGACGACCGTTGCGCGGCTGTTGGAGATCGAGCGGGCCATTGGCGACCTGATTGAGGATGAGTGGCGGCGATGAGCAAGGTTGAACGGGCGAAGCAACTAACCGAGCGCCTCCGCTCGCTGCCTTACGGCGAAGGTGGCTGCTGTCTGCACATCGTAGTGGAAGACCAAAACCTCGACGATGACAGTGTGGCCTTTTGCATCGAGCAGGCAAAGAGTGAGGGCCATGCCGGGTGCCTGGCTTTGGCTATGCTGTATGCAGCGCTGTCGCCAGAGGAGCGTGGCGAGGCGAGCGGCGGGATACCCTGCGACCTGTGCGGGCTGTATTGGTGCAACTGCTTGGAGGATGAGGGATGACGTACAAACCAGGCAACGCCGTTTTGGTCAAAATGGGCGACAGGTGGTACAAGGGCGTTGTGGAGCGTTCGTATCAACAAAGAGTTACCGTTGACATAAGCACTGAGGCTGGGTTCAGCGCGGCACGTGATGTGCCCTCGTCGGAAGTCCTAGCGGGCAGTCAGCGTCGATGTGGCAACTGTCGGCTATGGGACGAATCTTCTGGCGCTTGTCTGTGGGAGGATTCCGTCATCACGCCAGAGTGGTTTGACACGACGTCGGTTACTGGGTCGGACTACGGAAAAAACTGCGAGTGCTTTGAGCCAGAGGAGAAACCAAAATGATCCTCTCCAGCTGCGTACCACCGTGGGCAAGACAGGACTTCGAGTCTACGGACGACTATTCGTACTTTTTGTCTTACCTGCGGGCGTGCGCGACTGGTAGCAAAGCGCCGATTGAGGCAGCCAGCCACGCAACGGGCAGAAGCGCGAAACACCTGACAGCTCTGGCCGAGAACAACGTGTGGCAAGACAGGGCGGACTCATTCGCGCGATCGGCCGACCCGATCCCGCAACTTGACGACGACCCGCTGTGCTTTGTCAACTCAGGCAGCGCCAAGGTTGATGCTGACCGCAGCCGCAGGCGCATGTCGCAGTTGGCCAGCAAGCTGCACAGGGCAATAACGGCTGACGCAGAGTCGTGGTACAGAAACAACCGCGAGCGCGACGAGGCGTTCGCGAAAATGAAACGCAACCCGAGCGCAGAGGTCTACGTGCCGCCGCAGCACAAGCCGAGCGCTGCCGTCATCCGGGCGCTGCCAGACCTGATACAGATTGAGCTCGCAATACGCGACGGCGCGCAGGACGACGATGCGGAATCTGAGGAGTAGCTTGGGGCCGTACTTCGGCGCGAGCGGAGTAGGGCGCAACGACGAGCCGCCGAATCTGCTTGAGTTCGTCCGGCTCATGCGGCCTGACTATGTGTTTCAGCCGTTTCATGTCCAGCTGTGCGACGCACTTACCAGCCTGGCGCGCGGAGAGATCAAGCGCCTGATGGTAAATCTCCCACCTGGACACGGTAAATCAGAGTATACCAGTAGGTATTTCCCGGCATACGTCCTAGGTCTCGACCCAACCACACGCATACTTGGCGGGAGCCACACGGTCAAGCTAGCCAAAGAGATGTCGCGCGACGTCAAGCGTATCATGTCCGAGGTCGAGTATCCGTTTGCGGCACGGGCGCCGACGCCGCGTGACAAGTCAGTCATCAACGAGGCGGCACACTTCAATGTTTTCGGTGGCGCCACGCTCGGCATGTACCTCGGGGTAGGCGTTGGGGTAGGCGTTGCCGGCTTCCGTGGCGACGTGATACTGCTTGATGACATCATGCGCAATATGGAAGAGGCATACAGCGCCACAGCTCGCGACCGCGCGTGGAATTGGGTTAGGGCCGACATACGCACCAGGCGTGCACATGCCGATGTGCCGATTGGGGTCATAGGCACACGGTGGCACCATGACGATCCATATTCCAGAATGCTGAACGACGAGGAGTGGGTGCACCTGGAGTTCCCGGCGTTACAGGACCGTGACCAGTCGCCAGAGGACCCGCGTGATATCGGCGAGGCGCTATGGCCAGACGTCATGCCGGCTGATGAACTCGAGGCAGAGAAGGCGCGCAGCGGCCGGATATTCTCGGCGCTGTACCAACAACGCCCAAGCTCAGAGGCCGGAGAGATAATCAAGCGAGCCAATATCCAGCGCTACCATTCGCTGCCGCCTGTGGCGGATATGCGCATCATGCAGGCGTGGGACCTTAACTTTGGCGGTCGGGCAAAGAGCGCAGCCGCGAGCTACGTCTGCGGCGTTTGCTTTGGTGCGGTTGGGTCAAAGTATTACTTGCTGGAGGTTGTGCGCGGGCGCTGGGGACACGGCGAAAACAAGCGCCGGGTCAAATGCCTGCGCGAGCGCTGGCCAAGCTGCGAGGCTGTGTTGATTGAGGACGCGGCCAGCGGTAGGCCGCTTGTTGACGACCTAAAAGGCGACGTGCCTGGGCTGGTTTTGGTTCCGGCGAAGGGCAGCAAGATCATCCGCCTAGACGCCGTGTCCCCTCTATTCGAGGCTGGCCAAGTCTACGTGCCGCATAGCGCGCCATGGGTCGATGACTACGTCGAGGAGCTGGTTACGTTCCCTGCCGGGCGAAGCGATGACCAGGTTGACGCGACAAGCCACTGCCTTACCAGACTGTCGAGGTCAGTGGCCGCGCCGACGGACTGGGTGCCGGTGGTTGCGATGGGGGGCGCAGTCGTGCCTCGATAGGGGGCTTGCGCTTATCTCCAGCCGTGGTATGGTTTGTCTCAGGAGGAATTTTACATGGAACGAACAATTTCAAGGGCCCTGTGCATCGCATCAATCGCAGTCGCTGCGGCGCTGTCGCAAGGCTGCGGCCCGGACTACCATTACCGCGGAATTAACATCTTTTGCCACGACGGGCTCTGCTACGAGCCAGAGGAAATGGCACTAATCATTGACGCCGTGCTGTCAGGCCACCACAACGACGAGATCACTGGAGCGATCCATTTTCAGGGCGACGTGCCGGTGCTAGACGGCAAGAAAGTCTGGGGCTACGCCAGGTCTACCCGAGTAAAGGACCGCGTGCATTTCAGGACGTGGGTGTGGTGGAGGCCGTGCCTCAACCTTGGCGCGCTTGCGCACGAGCTAATGCACCCACTGCTGTACCTCGAGCAGCAGGACCCCGACGGAGACCACAGCCACACGCGCGCATGGAACGAGGTTGCGCGCGTCAACGAAAACTACAACGATCAGAACGAGTGCGAGTGGAACGCGCTACAGCCGATTGTAGTTGGGCCTGAGCCAGGCACGCTGTAACCTTGCCCAATGCTGCATGGATGGACTAGACTGCGCTAATGGAAACTCCCAAGCCAGAGCCAACAGCAATCGCAGGGCTGTCGGGCCTAAGTAGGTCCGGAGGCAGCGTAACAGAGGACGTACTGCGCTCGCTGCACGGGCGCAAGGGCGCGATCGCTTTTCGCGAGATGGTTGACAACTGCGCGCCAGCTGGCGGAATTTGGTCTGTCGTGCGTACGCTGATGTTGGCGCCTGATTGGCGACTCAAGCCGGCAGACGAGTCCAACATTGCGTATGCCGAGGCGGCGTTTGTTGAATCGTGTATGTCCGATATGAGCCACCATTGGAAAGACATGGTCGGCGAGCAGGCGACGGCGTACATCTTTGGGCACGCCGAGTCAGAGGTTACGTACAAACTGCGCAAGGGACCTGAGCAGGAGGACGACTCCCTGCGGAGCGACTACAACGACGGCCGCTACGGATGGCGATGCATTGACCTGCGAGGCCAAGACTCAATTTGGCAATGGATCTTTGACGGCGACCGTCCGGTTGCGTTCGAGCAGTTTGTCACCGGCTCAACCGCCGGGCGCACACGCGCAATTGTCCCGCTGGAGAAATGCGTGCACTTCCGGCTCGACAAGACCAAAAACAACCCAGAGGGACGCAGCGGGTTCCGGTCTGGCTATCGGGCGTGGTACTTCCTGAAACGCATCGAAGAAATGGAGGCCGTCGGCATTGAGCGCGACGCCACCGGTATGCCTCATATGGAGGTGCCGCTCGAGTATTTGACGGCCAGCACAGGCAGCTCGCAGTCGCAGGCGCTTGCGGCGATCAAGGGCATGTTGGCAGATATGCGGCAAAGCGAAGCACTGTATGCGATCACGCCGCCGGAGAGAAACCCGGACGGCACGTACAGTGGATTCCGGCTGCGGCAGTACGGCGGTGAGACTTCGCGCAAGCTGTACGACACGGACAAGGTCAAGAAGTATTACCAGGCAAGCATACTCATGGCGTGCCTCGCCCAGTTCCTGCAATTCGGAGTTAATGAGCACGGGTCATTTGCGCTTGCGGACAGCGCCACAAACCTATTCACGCTTGCGTTGTCAGCAATTCTTAGCAACCTGCGGCGAACGTTGCAGGCGCAGCTAATCAACCCGCTGATGCGCATCAACAAAGTCCCGCGCGCGCTGTGGCCCGAGTTAGTCCACACAGACATTGAGAAGATTGACCTCGAGCGGCTGTCGAAATTTTTGACCGCAATCTCTGGGGTTGGCGTTGACCTAACAAGACCTGAGACGCAGCGCGAATTGACTGAGCTCGCCGGTCTAACCCCGCCGGCGTTGGACGAGTAGATGCCACGTCAGCCGTGGGTAACGCTCAGGACCGCGCCGCTCGAAGTCGTGCGTGCGTATCAGATTGCGGACAGCTACGCAGACGCAGTCGACAAGGCCTTTCGCGGGTGGGCTGACGAGCTCGGCAAGGCTATCGAGGCACCAATGCGGCGAGTGCTCACGCCCGGCGAAGGCGTGGCGGTACACGATGAGCGAGGCGAGCAGGCGTACCGCGACCTCGAGGGACGTGTCGCAAAGGCAATGCTCGGCGTCTGGCAAGAGTCTGCAGACGAGGCGGACAAGGTTTTCGACAAGGCATTTGCGACCGAGCTACGGGCGGCTGGCAAAGCGGAGCCTGGTGAAGAGCCTATTGCGTACGTTGGCGAGACAGCCGTCTACGCCGGCGACTACGTTGACCCTGACAGGATTATGGCTGCGACGACGTACGTGCAGGCCGAGGCGACTCGGCTCGTGTATCAGGACGTTGCCGTTGCGCAGCGCAGGCTGATACGGTCGCAGATTCAGCGCGGCATTGATACTGGCATACACCCGACGACGATCGCGCGCGACATTAGGCAGAGCGTCGGCGTGCTGCCAGGCAACCGTGGGCCGTACAACGAGGCTATGGTCGAGCGTTTCCGCGCCGCCCAGGCTGACGCCGGCCTGTCTGGTGCAAAACTCAACAAGGCAGTTGACAGGTACCGCGCCAAACTCGTGAAGCGCCGGGCCGAAAACATTGCGCGTACCGAAATGATCAACGCCGAGGCGTTTTCTCAGCGCCAGACCTGGCGCGACCGAGCGACGAGGCTAGGGTTTGACGCCGAGCGCGAGTGGGTCGCGGACGGCAAGGCGTGCCCTGAGTGTGCGCTTCTCGACAGGACACGCGCGCCGCTGTTTGGCCAGTACATGGACGGATCGGACGGGCCAGCGAAACACCCGTCTTGTCGTTGCGCTGAGGCGTTGCACCCTATTCGTGCGAGGTAGCCATGCTGATATACCGCGCACAGGTACAAGACCTGTCGGCCCATGAATACAAGGCATTGGCTTCGCTCAACATGCGAGGCGACGGGACAATGCTCGGGCGGCTGCGTCAATGCAGGCGTGGCGAGCTCAAGGGCCGCGTCGTTGTGGCAGAGGACCGCCGCATGGTGCTAGGGTGGGCGCTGGTATTTTGGCCAGGGTTGAGGCCAAGGGCTGCGTTTTACGTGCGCGCATCGCACAGGCGACAAGGCATCGGAACGCGCATAGCGAAAGAGGTCGAGCACTGGTATGGCCCGGTTGACGTCTGGTCCTGGCGCGAAGAGGCGGCGCTGTTTTTTGACCGGTTTGATGGGCTTGTGCAACACAAGTCTGCGACTTGACTATTATTGCATATATGTTACTATCCGGGCTCAGGAGGAAAACGGATGGATGCATACGAGCGCTTCCTGGAGCGCAAGGCAATCAAGGACATTCCGACCGGATTTGACGCCGGAGAGCTCAATCAAAAGCTGTTCCCGTTTCAGGCCGACATAGTTCGCTGGGCATTGCGGCGTGGCCGTGCGGCTCTGTTTTGCGATACAGGACTGGGAAAGACGGCGATGCAGCTGGAGTGGGCTCGCCGGGTTTGCGAGCAATCCGGAGGCAAAGTACTAATCTTGGCTCCGCTGGCAGTAGCGCCGCAAACCGTACGCGAGGCCGTAAAGTTTGGCATTCCGAATGTCTGCTATCGTCGCAGCCAGTCAGACGTAACGGACGGCATTACGGTTGCAAACTATGAGATGCTGGAACACTTCGACGCATCGGAGTTTGTCGGCGTTGTACTGGACGAGTCGTCGATCTTGAAGGCGTACGACGGTAAGACCAGGGGCCTCATAATAGAGACATTCGCGGAAACGGCGTATAAGCTAGCCTGCACAGCGACTCCAGCGCCTAACGACCATATGGAGCTAGGCAATCACTCCGAGTTTATTGGTGCTATGTCTCGTTCAGAGATGCTGTCTATGTTCTTCGTGCACGACGGCGGCGAGACGCAGAAATGGAGGCTAAAGGGACACGCTCAGTCAAGGTTCTGGGAGTGGATGTGCTCATGGGCCGCGATGGTGAAGAGCCCGTCAGATCTAGGGTACAGCGACGATGGTTTTATCCTTCCGCCGCTGAGAGTCCACGATGTAGTCGTCGAGACAGAATCAGACGCAAAGGATGGCCAGCTATTTGCCGAACCAGCTGCTACGCTGCAGGAGAGAATTAGAGCACGGAGAGACTCAACATCTGCTCGAGTTGAGAAGTGCGCCGATATAGTGAATGGGCAAGACGGCCAGTGGATTGTGTGGTGCAACCTAAATGCGGAATCTGAGGCGTGCCGAAAGACAATCAGCGGGGCTGTTGAGATCCGAGGTAGCGATTCGCGCGAGAAAAAGGAGCAGGCAATCGTAGACTTCCTGGCTGGTGATATTCGCGTACTGGTGAGCAAGAGTTCTATCTTCGGCTTTGGCCTTAACCTGCAATGCTGCAGCAATATGGCATTTGTCGGGATGAATGATTCGTGGGAGGGCTACTATCAGGCAGTACGCAGGTGCTGGAGGTTTGGGCAAAAGAACCCGGTAGACGTCTACAGAATCAGCGCCGATATGGAGGGCGCGGTGATTGAGAATCTGAACCGGAAAGAAAGGGACGCTGAGCGAATGTCGCAAGAGATGACGAGCAAGACGAACGATATCGTGCGTGGCGAGATACGAGGCGCCAGCAGGGACGTGTCGGAGTACGAAACAGAAGTTGCGACCGGCGACATGTGGGAAATGAGGCTAGGAGATTGCGTCGAAGAAACAAGAAGTCTCCACGACGATTCGATAGGATACACGATATTCAGCCCGCCGTTTGCATCGCTTTACACATACAGCAACAGCGACCGAGACATGGGCAACTGTAAGACCAACGATGAGTTCTACGATCACTTCAGATTTCTAATCACGGAGCTGTATCGTGTGACCATGCCGGGTCGGCTACTTTCATTCCACTGCATGAACCTTCCGACGTCGAAATTCCACCACGGGTACATCGGCATCCGCGACTTTCGCGGCGAGATGATTCGTGCATTTGAGGGCGCCGGATGGATTTACCATAGCGAGGTTTGCATCTGGAAAGACCCAGTTACGGCGATGCAACGCACAAAGGCGCTCGGGCTGCTGTGGAAGCAACTAAGGAAAGACTCAGCGATGAGCCGGCAAGGCATCCCGGACTATCTCGTCACAATGCGCAAGCCAGGAAAAAACGCGGCACCGGTAAGCCACACGCACGATGAATTCCCCGTCGAGGTATGGCAGCGGTACGCTTCTCCCGTTTGGACGGACATTAACCCAAGTCAGACACTGCAGCACAGGAGCGCGCGCGAAGAGGATGATGAGCGGCATATCTGCCCTCTGCAGCTACAGGTGATCGAGCGCGGAATAGACCTGTGGAGCGCTCCTGGTGATTCGGTGCTGAGTCCGTTTGGCGGAATCGGAAGCGAGGGGTATGTTGCCGTGAGCAAGGGACGGCGGTTCGTTGGCGTCGAGTTGAAGCGGTCCTACTGGCAACAGGCGGTAGCGAACCTTAATCAGGCGGACCCATCAACCAAGCCACAGTTGGGGTTGTTCGAATGATTGATGCCAGGTGGCCGAATGAGGCTGTTATCAGACCAAGCGGCGTCTACATGAAGTTGACGCTTGGCCGGTGGGGCGTTGTCGACTATGACACGTGGCTGGCGATTCGTGAGAATAGGTGGCACGCGCACAGTAGCAAAAGAACGTGCTATTGCCAGAGGTTGTCACGGACGGATGACAGTGGGCACGTATGGGTATTGCTTCACAGGGTGGTAGCTAAAGCGCGGGTCGGAGAGCAGGTGGATCACGTCAATGGTGACGGCCTGGATAACCGCAAATCGAACCTGCGCGTCTGCACCCAGAGGCAAAACATGGCCAACAAGGGTAGCCATAAAGGGAAATACAGGGGAGTCTCCTGCTACAGTAAGGACGGAGGCAAGTATCACGCGCGGATCTTCCGTTCCGTAGGCAAGAAGCTAAGCACGTCATGCGGCCGCTACACATGCGAACACGCAGCCGCGCGCGCGTGGGACGCAGGCGCATTGTTGGTATACGACGCCGAATTCATCCGATTGAACAACCCGCCACAGTGCGGCTGCGAAGAATGCAAAGCGGCGCCAGCAAAGGGCGAAGCGGCGGCGCGTCGGTTGCTGGATAGATTAGCTAACTTTGACACAACCCAACCAACCAAGTAACCTAGCATTGACGCGCGCCGTGGCCTCCTGGCCGTCCCCTCCTGCGGCAAACCCATCCCACCACGGCGCGCGTCTTTTGAGGTGAGTATGGTTGACGCAGTTTGGAACGAAGGCGCGCAGGCGCTGCTAGTCGGCAGCGTCGCCAGCAGAGACGACATCGCTACAGGCGAGCCATTCAGCGGCGCCGATGGGCGCGCGCTGTACAGCACGCTGCTGGAGCCGGCCGGGCTGCGCCGGTCCGACGTGTCGCTCGCTGTGCTGTCGGAGGACTTGCTAGAGCAGATCGAAAAGCGCCGGCCGCGTGTCGTGGTGGCGCTTGGGCGGGATGCTGCGCGTGCACTTGGTGGCATGGCTGATATCCGCGCGCCGCATCCCGCCGCAGTCCGTAAGCTTGGCGATACCGGGCAAATGGCCCGCAAGGCACGCAAGCTGCGTGCGGCATTGCGCGACAACCCGGTGCGCGCGACAAAGTCTGACGCATTGCAGATCGTATACGGCGCAGTGCTCGACCCATACGGCAACACGGGCTCGCCGGAGGCGGATGCACACGACGACTGGGTTGACCCTAAGGCCGTGCAGGGGGCGGCGCATGCTTATCTCTGCCGCAGCCGCGTTGTTGGAATCCAGCACATGGGCGTTGCGTACGACGCAGAGGTTGTTGAGTCGTGGGTCGAGCAGTACCCCACGCCAGAAGACTACCGAGCCGCAATGGACGGCGAGCCGCACTCTATCTGGCGCAGGCCATTCGGCGACAGCTATGCCCACAGCGGATCATGGTGGCTCGGCGTGTATTTGCCTGAGTCTCTATGGCAAGCGTACCTCGACGGAAAGATCAACGCGTTCTCGCCTGGCGGCATGCTGACTCGAGAGGACATGCCAGAGTCGGAGATGCCTGAGGTCACTGTTGTGGAACTAGCCCAGCAAACAAACACTTGACAAACCAATCAACAGACAAATAGGCTGGCCAGAACACGGCGCGATCCAATGCGCCTGAGCGCTCGCGATCAAAGCGGGTTAAACAACCAAGCAAGAAAGCAATCGCATGCCAAGACGCGTGCGCCATTTTGAGGTCGACGAGGTCAGCGCTGTTGATGCGGGCGCCAACAAAAAGCCCCGGTATCCAGTGACCAAGTCTGAATCAGGAGAAACCACCGTGCCTAAGATTGACGTCGAAGGTTTCGCCGCGGCATTGGAAACACCGTGCCCGGCAGAGAAGGCCTTGAACCTACCGAAGGGTATGTCGAAGCAGGGCCGCACCGTTGCCACCGCACTCACCCGGATCGTTGACGCGTATCAGGATGAGCTCGCCGGTGCTCGAATCACGTTTGGCGAGCCGGAAGCCCAAGAGGTTGCCGAGCCAGCCGCTGCGCCGGAAGTGCCGGCCGAGAAAGCAAAAGACATGGAAGCCGAAACCAAGGCCGCTAAGGACTACGAGCTTGCGCTCAAGGCCCAGGCCGACAAGATCGCAGCGCTGGAGAAGGAAAACAAGGCAACCTCCGACGCACTGCAAGAACTCGCTGCCAAGCGCGCCAAGGAAATTTGGCAAGCCCGCGCAGAGAAGTCGCTGGCCCATGTGCCAGGCAGCACGACTGAGGACTTGGCTGAGCTGCTCTACGGCACCGAGAAGAGCCAGAGTGCAGAGGCAGCCGAGGCGCTGTTTGCGACGCTCGAGGCCAGCTCCAAGGCCGTTGCTCAGAGCGAAGCGCTCAAGACCGTCGGTACGCGCGGCTCCGCAGTGAGCGAGGGCAAGGCCAGGCTCGAGGAAGCGGCCAAGGCGCTCATGGCGGCCGACCCGAAACTCGACGCTGCGAGGGCTCGCATCCGCGCCGTGAAGCAAAACCCTGAGCTCTACGCTGAGCTCGCAAAAGAAAGGGGCTAGTCAATGACCGCCGCTTGGACTTCTGACATCGGGATGCTCGGCGGGCTGCAGGCTAATGCAGACCTGAGCTCGTACCAGCATCGATTCGTCTACCTGGCAGCCGCCAAAAAGGTGTCGTACTGCGCCACGCAGGGCATGAATGCGGTCGGTGTTTTGACCGACGCGCCAGACACCGCCGGCGACGCCGCAAACGTTGCGTACCGCGGCGTCGCCAAGGTTGAGGCCGGTGCTGCTGTTGCGGCCGGTGCCGCAGTCATGACCGACTCGGTTGGTCGCTGCATCACCGCAGCGGACGGTGGCCGCGTGTTGGGTTACGCGATCTTTGCAGCCAGCGGCGCTGGCGAGAAGATCAGCGTTGCGCTGCAGTGCGGGGGCGAGGCCAAGTACGGCCGCGTCAATCTTCCGCTCGACAGCTTGCGCGAGATCAACAGCGACGACATCACCAACCTCGCCGGTCACGGCGGGATCATGGCCAGCGACAGCACGCCGATCCTTGAGCGGATCAGCGCCGCGGCCGACAAGGGCCTGCAGATCAAGTGGGTTGCCACCGACGAGGCAGAGGCTCAGTTTGGCCACAACCACTTGCCTGGCGACCTTGACGCGTCTCAGGATGTGACCGTGCATTTGAAGCTCGCCAAGGGCAGCAACACCGACACTGCGGCCGTTATCGCTGTTGGCGCGTTTGTCGGCACCGGCGACTCAAACGCCGGCGGCAACACCGCAGCGCTCGCAGTCGCAACCGAGGCAGAGTACACCGTGACTCTGGCAGCCGCAGACATCACGGCGCACGCGCCTCTGGCACTAACCCTCAAACCAGGCACTCATGCCAACGACGACATCTACTTGCGGGATGCGTGGCTTGAGTACACCAAGCTGTAGGAGAGCATTGAGATGCCCAATCAACCACTGACTTCCAACCTGTACGTCAACCCACTGTTGACGGACGTCGCGCAGGTCTACGCGCAGGACATGGCCAAGTTTGTTGGCCACCGTGTTTTCGGCACGACTCCGGTCAGCAAGAAGACCGGTTACTACCCGGTGTTCACCAAAGAATACTGGCTGCGCAACAACATGCAGAAGCGCGCCCCTGGCGGTTTTGCGGCTGAAGGCGCGTACGGCATCGACCTGACAAATACTTACGAGTGTGAGGTTTGGGCCGAGTTCATGGCCAAGTCCAACCAGGACGACGCGACCAGCGACTTCGACCTCGGTCGATTCCACGCCGAATTCCTGATGCAGCAGGCCATGCTCAACTGCGAGTCTCAGTTTGCGTCGACGTTTTTCGCGACCTCGACTTGGACTGGCGCGATCGACACCACGCCAAGCACCAAGTGGGACGCAAGCGGCGGTACTCCGGTGAGCGACATCCGCGACAAGATGTCCGACATCGAGACCAAGACCGGCTTCCGGCCAAACACTTTGGTGTGCGGCCAGAAGACACACGACGTCTTGCAGGACGCCGAGCAGGTGGTTGACCGCATCAAACACATCAGCGGGCTGAGCAACCCGGCCGTGACCGACAGCGCTCTTGCCAGTGCGTTGGGCCTGGATAACGTCTATCGTATGTCCGTCACCAACGTGACCAGCAATGAGTCTGCGTCTAGCACAACCACCGCTCAGCTGGCGGACGAGGACGGAGCGCTGCTGTGCTACGTCAGCCCAGCCGCCAACCCCATGCTGCCGAGCGCTGGCCGTATGTTCACCTGGGCAACTCTCAATGGCGGCGCCAACGAGTTTGGCGCGGTCATCAAAGAGTATTACAGCCTGGACCGCAGCGCGGACATCTACGAGATCGAGCAGGCGTTCGACTTTGAGATCACCGCCGCCGACCTCGGCATGCTGTTCCTGGCAACCGACACCTGATAATCAATATGGCAATCGGATACATGGCCGGGCCTAATTACAGGCCCGGCCCCGATGACGACCGCAAGTCCGGCGACCTCGTGCCAGAGGCCGCCGGGTGGCGCGGGCTCAAGGCTGCTGTGCGCGGTCTTGAGATTGTGTTGGTGTACATTCCTGATACGCCGCAGCCAGCAAAGCGGCGTGGCAAGGGGCGCAAATGACCTGGACCTACGGCGGCGACCCGAGCGACAACACGCGCGACGAGGTGCGGTTTTTGTGCGGTGACACAGATTCGGACACTGCGCTCGTGACGGACGAGGAAATTGCTTGGGCGCTTGCCGACCAGGGAAGCCCTGCTCTGGCCGCAGCCGTGGTCTGCGAATCGCTTGCCAGTAAGTTTGCGCTTGACGTTGACGTGCGCAACGGCAAGGCGTACGAATACGCCAGCCAGCGGAGCAAGCAGTACGCCGCGATGGCCGAGCGACTGCGGGCTAAGGCTGGGCGCACGTCGGCAAGCATCTTTGTCGGCGGGCAGTCGGTCGATGAAATCGAGGCGCTGCACCAGGACTCTGACCGCAGACAGTCTGCGTTTACGGTTGGCATGACCGACGCATTCGGAACGTCAAGCCCCGTGCGCACGCTACAGGCTGAGGACGAATACGACGTGAGCTGATGGCTACCCCGCGGACCATAGCCAAGACGTACAGTCAGACGGCGCACTATGCTGAGATTGAGTCACGCAGCGGCACCGGTGCGCCGACGTACGGCACGCCTGTGTCGTTTCTATGCCGCGTTGAGACGGGTGTTTTGGACAGCGCGTCTGCAGACGGCCGCACTCGCGACGTTGTGACGACCGTGCTAACGGATACGGCTGTACCGGTCGGCGCGATTGTGTGGCTGCCAGACGAAGACCAGACCGACGTCGACAAGGGAAACGTACCAAAGCGGATCGAGTCGTCGCCGGCGCTTGCCGTGCGAGGCGGCGCGTGGACTGAGTACATGGTGGTGCTGTGATGGCTCGTGGACTCGGAGTCAGCGTCAAATTCGAGGGCGTCGATAAGATGCTGCGCAAGCTGGAAAAGCACGGCGAGGCAGCCATGCGCGCCGGTGCGGCCGGTGTGTATCTTGCGGCCGAGGAGGTAATGACTGCGGCCGTGCGCGTTACGCCGAAGTCTAAGCATGGAGGCTGGCTGCGCAACACAAAGTACGTCACTGAGCCTGAGCACCTAGAGAAACCACAGTCGGAGCTTGGCTTTTCAGCGCAATACGCGCCGTATGTACACGAGCGGTTCACCGCCACAAATTGGACCACGGCCGGCACCGGGCCGAAGTTTCTCGAGCGCCCGCTGTTGCGGATGAAAAACGACATCCTGAAGATCATTGCGCGCAACGTCGGCGCGGCGTACAAGACCGGAGTCAGGCGCAGGAAGGGCGGCGGCAAGCACCCGAAAAACCCGCCAAGGGGTGACAAGTGACGATTGGCTACAAGCGTCCTGACCGCGACATCATGCGGTACCTTGTTTCCAACGTCGCGACCGAGTCGCTTGTCGAGGGCCGGAGTGCGTTCAACTGCGTCGACCTACCCACGGAAGACGGTGTGGTAGACGAGCTCGCGGTGTTTGTCACGGCATACGGCGGTGAGAGTCCGAGCGGATTCCTGTCGTCAAGCAACCGAACGCGGCAATACGCGGTGCACTTGCAGATCAGGGTGCGCGGGCCTCGCCGCACAAACGGACATGAGCGCGCGCTTGATTTGGCGTGGGAGTGCTTGAAGCTGCTCGACACGCCTAATGCCAGCTTGCCCGGCTACACCGACGTCAAGTCGATTGACGCCTCGCCGTTCTACCAGGGCGAGGATGGGGACGGACGGCACAACTACAGCTTCAACGCTAGGGCGGTGTACTTTGAGTGAGCAAACAACAATCGAGATTTTTGGCCAGGGTGACGTAAGTTTGCCAAATGGTGGAACGTTGTCCTACTATCCTGGTCGTGTAACGTTGTCGCGCCGGGCCGCATGCTTGCTGGTCGAGAGCGGCGTGGCTCAATTTGCTGAGGAGCAAGACCATGGCGACACTACCTGTGCAGACGCTGACCAAGAATGGAGCAGCGGACATTGTTTGGACAGCGAGCGGGGCGAGCCCATTCGAGAACGAGTTTGCGAACGACGGGAAGACTCTGATCCTAGTCTGGAATGCGGGGACTGGAGCACATACGTGCACGGCGACGGTGGTCCAGGATAGCGGCGGACTCGTCACCGAGAGTGGAGCGGCATACTCGATCGGCCAAGACGAGATCGCCGTGCTCGGGCCGTTTGACCCGGCAATTTTCAACGATTCGAGCGGCAACGTGGAATTGACCATGGATGCCGACGACTCAATCACGATCGCGGTCATCAAGAGCGCGCCTCGATAGGAGACTGACATGGCAGACCCAAAGAGTGGAGACGTTGGCGAGCTACTCGTCAGTGCAACCGAGGGCGGCACGTACACGGCAATCAGCGCAGCGCGAGAGGCTACGTTTGACGTCAACCGGACGATCATCAATTCGTGGTCACGCGGCGATGGCGAATGGCAGAAGAAGATCTACGGGCGCAAAGACGGCTCCGTTAGCTTCCCGGCCGTGTGGAACAAAGATGACACTCAGCTGACGCAGATTGTCGACGCGTTCTACAACGACACGGCGCTGTGGTACAAGTTCCGCTTCCAAACTGTCGCCGGCGAGGAAGAGTGGAAGTTCAAGGGCCTGGTTGAGTCGATCAGCAAGAGCGCGCCGAATGACGACGTGAGCATGCTCGACATCAGCATTCAGGTCACTGGTACCGCCACGCCGGCAACGCAGTCCTAATCTGCGACACACATTCAGGAGGATCCAATGTTTCAGGGCACCGCTACGTTTGAGGCAAGCGGAAAGACGTATCTTTGCAAGCTCGGCATGAAAGAGGCCATGGAGTTTGAGAAGATTCGTAACAAGTCGCTTGTGTTGGCAATTCTCAAACCGCTTCAGTCGAACGACCAGCCGCAGTTTCTCGACGTTAACACACTGCTGGCGCTGGCGCTGCGGCACCAGTATGGCCGCAAGTCGACGCCGAGCATGATGGCCGCGCTGCAGGACCGCGACCCTGCATGCGTTGACGAGTGCGTGCTCGCTGCGATCAGGCTGGTGTTTGACTTCCGCGGCCAGTCTGAGGTTGTCGAAGCAATGGACAAGGCCGCCGCGGAGGATACGCCAGACCCTTTAGCAGACGAGCCGCCGCCGGAGCAGCCAGAAACTCCGACGACGGATTCGACCTGCGAGCCGCCAGAAGCGCAGCCATAGCGATCGGGATGCCGCCGAGCGAGTTTGAGCAGCATTCGCTCGGCACACTGCTAGAGGCGATCAAAGCGCACCGTGAGTCGCTTAGGCACTCGTACAGACAGACGGCAATAGTCGCCTCGTACATTGGCGCAACCATGGGCGGCAGCAAGAAAAGCGCCGGCGACCTAATGGTGAATTGGGGCCTAGAGGAGAAGGCCGCCATCGAGGCGCCGCTGAAAGCAAGAAAAGAGGACGGCAAGGCTGCACTAATGGCGCAATTGCAGACAGAGGAGGAAGAGCGCGAGGCTAGGCGCGCGGCTGAGCTAGACGAAGGTTGGCCCAACGACCTAGGGGAGTGGTACACTGACGCTGAACTGGAAGGCGATCAATGGCCATAAACCTAGGAACACTCAGAGCCATAATCGGCGCCGACGCGTCTCAATTTCACAGGGCGATGCTTGGCGTAAAGAGGCGCCTGAAAGAAAGCAACGTCGATTTCGCTAAAGCTGGCGCCGGCACCGCAATTGCCAGCGGGGCAATGTTTGCCGCAATCAGCGGCGGCGTGGCTGCGTCGGTTGGGAAGTTTGCAGACTTTGAGAGATCCATGACTCGCGTTGCGGCAATCAGCGCAGGCGGTGGCCAGTCGATAAGCGAAGTCTACGGTCAGCTACAGGTCGCTGCGCGCGACCTCGCAGCTAAGACAGAGCATAGCGCAAGCAAGATCGCAGGCGGTTTCCAATTCCTTGCGCAGGCCGGCTTTGACGCGGAGAAGCAAATTGCGGCAATGCCGGCAGTTGCCAACCTGGCGTCTGTAGCAATGATGGAAGTTGCCGACGCTGCCGACATCACGACGAACATCATGTCCGGCATGAATGTGCCGATTGAGAAGCTCAATGACACGATGGACATGCTTGTCAACGCGAGCACTAGCGCAAACACAAGCATCCCGCAGTTGGGTGAGGCATTCAAGTATGCCGGCCCAATGGCAAGCGCGGCCGGGATAGGCATTGGCGAGCTAACCGCAATGATGGCTAAGCTCGGCGACTCAGGGATTCAGGCGAGCATGGCCGGAACAGGGGTTTCTATTGCCATGCAGCGGATTCTCAATCCAGGTAAAAAGGCCGCAGGCGTGATGAAAAGCCTTGGCATAAGCTTCGATGCCGCCGAGGACGGCAGCCGCAGCCTGATCCCAGTAATTGACGCTCTGGCCAAGTCAGAAAACATGGCCCGCGACGCATCTATCCTTTTCGGTGCTCGCGGCGCAAAGGCAATGATCAAGCTGGCGCAAACCGGAGGGTCTGCCCTGCGAGAGTACCAGGCCGAGGTAAGCAAAACAGGAAGCGTCCAAGGCATTATGGCCGAGATGCAAAAAACTGGCAGCTTCACATTTGCTACACTTGGTAGCAAGGTTGAGGAAGTAGCAATCGCGCTTGGGTCTGCGATGGCGCCTGCTATCGTTACCGTGTCAAGCGCAGCAGGAGACCTGATCGATCTATTCAACGGACTCGATGAAAGCACCAAAGAGACAATCGGTGACGTAGTGCTAGTGACAGGCGCAGTCGTCGGTGTAACGGCAGCAGTTGCGGCACTGACCGTTGGGATGGGCGCGCTTGGACTGGCAAGCGCCCCTGTTTGGATCAGCATCGCGGCGCTGGCGGCCGGTGCGGCGCTGGCAATGGGTACTTTCGACATCAGTGTTTCCGATGTGGTGAAGAGTTTCAAAAAGCTCGGTGTTATGATCGGCTTTATCGCCACGGAGGTCGGCGATATGTTGAGCGGTGACTTCTCGGGGTCAAAGCAGGGTGAAAGACTCGAGATCGCCAGGCAGCAGATGAAAGAGATCGACACCGGCACGTCGCAGAAGTCGTCAGCCAGCGGCCTTGTTGAAAGCGTCAAGCGGCAGATGAGCGAGCTTGCGGCAATCAAAGACGAGCAGTTTGCCGTTGAGAAGAAAGGCTCGCAGGAGATAGCCGATAAGGCGAGCGAGGCAACTGCCGATGTCATGGACGACTGGGCTGATATTGGAAACTCGCTTGGGCGCTTGATTGATGATGGCCTTAGCGAGTCCGGGTCGGCAATAAACGACTTCACCGACAAGCTTGTGTCTGAGTCGTCCGACAGCTACGACAGGCAGATAGACGCAATTGGCCGTGTAGCTGAGAAGCTAGACGCGATCTCATCTGACGCGTCTAATTATTTTGAAGGCACGCTGAAGCCGAGGATACTGGCGAATGCTGAGGCGATTGCCGACTCGCTCGGCGAAGCTGGCAATGGGATGGTGGAGGCGATAAGGAAGAAGATCCAAGATGGTGGCGGTGCTAGCGGCGGTGGCGGCGGCATTGACCCGAACGTTGCCGCAGGTGCAGGCGTTGCCGGAAGCATGTTCCAGTCTGGTGTAGAGGGCGCTGGCTCGTTTGGAGACGTGTTCAAGGGCGGCGTACAGGGCGCCGCAGCGGGCGGCCCAATTGGCGCCATCATGGGCGCGATCATGGCACTGGTAATGAAGCTCGAGCCAGTGCAGAAGGCCTTTGACCAAATGGGCGAAGGCATGGACATAATCATTGAGGCGCTCAACCCGATCTTCAAATTTTTGCAGCCGATGAACGACGCGCTCAACGAAGTCCTTAAGGCTTTCCTGGACGGTATGGAGCCGATCCTTAGCATGCTCGGACCGATACTCACGAAGGTGTTCCAACCGCTGACTCGCTTCGCCATGAATTTCGCAAGGATCCTTGGCCAGGTATTCGACGCGCTTGAGCCTCTGCTAGAGGTGCTCATGGAGCTAGTGCTCGAAATAGTTACAGCGCTCGACTCAATTGACGTGCTGCCAGAGATCATGGGCGCGTTCGCCGAGGTGATCAAGGTGTTCGCTGACATGGTCAACACGGTAGTTGACGTGATCGATGACGTGCTGGGCGTGTTCGGGATCGACCTCAAGGCCCGCATTGCCCAGCGGGAAAAGATCCGGGAGTGGGAACTCGAGATGGAGGCGAAGCAGCAGAAGATGCTCTCTGACCTCGAGACTGAGTACGAGGGGCCTAGGCAGGACCACTTCTATTTTCACCCCAGCGACGAGGCGACCGACGCCATGGGCGACGTCACGGACGAGATGGAGAACATGGCCGCGACAATGGCTGAGGTCAACGACGAGCTTCGCAACGTCCCAAGTGGTTTCAAGGTTGCGCTTGCGGCATTCAGAGCCACGGACGCAGAAGGGCCAGGGGCCGGCGGCGGTGGCAATCCAGCGACGGTCAACAACATCAGCATTACGGCGACCGACCATAGCAGTATTTTCAGAAGCATGCGAGAGATGGGCGTCGAGGAATCCATCGCGCAAGGCGGAACTTCGGTTGGCGTAGGTAGTCAATTCTCCACTCCGTCAGAGGGAGCATAGCGATGGCGTTCTTGCGGATCAACGGCCATGAAGTGCCAATCTCTGACTGCGATGAAAAGCAGCTAGAGATAGGCTCGCGCCGCAATGCCTACTCCGGAAAGCAGATGTTGGAGCGGCGCAACATTTTGCGCCAGTGGGAGGGCACGACGAATCAGGTCCCTGAGGATGAGGCGATTGCGCTGATTGGCGAGATACAGGGCGTTGGCCACGTTATCCCAATGAGCGACGCTGACCCTAGCGGCACGACTCCGTTTACGACTGGCGCTACGGACACAGACCAGCTGTACTCTCACGATGGGCTTGCGCCGGCTGACTCTGACTGCGACCATATTTTGGGCGTCGCTGCGGACGGAAAAGCGTCGTACGATGAGAACGGAATCAGCGACAAGAAGTACTACGACCTCGGGGTCATGTGCGCGCCGGCGGCGACGAATCTATTGCCAGACGCAGAGCGCGACGCAGAGGGTGACCCTGCGACGGACTACACGGCATTTGGCGGTGCGACACTAAGCAACGACACCACAAACTATTACAGGGGCACAAAATCGGTACAGGTGGACGCCGGCGGACAGCTGAAAGGTGTGCGCACTAGCGCGGTTGCTGTTTCTTCCGGTGATGTGACTTGCAGCGCTAGGGTCTACGACGCAACCGGTCAGACCTATACTTTCCGGGTCGTTGGTGATTCAAGCGGGGTCATAGGAGGGTCAAGCAAAGTATCCGTCTCTGGCTCCTGGAAACTTTTTACCTTTAGCGGATCATGCGCAGCCGAGAATGTTTATTTCGAAATATACAGGTCGACTTCTCAGACGGCCGCGTTTTCGGTAGATGACTTCCAACTCGAAAACACAGCCTACCGCACGCCGTGGGTTGATGGGAGTCGGAGCAGCGCCGGCGGACTAAAGTACCCGGTTAGCTTCAATCAGAGGCTATCCGGAATTACGTTCATGTGCTGGGCGAAGTCGTCTGCCATTGTTGGGAGCGAGTATGCCGGCGGTACGCTCTGCAGATTCAGGGAGAGCGCCGCATCTAACAACAGGGTAGAATTCCGCAGGCTATCAGACAACATAATACTACAGGCCAAGGGCACTACTGGGTCTTCTCTTGTTACGTCGACCGGTGTGTTTGCGGACAATGACTGGCATCATTTGGTGGCCAGGTACGTTGTAGGAACGCCGGAGATTTCTATATATGTTGACGGATCTGAATCTGGCACTGCGGTAAGCCCGTCCGGAACGCAGATCCCAGACGTTACGCTGATCGACGAAGTACAGGTAGGCGGGCTGTCGTCGTCGACCTTTTACCACTACGGCCAAATCTCAGACGTCATCATCCTCCCCTACGCCGCAACAGCGGACCAGATCGCGGCAATCTACGGGATGGGCCAAGCTATGAGCCCGCTGCCGGAATACTACATTGACGGCGACCTCATGATGAATCCAGCCATGACGGTCAAGGCCATGGGTGAGGTAACAGGCGCGAAGTTTGTCGACGGAGTCGCGGACGAGGATGACGGATACCAGGTCAACCTGCGCGAGATCTCAATGAAGATCAGGGAGCAACCCAAGTGAGCCTGAGGACCATAAGCCAAGCCAAAGAGGACCTGTGGCGAAGTGGGTCGCAAGCGACGTGGGCCAGGGTTTGGATTGGTGCGAACTTCACGACGATGACGGACCTGTCATCGCTGGATGGCAGAGACTGGGTGCATAGCGTGCGCATCCGTGAGTCAGAGGACTCCGCTAGCACGGCTGAGGTACGCCTAATCCGCGAGCACGCGCTGCTATCGCTTGCGACCTTTGTGGACGGAAGCAAGCTAAACGCAAGCGGCACTCTGGTCGACATTGCAAAGGCTGTGCAGATCGACATCGCCGTGGTCCCAAAAGACACGATTCCTGCTAGCGCCGACTGGGAGGTGAAGTTTCAGGGCTACATCGACAAGGTGGACTGGACCGAGTCTCCAATCAAGCTGACGTGCCGAGATAAAACTGCGACGATTGACGACCTGACAATAGAGGACCAAACAGAGTATGGCGCAAGCGCCGGCGGCGTGCCGACAAAGGCCGTCGAAGACCTGATGCAGGACATTCTAGACGACTGGGCCGCAACCGAGACGCTATACTCAATCACGGGAGACGGCGGCACCGCATTCAAGGCTGGCGACTCGCCAGGCTGGAACATTTTCGAATACTATCAGGGCAAGCAGTCCGTCGGTGAGGCGCTGCGCACGCTTGCGGCTCAGATCGGCTACAACCTGCGCTACGTCTACAACAGCAGCACAGGCGACTACGAGCTGACTCTGTATGAGCCGCAGTACAGCAAGGCTACCGCCGACTTTACTCTCGCGAGCACGGATGAATACTATGAGCTGAGCAAGCTCGAGATCTCAATTCACGACATCCGCAACAGAGCGGTTGGTTTTTTCATCGACCGCACTGGAGTCGAGGCCACGTCTACGGCCGGCGACGGCTTCACATTCGCCGACGCAAATCCAGACACGATCACGCGCGCGGCCGGTGGCGGCGAGAGTTTCCTGACCGACGGGTTTTTGGTCGGACAGGTGATTGATGTCTCTGGTAGTTCCGACAATGACGGGCGATACACGATCGCCGGCGTGACAAACACCGTGCTAACGCTTTCGACCGACGACACACTAACCGCTGGCGGCGGTAGCCAGGTTGGCGTCACAGTCACGACGGGTCAGTTGACCAAGATCACAAAAGAGGATCTAACAAGCCAGGCGAAGTACGGCGTGCGCCCAATGGAAATAACATTTGGCGCCACGAGCCAGATAGACACGCCGACTGAAATGAATTCGATGCT
>Ga0272440_1000464_pt1 | contig 34376 bp, 23 predicted proteins | sample SSMMMBAug17_FD_192440 | JGI IMG/M metagenome (GOLD analysis project Ga0272440, IMG submission 192440) | Marine sediment archaeal communities from Little Sippewissett salt marsh, Falmouth, MA, United States - SSM-MMB-Aug17 | ecosystem: Environmental > Aquatic > Marine > Wetlands > Sediment ... | reverse complement strand
GAAACTGTTCAACCAGTTTTTTTCTATCTCGTGTGGCACCGGTCATATGAACAAACTCAATGTTATGCCTGACCAGATCTTCCGCAATACAGTCCAATGCATGTAAAAAGTTTGCAAACACAAGCATTTTATGCTGTTGTTCGACAAGGTCTAGAATATGTTGAATTAAAATTTCACGTTTGGGTGAATAAATGCGGTCATCAGATTTAGATTCGGGAATGCTGGCAATTTGACGAAGCTCGTTCAACGCTTGAAAAACATAAAATTGCGCTTTGTTAATGCCATTTTCTTCTATCTGATTGCTGATCATTTCTTTATAAAACAAGCGGCGTTGTTCATAGAACTGTTTTTGGGGATCTGACATTTCAACATATAAAACCTGTTCGATTTTATCGGGTAAATCTTTGAGTACATCTTGTTTCAAGCGCCTGAGAATAAAAGGATAAATTTTCTTTTTTAATTCTTCCAGCGCATTTTTTTTGCCCTCTTTTTGAATGGGGGTGGCATAATGCATATTAAACTGATCAATACTGCCAAACATGGATGGATTGAGAAATCGAAACAAAGAGTACAATTCTCCCAGATTGTTTTCCACAGGCGTACCGCTTAATCCCAGGCGGTGTTTTGCCTGTATCAACACGGCTGCTTTTGATGTTTGTGCATTTGGGTTTTTTATATGCTGGGATTCGTCGAGAATAACATAATAAAACGATTTCTCTTTTAGCATTTCAATATCATTGCGAAGCACTGCATATGTGGTCATGATAACATGTTTATCTTTTGTTTGATTAAAATCGCGTTGTTGTCCATAATATACGCCAAATGAAAGTTTGGGAGCGAACTTTTTTATTTCACTTTCCCAGTTAAATAAAAGACTTTTGGGCATCACCACCAATGATGGCAGTTTTTCTTTTGGATAGATTGATGCCAATACAGCGATTGCCTGAAGTGTTTTTCCCAGCCCCATATCATCAGCGAGGCAGCCACCCAATTGATGTTCATGCAAATATTTTATCCATTTATAGCCTTGTTTTTGATAATTACGCAGTTTGGCGTTAAGTTTGGGCAATCGCATTTTTTTAGACTTGATGGTATTAAAGCCCAGAAAAATTTCTCTGGATTGATGAAATGCTTCTTTGGCAGTTTTTTCATCAATCAACTCTTCAACAATGGGCAGATCAAAGAATGATACCCGAACATCATCATCCTCAGTTTTTTGAAAAAGCCGCCTGAGCTTTTCCATATAATCCTTGTTGACAAGGGCATGGGTACCATCATTCAAGGCGATATAGGCATTTTTTTTGTACTGGCGAAGAGCATCAAACAAAGCAATACGATCGCCTTCCAAATCCAATGTAACAGTCCCCTCCAAAAAGTCAATGCCATGATTCATGTTTAAATTCAATCCCGGCTGAACCGCACGTACATTGTATGGCTTGAGTTTATCTGCGCCAAACATCTGATATTTGGACAAGAGCCGTGGAAGCTCATTATAAACAAATGATTTTGCCAATGTTTCAGTAATAATAAACAAATTATCTTCTACGTAAAATTGGCCATTTGTTTCATTTTTTGCATGTTTTGTCAAAAGCGCGTTAATTTCATCAAAACAAGAAACAACATCGCCATGAAGGACATCACAAACCATTATTTTTTTTTCCAGGTCGTTGATAACTGCAATTTTTGCAATATCGTAATGCTCAAGAAAATATTCATCAAATCCAGGCAGCCCCCGCGAAATTTTTAGAAACAGTGCCTGGTCATCGCTGATTTTTTCAATAATAATGATGGGCGTTGTTTTTTGGGGATTTCCCTTGATGATTTTATATTTTTTGTAGCGAACCTGAATATTGATAAAAAATGAAAAAAATAGCGCCAAAAACTTATTAATATCATTTTCTAAAAAAACTGTTTGAAACAGGGAAACATTTTGAAAGTGTTCCCCAATGGGATCAATCACAAAAATTTGCCCATCATGATACACATGACTTTCATTGATAAATTGAATATCAGAAAAATCGTTGCCCTGTGATCGTAACAAGATTTCACTGACAAGTAATTTCTGATTTTTGCTTATTTTTTCAGTAATCCGAAGAATCAGGCGAGCCGATTCATCAATAAATTGAATAGGTTTTTGATCTTCAGTAATAAAATTACCGCAATGACGTAATTGCCAGATCATAAATTCGTGATCTGCGAGATTGATTCGCTGGCCTGGGATTTTCCAGTCAATGCGAAAGCTATTTTTTTCCTGAATGTTATCAATAGATTTCAATACTTCACGCGTGGCACCGCTGTATTGTTCATAGGATGCATCAAATTCATTATTTTGAGCATCAACAATATGGATACAAGCGCCAGAAGTACTGAATCTAAGTTGAAAGAACAGTTCGCGTGCTTCAGTTTGTTCTTTTTTGATAACGCGCTTTTTTTGTTTGAGTATTTCGAAAATATTGTCCGAATCTAACATAGTTTAAATATCTCGTTTTTCAGCTATTTGGGTTACAATCTTCTGACATTTTTAAGATTATGGTAATCTTGTCTTCTTCTTAAGAGCATTGTCTGGATGAATAATAGCATAAATGAAACAAAATTACCATCTGAAATCGTTTGCTCTCCTTTTAAAAGGATAATGCCATTTTTTTTGAAGCCACGTATTAATATTTTTTATTCTTGAAATAATAGAAACGAATTGATACTGTTTAAGTACGATTTTTGGGGAATTCGCCCTTTGATTAAATTCGAAATAAAGTGAATACATATGACGAAACCAAAAAGATCCTGTTCGTCCTCTCACAATATACAACAACCTCAACAAAAAGGCATTAATTATATGAGGAATTAACGATGTCTAACTTAACAAAGGACAAGGGGATTATCCTTTTTGCTGGTAATAATCCGCATTACTTGCCACTGTTGGATAAAATTTTAACAGAAAATGGCTATAAAATTTTCTCGGCACTCAATGGTAAACTGGCATTAACAATGAGTCAATCGATATTGCCTGATCTGATTTTGTTAGACATACGAATGTCAGAAATTGATGCGTATTCGGTGTGTAAAATCATTAAGGATGATGATGCAACACGTGACATACCGGTTATCTTTATGGGTACAATTGATGATCCAATCAATAAAAGCAAAGCGTTTAATGTTGGTGGTCTGGATTATATTATCAGTCCATTTGAGTCAGAAGAAGTTCTTGTCAAGGTAAAAACACAAATTTATATCCAAAATATGCAAAAAAAAATGGCCTGTCAAAATAAACAGCTTCAATTAGAAATTGCTGAAAGAGAATTAACTGAAAAACAATTGCAGACGATTCACCAGGAATTTGAAATACGTGTAAAAGAAAGAACCAAATATCTTGAAAGTGCCAACAATAATCTTCAAGCAGAATTTCAGCAAAGAAAAAACGCCCAACCTCAACTTCAACAAACCCAAAAACGAGAAGTTGTTGGCTCACTTGCCGGTCGCATCTCGCATGATTTAAATAATATATTAACAATTATACATACATGCGCGCAATTGGTCATGGCTGATATTTCCCAAGATCGTAGTGCCTATGTGAATATGGAAAAAATTATTAAAGCCGTTCAAAGAGCATCAGAGATGGTAGACCAAATATTGACGTTCGGTAGTAACAATCAAACCATTCAAGTAGATAGCAAATTGAATCAAGGAACAAAATCTAATGTTTATTTTCCAATGAATAAAAATGTCGAACAAAGTCAACCTAAAACACAGCCCTCTGTCTTAAAGGGAAATGTGCATGTATTGTTAATTGATGATGAAATTAATTTGCTAAATACAGTACAACTTTTATTAGAGCATCTGGGATATAAAGTGTCAGCCTTTATAAATTCTGTTGACGCTTTTTGCGAATTTGAAAAAAATCCTCAACGATTCGATATTGCCATTGTAGATCTTGCGATGCCTCAAATGAATGGCATAGAACTGACAAAAAAAATTAAAGCAATAAGAAAGGATCTACCGGTGGTGATTTCATCAGGTGATAAATCAGAAGTATCGGATAAAGAAATGAATCAATTGGGTATTAATGGTTTTTTACTTAAACCTTTTTTGAAGGCAGAACTATCTAAGTGTATCAGACGATTTTTGTCAGCATAATACTTGATATTCAAGTTTTTTTCGAGTAATGAATGAAATTATTTAACTTCAGACATATGGATAATTATGAACAATCAAAAAACAAACAAAACCTTATTTTTAAGAGATGGCAGACGTTTAGGTTTCTCGGATCTCGGCGATCCAAACGGTTTTCCATTATTTTATTTTCATGGATTTCCATCATCCAGACTGGAAGCCCTTGCTGGTGATGAGCTGTCATCACAGCATAAGGTCCGATTGATTGCCATTGATCGGCCAGGCATTGGACGATCCGACTTCAAATCTCAGCGAACACTCCTGGATTGGCCGGATGATGTTCAGGAACTGGCAGATGCCTTACAGATTGAAAAATTCTCAGCGATCGGAATCTCGGGCGGCGGGCCTTATTTAATGGCATGTGCATATAAAATACCGGAAAGGCTCATTCATTGTGGATCAGTTTGTGGCTTAGGTCCAGTTCATACCCCCTGGGAGATCAATGGCATGTCTGTTGTTAATCGTCTGGGATTGACAATATCAAAAAATGCACCCTGGGCAGCATCATTGTTTATGGGAAGTATCACGCCACTGATGCAATTTTTTCCAGAATATTTACTTAACCTCATGTCTGGCGATGCGCCGGATTGTGATAAAAAAGCATTGAAAGAAACCGATTTTACACAAATTATGGTTAAAGCTGCACAGGAGGCTTTCCGCTCTGGGTCTGTCGGTCTTTCACAAGATTTAATCATTTATGGCAGTCATTGGGATTTTGATGTCGCAAACATAAAAATACCAGTCAAAATCTGGCATGGCGAAAAAGATACTGTGGTTCCGATAATTTTTGCAAAATACTTTGAAACCTTTATTCCGGAATGTGAAACGATTTATTATCCGGATGATGGTCATATTTCAATTGTTCCAAATCATTTTTCTACTTTTATTAAAACCTTGACAACGCCAATACAATAATTTTTGGGAGGTAATCATATGAAACGAATATTTTTATTTATTTTTATCTTATTGTTGCCATCATTGGCTATGAGTAATCTAGATAATGATCTCAGACGAAATGCAGTGGTAAAAGCAGTTGAAACTGTCAGCCCGGCAGTTGTGAATATCAGTGCAGAAGAGGAAGTAAGGGCTAGGCATCCTTTTTCATTTGGGAATCATTCGTTATTTGACTCATTTTTTAGAGACTTTTTCGATCCTGGCTTAAGTAGAAAATACAAAAGAACCACTTTAGGTTCAGGTGTAATTATTGATGGCAAACGTGGCTATATCTTGACAAATGAGCATGTTTTGCTAAGGACCGGCACAATAAAGGTCATATTAAAGGATGAAAGGGAATTTGAAGCTCATTTGATTGGAGCAGATCCTGACCACGATCTGGCGGTGCTCCAAATAAAATCCAAAGAAAGATTACCTGATATCTCCATGGGCAATTCAAAAGATATCATGATTGGTGAAACAGTTATCGCGATTGGAAATCCATTTGGCTTTGAGCATACAGTTACCCGTGGCGTTGTGAGTGCTCTGGATCGGACCATTCGTTCGGATGATCGAATTTTTAGAAATTTTATTCAAACCGATGCATCCATTAATCCGGGAAATAGTGGTGGACCATTGTTGAATATCAATGGAGAATTGATCGGCATCAATACCGCGATTTATGCGAAGGCTCAGGGAATCGGTTTTGCCATTCCCATTAACAAGGCCAAAAGGGTGATTCAGGATTTAATCAAATTTGGTGAAGTTCAAAAAGCCTGGATCGGTTTGTCTATTCAAGATATGGATGAACGGATACGCAGTTATCTCGGGCTCTATGGTTCTCGAGGTGTCATTGTAACTGAGGTTATGCGACGAAGTCCGGCAAGCCAGGCTGGATTAAAAGAAGGGGATGTGATTCTTCAAATTGGAAAGCAGAAAATTTTGTCCAGTGCTGATTATGAAGCGATTCTCAATGATATTACTGCCAATGAAGATGTGTCCTTTCTTGTTTTCAAAGATGGCGACAAACAAGATGTTCATTTGAAAGCAACTGTTTTTCCAGACGATCTTGCCGAGGAATTATCTGCAACTTTATTGGGAATTCAGGTTGAAAATATTACGCGAAGCCATAAAAAAAGGTATCGCATTTCTGCTAGCAGTGGCGTAATGATTTCAAAAATCCATCGGTCATCATATTTGGCACGTATTGGCGCTGATATTGGCGATGTGATTGTTCAGATCAATGAGGTGGTTATAAAAAATGATAATGACTATCAAAAAGCATTGATAAAATATCGAAATAAAACATCGGTCTTAATGTTGCTTCAACGTGGATTTGAACAATATTATATTAGGGTTCATTTGTAATTGAAAAAAAATTGGATCAATCATACAAATTTTATCGTGAAAGACAGACGTGAAGACTGTCAGAGAATCAGGAGATCGTGAATGAAAAAAAAAATTCCATTTGATCTTAAAAGGATCAACGAAATAATTCAAACATATCCCACACCATTTCATATTTACGATGAAAGCGGTTTTAAATCAGTGGCACAAAATTTAAACAATGCGTTTTCTTGGAATCAGGGCTTCAAAGAGTATTTTGCAGTCAAGGCAACACCAACACCACGAATCATAAACAGCCTTTCTGAAGAAGGCCTTGGTACGGATTGCAGTTCTATGGCTGAACTTGTGTTATCTGAACGTATTGGAATTGTTGGTGAAAACATCATGTTTTCATCAAATGATACCCCGGCGGATGAATATATAAAAGCCAAAGAATTGGGAGCGATCATCAATATTGATGACATTAAACATATTGATTTTATAGATAAATATGCTGGCGGTATTCCCCAATTAATTTGTTTTCGTTATAACCCCGGATCACAGAGAAAAGGAAATGTCATTATTGGTAAACCTGAAGAAGCCAAGTATGGATTCACAAAGGATCAATTATTCAATGGGTATGCGAAACTAAAAAATCAAGGAATCAAGCGTTTTGGACTTCATACCATGGTGGCTTCGAATGAACTGGATATTCAATTTTTTGTGGATACTGCAATTATGCTTTTTGAGCTGGCCGTTGAGTTATATAAGCAATTGGATATCAGGCTCGAATTTGTCAACATGGGCGGCGGAATTGGCATCCCTTATAAACTTGATCAAAAATCTGTGGATCTTAACCTTTTAGGCCAAAAAGTACAACACGAATACAATCGTTTTATTGTAAAAAATGGCCTGGATCCTTTGAAAATTTTCTTTGAATGTGGTCGAATGATTACCGGTCCGCATGGCTATTTAGTTTCCAAGGTGTTGCATATCAAAGAAACATACAAAACATATGTTGGCCTTGATGCCTGCATGGCCAATTTAATGCGGCCAGCATTATATAATGCTTACCACCATATAACTGTTCTGGGTAAAGAAGATGCGCCATTAGTGAATACAGTCGATGTCACTGGATCTTTATGTGAAAATAATGACAAATTTGCGATTGACAGGGATTTGCCTGATGTCGAACCGGATGATATTGTTGTCATTCATGATGCTGGCGCGCATGGTTATGCAATGGGGTTTAACTACAACGGCAAGCTTCGATCCGCGGAACTGATGCTAAAAACCGATGGCTCTGTCGAATTAATTCGGCGCGCAGAAACAATTGAAGACTATTTTCAAACCATGATTTTTTAAATTGGATAAACCGGACGTATGACATGTCCGACTGAATCAAAATGGATTGTTTCTTTTCGCAGATGTTCTACAGACAAGACGAATCTATACAAAAAAGTTCAATTGACTTATAAACATTTTATCATGCATGCTACCACAATCATAAAGGAGTCTCATGTATAAATGCCAATATATTAAAGGACATCGTTTAAAAACAATTCTGGCTGCTGCAAATTGTATTATTCCTGAGTATGCAGGGCTTTCAAGAGGAGGAACGCTTGAGACAGCTGCTGTTGTAGACTGGGCAATAGATCAAATGACCAGAGAATTAAGATTACAATTTTTAATATTTATCAGTATTGTACATGTTTCAGGGATTTTTTTTGGTGGCCGACCTTTCTACAAATTATCATATACAGATCAGATCAGGCAGTTAAAATGGATGGAGTCTTCACCCCTCAAAGCTTTTCGAATGGGATTTATGGGGCTTAAAAGCTATATTTGTATGGGCTATTTTTCTCGTGAAAGAATCTGGTCAGATATTCAATATCATGGCCCTATAGTTTATGATCAACCAGCTTCTGACATCATTATCCGAAAACTATGTCAAGGAAAGCTCAAGGTGTGGTCATGAAAAAATATTATGATATTGTCATTGTTGGATCAGGTGCCGGTGGTGGTACAGTTGCTCAATCACTGATTCCTTTAAAAGAAAAAGGTCTCAAAATCGCTGTTCTTGAGCAGGGGCCGCATTTTCCTCATTCTTTTTTTACTCAACGTGAAATTGAGATGATGCGTCTTTTTCGATTTAATGGGGCATGGCCGGTAAAAAGTGGTGAAATTACAATTGCTGCTGGACAAGGAGTGGGTGGAAGTACACTCATGTATACTGGTGTATCATTTCGATTACCAGAATCTGTTGTAAAAGAATGGAATGTTCCCGGCTTGACGATGGATGATCTTACACCACGATTTGAACGAATAGAACGCGATATTCATGTGATTCAGCCTTCTGAAACAATGGTCAATGATAACAACCGAATCTTTAAAAAGGGATGCGAAAAACTCGGTTGGCCTGTTAAAAAAATTCCCATAAATGTTAAAAACTGTGAACAAGTTGGATTTTGCAACCTTGGTTGTTGTTCTGGCAGTAAACAAGGAACCCTGGAAGTTCAACTGCCAGAGGCCATTCAAAGTGGCATCGACCTGATTCCCAACTGTGAAGTTGTTCAACTGTCAGAAAAAAAACTTCATGCAAAAATTCATAATGTACCTCCTGGGACGTTGGAAGGCAAATGGCCACCAGGAAAAATAACCATTCATTCAGATATCATTGTTCTTGCTGCGGGTTCTCCTGGAACCTCGGGCTTATTGTTGAAATCAGGATTTCAACAATATCTTCCAAGAATTGGGCGTGATATCACGCTTCATCCTGCCATGACATTGTATGGTGTTTATCCAAAACCAATTGTCAATTATCGGGGCTTTCCAAAAACGTATTATACCGACCAATTTTCAAATTCTCATGGTTACTACATTGAAACTGCCTTCTATTACCCATTTGTTTCGTCGCGTCATATGGGATTATGGGGGAAAGATTTGTCAGAGATTATGTCCAGATACAATCAGTTGATGACAGTATTGGTCTTAAATCATGATACAATCAGGAAGGAAAATCGTATTACATTAGACAGAAAAGGCAATGTTCAGGTGCATTATCAGTTAACTGGAACTGTTATTGAGTCACTTTGTCATGCACAAATTCAGGCTGCTCGATTATTTTTTGAAGCAGGATGTGAACATGTCATTATTCCCTGTGCTTCATCTCCAGTTATTCCACGAAATAAACAGAAAGAATTGGAAGAACTTATACAAACGAAATATTTTATTTCTGTTAAAACACCAGTGTCATCAGCACATCCTCAGGGCGGATGTGCAATGGGTAGAGATCCTGATAGCTCGGTTACCAATTCATGGGGGCAGGTTCATGGATTTCCCTGGTTGTTTGTAGCTGATTCCGGACTTTTTCCCAACAGTGCCCATGTAAATCCTTATCTGACTGTCATGGCTTTGGCAGACCGTGTTGCTGATAAGATTAAAAAAAAATTGCAGTTAAATGATGAAACTTGTTTTCAAAGCTTTTCATAGGAATACTCGAAAAATATATTCCTCATTTATATTGAACGTATAATAGTTTGGCACGTAGAGACGTAGCATGCTACGTCTCTACAGAACAAAAACCCCGATGAATATTTTTAAAATGTGGAACTTATTTTCAGAGCATTCCTTAGATTTTGACGAAGTTTTAATAAAATAATAAATAATTAAGGAGAAATATATGAAAAAAGGGGCGTTAGAAGGAATAACAGTTATTGATATATCTCGTCTGTTGCCAGGGCCATATTGCTCAATGATTCTTGCTGATCATGGGGCTCGCGTCATCTCAATTGAAGATAAACGCTATCAAGTGGATGGCTTATTTGTGCCAACAGTCAATAGAAATAAATCCCACATCACCTTAAACCTGAAATCCTGGCAAGGCAAAAAAATATTTTTTCAACTTGTTGAAAAAGCAGATGTTGTTCTTGAAGGATTTCGTCCGGGAGTCGCCGAACGTCTGGGCATTGCGTATGAAGCTGTGAAAAAGGTAAATTCCAAAATTATCTATTGTTCCATTACAGGATTTGGTCAAACCGGGCAGTTTAGAGATAAAGCAGGTCACGATGTCAATTATTTGAGCCTCTCAGGTGTCCTTGATATTATTGGCGAACCTGACAGACCACCGGTTATTCCTGGAATTCAAATAGCTGATATTGCAGGTGGGGGAATGAATGCTGCAATCGGTATTCTTCTGGCGTTATTCGCGCGTGAACGATCCGGCATGGGTCAATACATTGACATTTCAATGACCGATTCCATGGTCGGCTTTTTACCAATCACGCAATATCTTTACAATTTATTGGGGCAATTACCTGTTCGAGGGGATTCTTTATTATCTCATCACTATGCGTTTTACAATACTTATGAAACAGCCGATCATCGCTATATTGCCATTGGCGCATTGGAAAATCGCTTTTGGGCAATTTTATGCAACCATCTGGGCAAACCAGAGTTTATTCCACTTCAATATGATGAAAATCGACGTGTGGAGATAATCGAAACCTTACGAGAAATATTTCGTTCAAAAACGTTGGCTGAATGGGATGAGGAATTATCACCACTGGATATGTGTCATTCACCCATAATGAATTTTTCGGAAGTGATCAATCATTCACATTTTAGAGAAAGGGAAATGATCGTTCCCATGAAAGACAATGATGGCAACGATCAGAATATTATTGGCATCGCAGCCAAACTATCTGAAACCCCGGGTCGTATTCGCACGCCTCCTGTAAAGTTTGGTGAAAGTACGAATGAAATACTGTCCGAACTTGGGTATTCGTTGGATGATATAGATAGCTTTCGAGAGGATTCAGTCATCTAGTGTTTTTTTTACTGATGCCAAAACATGAATGATGCAGTTTTCAACATCATTCCATTGATCAACATACTTTATACCACGAAGTAATGACTCGGATTTTTCTTTAATTTTGCTTTTTATTTCATCTTTATCCTGCGTTTGCGTATCTTCAATAATGCTTTCGATATATACCTGGATTTGTTGAGAAATACCTCGCATGGCCAAAATTCGGGCCGCCTGAACCTGCCTGAAAACGGGCGTTTGTTTTGGGGCACTTCCAACACCAAAAAGATATTGACTTGAATTTACTGGATGATCAATCCATGACGGCCTGGATTTGGTTTCACTCAAGTGACAGGGCGTTTTAGAAGCGTTTTGTTTAATTTTTTCCTGTGGTTTTGGCGATGTCGAAACCACAGGCGCCTGAGACACACAGCCTGTAATAAATGTAACAATCAAACATATTACCATAATATACTGATTTTGTTTCATTTTATTCTCCTTTATTGAATTTTGATAACGATATATGCTTAGGAATGCTCGAAAAATAAGTTACCCACTGATCTTAAACGTATAATCGTTTTGCATCGTAGAGACGTAGCATGCTACGTCTCTACAGTACAGAAACCCCGATGAACATTTTTTAAGATGGAGAACTTATTTTCAGAGCATTCCTTAGAGCCTGGTTAAAAACCAGCCTCTATTAACAATCGCGTTAAAGATCCCTGTTTTTCAGTATTCAAATACAATTGAGACATAAACTTCTGAAAATGAACGTCTGATTCCATCAGATGCCGATGTTTCCAAGGCTGAACCTGATTTATCTCTTTAAATGAATAACATTTATCTGGCGAACTGATTACATTATGATATCGACAAATCATAGGACGATATGAATAAATCAGACATTGTCGGTCATCATATAAAAAGGGACAGGGGATCTTAAAACGCCGATATACACGAGCCTGTCGTATGATATCATTTGGAAAGCGTGTTTCAATTTGACGCTCTTTCGTATGAACCTTTCTTAAATTTCTATAGATTGCCTTGTATTGCTTTCTGGGTAGCATTTTTTTTGCATGGTATTGAATATACTTTGCCTCCATCGGCACACTTGCAACTTGATAATGACAACATGCATCACAATGAATCTTGCATGTAATGGGAGATGGGGCGGTTGCATTAAATTGATCAAGGGTTTCCTGCATTTTTTGATAGTATTGGGGGTAATTGTGTTCCAGAATCTGGTTAAGTGGAATCTTTTCACCCATTACTTTCTTTGTCAGGGAGATCGCATAATCAAAGCAAGGATTTGATGGTATGGACATATGTACGATTCCTACTATGAAAAATACTCAAACATTTCACCCAACTGAATATTACCAATCACTTTTTTTTGATATTTTCGATACAGTTTTTTGCGCGCGTCTTCCAAATGACGAGATGTAATCCCATGTTGATAGGACACCACCGCTTCAATATAGGCTGCAAAATGATCACAGGCCTCAATTATTTGAGAATCCAAAGGTTTGATATTGGAATTGTCCTTCTTTTCATCTTTGAGATGAATGAAATACAATATCTCTTCCTGCCAGCCAGGTGGGATCAGCGGCATGATTTGATCTTCAAGCATGGCATTTTCCATGTCAGCAATGATATTTTTTAAGCCTTCAACAGACATTTTTACTGGTGAAATGATGTCGCGTGTTAAAACTTCAGGAAGGTCGTGAAAGAATCCGCCATAATATATATCAATTTTTCGTTTGCGATCCGCATTGTTCTCTAAAGCGCACAGATATGCTAGCATGGCAACAATCAACATATGTCCTAATACAGATGTTTCAGGTAATTGCGGTGACATGGTCCATCGCTTTTGAAATCGAAGTTCCCCACAAAATCCGATCAAACGTGCTGTTTTTTTGCCCAATAAAATTTTTTGTACGCCCAATAAATCCATGTGGTCTTCAATTTGATCTTCAATTTCCTCACGTGTTTTTTCGATGGTGTATTTAAACTGATTATAAGGGTACAATAATTTAAATTCCCATTGGGTAGCAAGATAATGGGAGGCCTCTAATATTTTTTTTTCAATGGAATTGGACGATTGGATAAAATAGTTTTTGAAACGTTTAAACAGGTCTGGATGATCAGTGGCCATAGAGGGGGTTAATTTTTCAAAAACCCAGGCATTGAGTTGCTCGCCTTTTTGACGCATCATTCGATGAAATACCTGCGGCTTGATATCTGTTAATGTCACGCGATGCAAGAATTCGAACATGGCACCTTCAATAATATCCAACCATTGTATGGATTGTTGACGTTGAGATTGTTCGAATTTGGCCAAAACATATGCGATTAAAACCTTATGCGCCTGTTTATCTAATTCTGTCAGAAAGACCGGGCTGACATGATCATTCCATCGACGAATAAACGCTGCTTCAAAAAATAACGAAATCAAGCCTTTTGATATCATGATAATCCTTTGTTTTTACAGATCTGTGGCAAATTATTGAAAACTATTTATTTTTCAAGACATCAATCATTGAATAGACTGTTTTGCTATTTTTCTGTAATATTTTTTTATGCAAATATTTTGCAGCATCAAGGGTTCCAAATGCATAAATAGATCGCCCATTCACATTATGTGTAAACTGAAATGAAACTGTTTGATCCTCAGAAACAAGTGAATAGGTGTGCCATGCATGACCATTTAAATAGTGTTGAGGAACCCCCAACTGTTTATGCTGAATTTCCGGGTTACGTTCCATGAAAATATCTTTTTCATGGACATCAACTCCCAATGTTTGGAAAAATGGAATTAATGAACGTGCTGTACCACTGACATCAGCTTTGCCGCGCTGATGACTTTCTGTAATTTCCATAGAGTAACCTTCAAACAAACCAGGAAATTCTTTGGCTGCATATGCCAGCATGGCTTGAAAACCAACAATTTGTTTTCCCATATTCGGGGCTATAACTGCACAGATTTTGGAGTTTTGAACAGTTTCAATGATGGCGTTTCGATCACCGCCGGTAGTTCCAAGGACAAAATGAATATCATGATTACAATACCATTCACAGTTGTGTACAACTGCTGATGGATGGGTATAATCAATTGCAATTGCAGATGCGATTTTGCTTTTATTTTTGGCCCAAAACTGATTTTTTTCATTTGGCGGGATCAGTGAAAAAACCCGGTTGTTTATCGTAATATCGCGATCTTCAATTTCAGGCCCGGTAAAAGAATAAGGTACAATTTCAAAGTCATTTGATGACATTGCTTTTTCAATAATGATTTTGGCCATGTTACCAGGCAAGCCATTGATCATAATTTTAATTGGCGTCATGGTTTTTATTCCCTTCCAATGATTTATTTGAGATGAAAACGTCTTTTTTGATGACCTTTTTCAACATTTTTAATCCATTTATTGACCTGCTCTGAATTTTTTGAAATATATTCCTTTGCCACACCATAGGGAGATTTGTTCAGTTTGATTATCGCGTTCATCATTTCTTGAATTTCCTTTGGTGAACAATAGAATTTTTTCAGAAATGCGTAGGCATCACGCTCATCTTTTTTAAAAGTCGGCTTGGAAATTGCAACAATCTGTTCATCTTTGCTAAAGACATCTTTTGGGTCTTGAAGAAACTTCAATTTCCATTGTGAAAAAATAATATGTGGCGTCCATGCCCCCAAAGCAATCCACTCCAGCTTGCTTGAACAATCCTCGATTTTTTTTATCAATTGCTGCTCAGTCAATTCTACACACTTGACTTTTTTCAGACTATAAGCAGCAATGGCACGTTTTGTCATTTCAATACTGCCAATATGTCCTTTAATACAATAAATATTGTTTTTAAAACGCGATTTCTTTGTGTTGAATTGATCTAAGCGATTGATTGTGACATAAGTGGGTGTGACCAAACCAATTGTGACACCAAGCGTAACCGGTTTTAATATTTCAATTTGCCCCTTATACTTTTTGAGTAATGCGGCATGAGATTGAGGAAGCCAGGCAGATACCATCACGTCAACATTACCCGTTGCAACTTCCCCCCATAGCTTATCCACTGGATATGCAGTCATTTTCACTGAAGTTCCCAGTTTTTCAACCAGAACAGCTTTCACGACATTTGATGTTATAATTGACGTTGAATCGTTGGTATATCCCAACTGTAAGTCATTACAGTAAGCAATCGACTGAATTGCTATTCCAACGAGAATGCAAAGCATCCAAAAACGATATTTGAAACTCATTATTACCTCCTGATTTATTATTTGATATTTATTTCCCTTGTTCATCAATTGGACCGGTCGTTAAAATGGGTTCAGCATGGATTTTTTTCGCATCCATCATGGTCACAATACGTTGTAATGCACTTTTTATCATTGATTGTTCCCAGTCATCAAGATTATTGAATTGTTCAACAAAGGAATCTTGAAGTAAGGAAGGTGCCTTTTTTAATAACCGATCAGCCTTTTCAGTGGTTAACACCAAAACACGCCGCCGATCTTTATTGCTTCGTCGACGGCTGATCAATCCTCTTTTTTCCAGTCGTTCCAGTATTCCTGTGACAGTCGCCTGTCTGAGGCTTACAATCTTTGATAATTCCCCAACTGACACCTCACCTTCTCCATCAAGTGTTTTTAGTACTGTCAGTTGAGGGCCGGTTAATCCAAATCGTTTGACCAATGCTCTGGAGTGCAGGTCAATGGATTGAATGATGCGCCGCAATTCAATCAATACGGCATCACTTGCGGACTCTCTGTTTAAAATATTTGATTGATTCATGTTGTTTGTTTTTTTTTGTGGATTGAAAGAAACTTCATTCTTTAGCCTTATATTGAGGACAGGCTTTTTTGTCAAGAAACAAAACAATCATATAATTTTTTTTGATGCCATTCTAGTTAAAATATTTTTTGAATATTTGCAACATTGTCTTGATTATGGTATATAAAATTTTTTAATATTTTTAAACGCATCTCAAATTAATATGAAGATTATAACTATGAAAGCATTGCCTGTTAATCAATTGTATACAATTATTATGGTGCTTGCAACATTTATGCAAGCCTGTACAAACACACCGACAAAAAAACCGGAACAATGGCCCCTGGCAAAAAAAGCAATTCAGATAGAAATTTTGGCAGACAAAAATTTGAACATCTATGAGGGTACCCCGCATGCCGTATCGATTTGTTTTTATCAGCTTTTTCACCCTGATTTTTATAATAAATTGGCATCATACCCGGAAGGTCTAAATCGGTTATTGGAATGTCGATCCTTCCATCCAAGTGTGGCACGAATCCATCGTGTGACCATACAACCCAATGAAAAAAAGTCAATTGTGATGAATCGAGAAAAAGATGTCAGATATGTTGCTGTTTCAGCCGGTTATTTTTTTAAAGATAAGAGTAAAATATCACGTATAATCAATATACCGGTACGTGCAGTACGCCCGGCTTTGATTAAATCAACTGAAATTGTCAGGCCGGCACCATTAGACATTCAACTAACATTTGGTCCTGAAAAAATTGAATAATGACAGGGTTGTTCCCAATGATTTCAAATGAGCGATTTTATATTTTTTTGTTTCTGTTTTTTTGTATTGATATAGGTATGGTTAATGGCGCAGAATATCCGATCCTTTTTGATGATCAGGATGTCCCCTTTAATTTCAACTATGAAGTTCGTGTATTCAGTTCTCGAAAAAGCTGTATAGAAAATGAAGGGCTGCCTATAAAATATCAAATTTATTCAAGAAATGCAAAATTGACTATTTCTGATGACAATTACTCGCCAACGTCTTTGTGGGCAAAAGTTGTTCAAGGCAAAATAGATAGGTCTTTATGTTCGCAGGGGAAATTGATTAATTATTCGGTTCGATTTCGATTAAAACCCAATCTGTTTGGTGAAAAACGAATTATCATTGTCGTGGCCAATTCTGACAAACTGGCGTTTGGTATGGGGGGGTGGAAAATTTGGTATACATTAATTCATACCATGATTAATTGTTATACGTCCCGCTTACCCGTTTCTCTGGTTGCGCTTAATGAAGACAATCAGTTGGATTTTGTTGTTCAGGCTGAAGATATTCTTCACATGCAACGTTCATATCGCCTGACCAATCCATATCCACAACTGACACAACAGATAAAAAGTCGTATTACAATGGATCAACAAATTGTTCATCCGATGAAATCTTTATACGCGGTTCATGATTATTTTAAAGATAGAGTAAAAAAAGTAATTTATATCACGGATTTCAGCAATGTGCCAGATATTGAGCGCATGCGACTCAATCCGAATTATGCAAAAATTCCACTTCACTGGAATAATAATGGTATTCTGCTTAATATTGTTACAAATGGCAGATGTCAGGCCTGGAAAAAAGTTCATGCAGTATGTTACAAAACGAATTCATTAAGGATATCGATGCTCACGCATATTTTGCATGAAAACTAATGGCAATTTTTTATTGACTATCAAGCGAGAAGGATTACTCATGAAAACAAAAATGAAATGTATTATTGGTTACATGATGACAGTACTATGGTGTACAGCTTCGATGGCAATGGCCGGAGAGGGAAGCTGTGATTGTAAACGTTTTAATTTGCCGGAAACCGGAGATGTTAACTTTACCTGGACTGTCAAGGTTCTTTCTAATGATGTTCCTTTGTATGAGACATCTACAGCCAGCAGTCCCAAGGAGACGTTGAAATTCAATCAAAATTTCAACATTGTTAAAGCTGATGGCAAAAGGCTTCAGGTCCAAAGACATCAGGATATGGAACCTTATGGATGGGTAGAAAGAAAGTCATTGTTGTGTGCGTTAAAACCTTTGAAATCTCAGTCTGGATTAGATAAAAAGTTTTATATTAAAACAGCCACACGGGTACGTTCAGACAAACCCGCCACTGTTCGCGCCTATGCCAGACCTGATAGTGATACCTGTGGATCTGGCGGTTGTCGAGAACTGGCACGATTTGATGGCTATTTTATTTTTGATAATGAGAATGGTCGGTATTTGCTTGCAGATGCTTATAAACTAAGGCCTGAAAATCGATTGGTTGGATGGGTTGATGCAAATGATGGCTTTATCTGGGATACGGCCTACGGCCTTCGCCCTAAAGAAAATCTTGTGTTTCCCAAAGACAGTCCAAAAGCAGGTCAGGAACGTGTTGTTTATGCCTATCTCAGCGAAGAAGAAGCTGCGAAACGACACAATGGACGTCCCATTTTGGGTGGAGATCGCTGGTACAAATATGCGTTACGCATTCCGATTCTGGGACGTAAAAAGAATTTGTTCAAGGTTGTCATGCCACTTGCGGGGGTTGGGGTCAGTCAATCGGATAAATATGGCCGCATTGTTATTTCGGATAAACGTCGCCAGGCAACTGAACATGCAATTGAAAACATATTAAATATTAAAAATGTCGATATATTTTTTCTTATTGATGGTACACGCAGTATAGAGCCTTATCTGGCATCCATCAAAACAGTTGTTAAAGAACTGAAGAACCGAATCAGTAAAAATCCGGAATTGGGTGTTATTTCATCACGATTGGGGTTTGGTATTTATAGGGATCAGTATGCAGAGGAAACAGAGCTGGGCTATTGGCATTCATTTCCCAAAAACTGTGCAATGGATAATGCGTCCATTGAAAAAAATCACAACATATTTATGAATGAAATGGACATGATCATCCAGGCCATGTTGAATTATGAAATGAAAGGCGACAAAGACTTTGAAGAAAATTCCTTTGGCGGTATTCAAAAGTTTATCGACAACGAATTGACCAATTGCCCTGACCGCTTGAAAATTTTGTTTGTCATTGGAGATCATGGCTACAGTGCGTCAAATCAAAAAAAATTATATGGCAGAAAACCCATTTCAAGGACATCTATTATCTCTAGCTTACAGGGAGATCAGGCCAATGGCGTGATGCCGGTTATCACTTACTTTATTCAAACACCTTACAAAGCGGATAAAACAATAAAATTATCCGAATCAACCAGCCGAAAGGCATATGCATTATTTAAAAAGCAGGCAAAATCAATTCTTACCGGTTTGAAAACACAAACCCCAAAAATGAAAATCGAACGTTATTATCTTCAATCTGATGATTCAAATCTCGGAAAAAAAGTGATTGATGGTATTTCTGCATTTATCAATCCAAAGGCGGTATCTGCTGTAAATGAAGTTATTCTTGACCTGAGAGGCGGAGCATCATTGGCAGAAACGATTGAAAGATGGCAAAGCTATAATGATTTCAATAACTTGCCTGGTCTCTTCTGGGATTTGATAGCAAATGCAGGATGTAAGTATTTGGGGGATCAATGTTCAAGTCGAATTATGGATACAATTTTAGAGGGCTACATCCCCATATCCAATGATATTGTTGTGGACATATGGTGTACAGCAGGGGACTTAAAAAGATATCGTACAATTATGGAAGGCATTTTGGAGTCAAGTGAATATCAACATGGTAAGTTTATTCGAACAGAATTGGTGTATGGTCTGGTAACGACACTTCAGCGCCTGGTTCCAAGTCCACCGCCACCTGAAACAGGTGAAACATTAATTGAATATGTAAGCCGAATCTCATATCTACCTGTTCGACAGGACAGTCCTTTGTTCAGATATTCCATTCAAGAACTGGAAAGTCGTGATAAAGTACCAGATTGCGAAATCGAACGTTTATTTTCCTGGATTGGCAATGTAAACAACTTTTTATACTATATTGCAGATAATAAACGTCCGGTATTTGGAGTTCGAAAACAACCTGGAAAATGTACATCAGGCAATGACATCCCCTATGTTGTACCAGGTTCAATATTAGGAAAACATTTTTCAGACAATAATATGAGTTATTCTCATCCGCTGGGTGGAACAACCATTTATTGGATACCCAAAAAATATTTACCATGAAATCCATTATATTAGCATCTCAATCCCCCCGCCGAAAACAATTACTTGAGCAGGCGGGGGTTAAATTTGATATTGTGCCGGCCCATATTGATGAAACGCCTTATTTAAAATATCTTCCTACAGATGCGGTAACAGCATCCGCACAAGCCAAAGCAGATCAGGTATGCACTCAATTTCCTAATCATTGGATCATCGCGGCGGATACCATTGTGTTTATAAATAATCAAATCTTAGGCAAGCCCAAGTCCAAAAATCATGCACGCGAAATGTTGCAAACGCTTAGTGGAAAAGCGCATGTTGTTCTAACTGGTTATGCGATTTGTTGCTTGAAACAAAATATAAGAATTACTGATATTGTAAAAACAAGTGTTCAGTTTAAACAGTTATGTTCTGATGAAATTGAATGGTATCTTCAAACAGATGAACCCTATGACAAGGCAGGCGCATATGCCATTCAAGGCATTGGTGCTTTTATTGTAAAAGCTATTGATGGTTCCTATACGAATGTCGTTGGGCTGCCGGTATGTGAAGTCATGGATGTATTAATGAAACAAAATATAATTAAGCGAAAATCCAATGAATATTAAAGACAATATAATACGTATTAACGAAAAAATTGCAGAAGCCGCACAAAAGAGTCATCGCAAGCCCGAAGATATCCAACTGGTTGCTGTTAGTAAAAAACAACCTATTGAGAAAATTTGGCATGCCTTTCAGACTGGTGCGAAAACGTTTGGCGAAAACTACATTCAAGAGGCACGAGAAAAAATCGAGGCAATACAAAAAATTGCCAAGGAACATAACACGCCTGTGCCATCATGGCATTTTATTGGTCATCTGCAACGCAATAAAGCCAAATATGCCGTGCGGTACTTTGACATGATCCACTCGGTTGATAGCCTTGCGTTGATGGAAGAACTTAACCGATATGCAGAAAAGCGAGATAAATGTCAAAAAATATTGATTCAGGTATCTACCGGAGAAAAACAAAAATCGGGGCTGACATCAGATAAATTAATATCATTGGTTCAAAGCGGTATGAAATTAAGTCATATTTCAATATGTGGACTGATGGTGATGCCGCCTTATGCACAGGATCCCGAGGCATCAAGACCCTATTTTCAAAATCTTTCACAAATGCTTTCGCAAATAAAAAAGTCGATATCTGTTCGCCCGGATCATCCTTTAAATCATTTATCTATGGGGATGACCGGTGATTTTCAGGTTGCTATTCAGGAGGGTGCCACTTTTGTGCGGGTCGGGACGGCTATTTTTGGAAAACGTGAGATGTAGTGGCGGATTATACCTAAGGAATCATCGAAAAATAAGTTCCCCATTTATCTGAACGTATAATAGTTTGGCACGTAGAGACGTAGCATGCTACGTCTCTACAGAACAAAAACCCCGATGAACATTTTTTAAAATGGGGAACTTGTTTTCAGAGCATTCCTAAATACCAAAAGGCGCATTGGAACAGGCATCAAGAGAAAGACACGATGATTCACCATTTTTCAATTTATAATAAGCCAGAGAGGCAATCATTGCAGCATTGTCCATACATAAGGCCATTGGTGGAAAGTAAATTTTCATATTCTGTTCGGCAATGGCATCGGTAAAGGCCTGTCTGAGTTGACTATTTGCGGATACACCTCCGGCAACAGCAATGGTTGTAATGCCCTCTCTTTTTGCTGCGCGCATTGTTTTTTTGACCAGTACATCAACAACTGCCTGCTGAAATGATGCCACAACATCAGGAATAGGTATGGCGCACCCCTGCTTTCTTAATTTTTTGACTGTTGTCAGTACTGCTGTTTTTAGGCCGCTAAAACTAAAATCATCATTATTTTTTTTCAGCATGGGGCGTGGAAAATCAAAGGCTTTAGGATTCCCATTTTTAGAAAGTTTATCAATAATGGGGCCGCCAGGAAATCCAATATTTAAAAATTTAGCGACCTTATCAAAAGCTTCTCCAGCCGCATCATCCAATGTCATCCCCAAAAGCGAGTGTTCACCATGTCCATGCACATGAATAAGCATATTGTGCCCCCCTGAAACAGTCAGGCATAAAAAAGGAAAATCAATATCTGGATTATCCAAAATAACAGAATAAATATGCCCTTCGATATGATGTAAACCAATAATGGGAATATTTTTTGTAAATGCAATAACTTTTGCTGCCGCAACACCAACCACGACAGAACGTAGCAACCCTCTCATCGCATTGACACCGATCCCATCAATCTCATCATAGGAAACATTCGCATCTTTCAAGGCGCTTTCAATGACACAGGTGATCACTTCAGTATGTTTTCTTGCAGCAAGTTCCGGAACAACGCCACGATATTTTTCATGCACAGGCTGTTGATCCCAGATGACATTTGATAATATGGTATGTCCATCTTTCACAACCGCTGCGGATGTATCATCACACGCGGTCTCTATACCCAATATATTCACAATTTTCTCCAGTTATTGAATTATCCAAAAATCAGACATGATACGTTTTATTTAATAATGTAACCAAATATTAAAAGGTATATCAATAATTAGAGAAATATTCAAGACGCTTCATTCCATTACCAATTGACGCTATTCAGAACAATAAAAGATTCTTCCACCACCCCCTGTTGACAATGGCACAAATCTTGCTCAATAATTTTCACATCTTAAAGCAGAAAAAAACAATTCAAGCATTGTACTGAACAATTGCTGGCCAACAAGGTCAATACGTTCAATCCAATATATGAGATCAGTCTTTTTAGACTTGATTTTCTATCCCCGCGATGATTGGAGAATCAAATATGCGAAAAAATTCAACGCTTGTATTCATGATCATTCTGATCTTTTATTCATCGATTGTGATGGCATCAAATGATCAAATTTATTTTGACCTAGGTGCTTTTGCACTTCAGGAAAACGAAACTGAAACAGCACGTCAATATTTTGAAAAAGCCTTGATGTATGCATCAGAAAACCCCCTTTATTTATATTATCTGGGAAAAACAGATATGGCTGAAAAAAAATTCGATGCTGCACAAAATCGGTTTGCAATTGCCTGGCAGCTTGCACCTGATCTTCCGGGCCTGGCTTTTGATATGGCATCGGCTCATTTTTATCAAAAAAGTTATAAACAGGCTGCAAAACTATATGAAATGGCAATCAAACAAGACACCAATGCCGAGCAAACAGTTATTGCGCACTTTCGGGCTGGAATTGCTTTTTTTCATATGCAAAAATATGAACTCGCAATTCCCCATCTGTTGAATGCAGCAGACAACACCCCCTCTCTTAAATATACAGGTTATTTTTATGCTGGTATTAGTTTTTATCATCAGCATGACTGGACACTTGCCTACAATTATTTAAAACAGGTTAAAATGCATGGCGAAAAAAGACACGTTCGCAGGCAGGCATCAAAATGGCTGAAGGCTGTTGAAATTCAACGCATGCAATTCAAGCCATATGATTTATATTGCAAGCTCGGCATGGCATATGATGATAACGTTAATCTATACGCCCCTGATGTGGATGTGGATACTGATGATTTATTGAACGCTGTTCTTTTCTTTGGCCGTTACCATCTGGTCAATGAAGCCGCTTATAAAGTGGGAGTGGGGTATGGCCATTATCAATCCACACATCTGGATACCAGCGATGCCAACTTAATCAACAGCAACCTGATATTTTATGGCATCTTGAAAAATGAGAATTATCAGTGGCATACAGAACTGATGCCCTCATATTTCTGGCTGAACAGTAATCGATTTCTTCAGCGAATCCAATGGCGATCGCGTGTCAGTTTTAATGTTGAAAATGTGATTGTACCCTATATTGATTATGCGTATTCAATGGATAATCATTTTCAGGATGATCATCGGGATGCCAATCGACATGGTATTGGACTGGGCCTTTCCTTTATGTTTGATCCAGATGCATATCAATTACAAACCCTTTTTTCATCTGAAAAAATTTCAAGCGCTCATCGAAACCATAATTACGAAATATCAGCAGCACAGATCAATATGAAATTATTCGCACATCCCAAGTGTGCGCTGACACTATTTGTCAGCGGCATGCTACGCGATCATGAACATCTGGATTCCATCCATCAGATGAAACGAGAAGATAAACAATATCGTGCGCGATTGGGTTTTGAAATTCCACTTAAGTATGAAGGTTTACAGATAGAAATGAATTATCAATGGGCCAAAAATGATTCAAATATTCATGCTTATGACTATAGAAAAAATTTGCTCGCTGTTTATTTGACAGTGCGGCAGTAATGAATTTGGAGAATTGATATGATTTATAAGCAATTCATACGCCTTGCAATATTCGGCTATATGATGAGCGCTTTTTTTGTATTGGCTGATGCATCCATTGATTCCATAGCCATCTATGAAAACGATTATCAGCCAGGTGTTGGGCGATTTATTGGAAAAGTGGCAGCTGTTTCCGGGGATGGTGTCATCATTCACCTGAATGAAAAAGCAGGCTATCAAGTTATTGGGGATATGAAAGTCTATCGCGGTGACACGATTCTTACTGGATATTCCGCAACTGTTTTGATTCATTTAAATGATGGCAGTCAGATTTCTCAAGGTTCCAAATCCAAAATTCAATTCACTCAGGTTATCTATTCCCCAAAAAATCGAACCAGAAATTCATTTATACATATGTCTTCTGGCAGGGCACGATTTTCTGTAAAAAAGCTGAAATCTTATAAAAATCGGCGATTTCGTGTCAAAACAACCAGTGCATTGATCGGCGTTCGGGGCTCTGATTTCGTCATTCAGGTCAGGCCGGATCAAACCGAAGTGGCTGCTTTTGATAATACAACACTTGCGCTCATCGGTTTGGACATGCCAGATTTACCGCCAGTCATTCTGAATGCTTTTGAGAAATCAAGTATTATTTCTGGAGAATCCCCGACATCACCCATCTCTTTATCCATTGAAGAAATGGATGGCCTAAAAAAAGAGTTTCTGCTTGACAGGAAGGCGTTGCCCCAAACTGATGATACACAGGAAAAAGAAGCGGCATCTGAAAAAATTCAGACGATTCGAATTACACAATCAGATGCAAAAGAATCTTCGGTTCAACAGCTGATTGTTGATGCTGATGCACTGAAGCCCCCACTTGCAAACTTTTCAGATGTTATCAATAATTTTGTAGAGAAAAAACAAGATGATATTACATATGTTTCAGAACAAAAACATGAAATTGCAACAGAATTGCCGGAATTTCCGGAATTCCCATAGATAGGACATCAGATATGAAGAACGTTTTTTTTATCATAGGCATTATATGTTTAACCGGATGTTTTCAGTCTCTTTTGGCGGATAACATGCCATCATTATTTATCAATCCAGACAATACTGTAACAGATGTCAGCACCGGACTCATGTGGTACCAGGAAATTACGCCCTCAAAAGTGACCTGGGAAACAGCCGGTTCTATGTGTTTGAACTTATCAGAATCCTCATATACAAACTGGCGACTGCCAACTGCTCAGGAACTTGAAAATCTGTGCAACAAAATCAACGTTGCAAATAATGATATCTTTTTTCCCAATACACCCCAGTCAAGTTTATTTTGGACAGGCAATATTTTTCAGGGTCAGACAAACACAATCGTTACAGTTGATACAGAAACAGGCCTTACCGCAACAGATTCAAATGCGTCAATCTATTATCGCGCTGTTCGTGATGCCAATTATGATCCCGCGTTTATTCACATACCGATCCAGGGCGGTGAATACAAAATAGGTTCTCAGCTCAATATTTCCTGGGATACAAGTGCTTACACAAACACTGTTGATATCGAACTGTCCAGAGATGGCGGAAAAACGTATCGAATGCTTCTTGCAAATACAGATCGAATGCCATTCAACTGGATTATTTCACCACCTGCCTCGCCGAATTGTCAAATCAGAATTGTACAAAATGATCATATTCATCCGCTCATCATACATACTGTCGGGCATTTTTCAATTGTTGACCGCAATGCGCCTTTGATCTCTGATATCTTTCCCACAAGTGCATTACCTGATGAACTTTCTGTTCCAATCTATTATAATATTGACAATACTGATGGAGGGGATTTAATGGTTTTTGCCCAATCCTCAGATCCATCTGTTATTCCACTTGGAAACATTCTATTAAGTGACAGAATGCCTGTTTATACAAAAATTATTCCTTATACGGAATCGAAAGCATGTGAGTTTCAAATTAAAACAACTGAGATTTGTGGACAGTCAACGATCACACTTTATGTTTACGACAGCGGATTGTTGACTGATCAAGTCAGTTTTAATTTTATTGTTGGTAACCAAAGAGATGCGCTCGTTCATTTTTATGAACAAACCAGCGGCACTGTCTGGGAAAGAAATTCCAACTGGAACACAGTTACACCTAAGTGTGAATGGGAAGGCATTGTCTGCGATCAGAATCAAAACGTTATTGAAATAAATTTACAAAATAATCACTTATCTGGTGCCATTCCGATTGATCTGGCCAATTTAAGATCTCTACAAATTCTCGATTTAAGCCATAATTATCTGTATGATGACATCCCAGATAATTTATATTTATTACGAAACTTAAAAGAATTGTATCTGAATAATAATTTTTTTTCGGGTGAAATCCCCGATATATTATTTCAATTTAACTATATGGAAAAATTGTATTTAAATAATAATCAATTTAAAGGAGAAGTCTCTTCACAAATATCTTTAATGATCAATCTGGTTCTATTAAATATGAGTCATAATCAGTTCACAGGCCTTTTTCCAACTGGCATCACTCATCTTATCAACCTCACAGAACTGGATTTGTCCCACAACAGCTTTTATGGTTCCATTCCTGAAAACATAACAGATTTATACCAATTACAGAAACTGTCCATTGCAGGGAATCAATTCGAAGGCAATATGCCTGAATATATGCAGTCATTAAGTAATCTTTCTTCACATCAAAGTGATTTTCGAAACAATATGTTAACAGCGCCGAATAATTATGTTGCGACCTTTATGACTGACAAACAAATTGAAAATGACTGGCAAACATCTCAAACGCTTCCACCATCAAATATGAAAGCGCTCACAGCAACAAATAATATGATTGCTTTTTCATGGGAACCCTCTGCTTATCCTGCTGATGGCGGATATGAAATATGTTGCAACAGAAATGATGGTACAGGCAAATGCGAGTCCATCAACGACAAAGCAATAATTAATTACGAACTTTGGGGGCTTCTGCCCAGTTCACAATATGAATGTCATATCCGAACCATTACGCTGCCAAATGCGCTGAATGCCAATAAACTTTTGAGTAATTTTTCAGAATCAATTACTGTTATAACCCAGGCGCCAGAAAATATCTGGAACATCATAGAAGCGCCAACGCATAATTGGCTTAACGATGTTTGGGGGATGCCATCATCCAAACAATATATTGTGGGTGGAGATGGGGTTATTCTTGTTTACAGCGGATCAGACTGGATATCGATTACCAGTGACAATACACAAAATCTTCACAGCATCTATGGCTTGTCTGAAACTGACATTGTCGCTGTCGGGGGAGATGGTACAATCCTTCAATACAATGGCAATCAATGGAAAACACAAAAAGCTGTTATTGATACCTTTTTATGGGGCATTTGGGGCATAGATAATACATATTATGCGGTTGGTGCTGATGGAACAATTGTTGAAAGAATTAATGGCGACTGGCAAGTCATTGAAATCCAGACAGAGAATGATTTGAGAGCTATTTGGGGCGACAGTCAAAACAATATATTTGTTGTTGGGCAATATGGAACGATTTTTCATTACAATGGCAGTAGCTGGGTAAAAACTGAAACCAATACCCAGGAAGACTTAATTTGTGTGTGGGGATTTTCTGATAATAATGTATTTGCAGGAGGTACGAATGGCACCATTCTTCACTACAATGGCGATGCATGGATCACAATGAGTAGTGGCGTTGATAGTCATTTGATGGATATGTGGGGAAGCAGCATGAATAGTCTGTATGCTGTTGGCACGCAGGGAACCATCATTCATTATGATGGCAATAACTGGCAAAAGATTTATTCCAGCACTCAAAATTCTTTACGTGGGATATGGGGGGCTTCTGATCTGTATAGTGTTTCTGATCTGTATAGTGTCGGCTACGATGGTACAATTCTTCGATTTGCCACACAGGTGCCAAAAATATCACCAATATCAGATCAAAAAACCAATGTGAATATCTCACGAAAAGTTAATTTTTGGGTAGAAAGCACAATGGTTTCTCCTGAACGATTAAGAGTCGAGGCAAAATCGCTTGATCGAACCCTTATTCCCTGGGATGATGAACATTTGCAATTACATGGTGTGGGGAATCGACGAGAATTGATTATTAGACCGGCACGTGATCAATTTGGTGAAGCGACCATTATCATTACTGTACATTCACCTGAAGGACTGACATCATCAACACAATTTTCAATTAATGTCAGCAGTGATCCATTAATTCCATATGCGGAAAGGGAAGCGCTTCTGACGCTGTTTCATCAAACCAATGGATATCAGTGGGCTGTAAATGATGGATGGGGAGATCAATGGGGGACCGAGTGTCAATGGTATGGTATCACCTGCGATACTGACAGAACATATATTGAAAAAATTATTCTGCCAGATAATGCATTATCTGGCTCAGTGCCGGTCACATTGTCCAACCTGACATATCTTACAGAACTGGATCTTCATGGAAATATTTTAACTGGTGAACTTCCAGGCAGTATTGGCAAATTGGTCAAACTCAAAAAAATTGATTTCAGTAGTAATCAGATTGCCGGGAATTTGCCTGAAGAATGGGGCAATTTAAACAAATTATTATATCTAAACCTGGAACATAATAAACTGGAAGGCAGTATCCCCTCAACATATGGAAATATGTCCTACTTACAGTCCCTTCATTTAAATAGTAATATGTTATGCGGCAGTATTCCAAAAGAAATTACAGGCCTGTATTCTATGCAGGAAAATCAAAGTAATTTTAATTATAATGCACTGTATGCCATGAATGACGACGTATCCGATTTTATGAGTATCATACAGACTGACTGGTATCCGCATCAGTCCACAATACCCGAATCAGTGGCACTTACCTGGACGGCCTATGTGATCACCCTCTATTGGAATGCTGACACGAATCATACCTTTGAAATTTTTTATTCGGATGTACCTGATAGCAATTTTTCCAGTTCTGGTCCCATATCAGGTTCTTCAGCAAAAATACGCGGATTAATTCCTGAAACAACTTATTATATTAAAATTCGAAAGATTCGCGCCCCCCATGCTGAAAATACGAACACTGTTTACAGTGATTTTGCATACATATCAGCTACAACAGCATCCTTATCCGATAAATCATCCCTGTGGGAGAATGGCTCTTTTGATGAAAACACTTTTTATCCCTGGAATATTCAGGATGTATCATCCTCTTTTCTGTTTGATGTCATTTCTTCAAGAAAATGGACAGATCCCGAATTTTCACAATTTTTCGATATTGAAGAATCTGAAAGAAATTATCTGGCTGTTCATGCGGGGAGTGACGCTCAGGGGACAATGAAAATGAGTCAGAATGTGTATATTCCAGCAGGAGGTGGAATGGTATCATTTGATTATCGAATGGGATGGAATATGTCTTCAAGTGCAACTCGGGATCGTACATTCAATGTGGTTATTACTTTAGAGAACGAGGATACCCCTTTAGAGATACATACAATTATCAGTACAGCAGACAAAAAAGTGAATCTGGATACTGGATGGCAAACAAAGACATTTGATGTTTCCGCTTATGCCTGTCAAACAGTCCGGATTTCCTTTGAGTTGAATTATCCAGAATCAGTTGTCAGCCCGATGTTATTTGTTTTGGACAATGCGCAATTGAATGCAAACTATTCGAATATCCTTGAAATTCATGTGCCTGAATCTGTTCAGGAGGGCAATGCCATTTTGACTGATGCCGGACGCATCAAATTGCCAAAAGCCTTGAATCAGGATATTTCAATTCATATCAATTCATCAGATAATCTTGTTATGATTCCAGATTTGGTGATGATTCCCAGTGGCGAAAAACAGGCCAGCTTTAATATTGTGGTAAATGATGATACATATATCAGCGGTCATCGTTATGTAACTGTTTTTGTTGATGACCCTGAATGGGGAGCCTGTGATAAACAAATTGAACTTCTGGATAATGATGATATTTGGAAACAAGTTGACAACCTAAAAAACAATCAAGATTTGAATCATATTTGGGGACGGTCGGAAAATGATATTTTTGTATTAAGCGACAGTCAAATTATCCATTTTAATGGCAATTCCTGGGAAGCGCAATATACACAGACAAATGGCTATTTACATGCAATCTGGGGAGATAGCAATAATCTGTTTGTTGTCGGAGATGAGGGGACCATATTGTCTTATGAAAACAGCCAGTGGCGTAATGAAGATACTTATATAACTGATCATTTGACAGGCATCTGGGGAAATGAAAATACAATTTTTGCTGCCGGGCCCGATGGCATACTTTTAAAGAAAACAGGCGATGAATGGGTTTCTCAAAATTCCATTATATCATCAGGAAGTATGCCTGTTGTATTAGGCGGATATGGCCAAAGTATTTACATGATCAGCGAATCATATGTTTATGAATATACGAATACTGACTGGATAGATTTATCAATTCCTGTCATGCCATCCCTCAAAGATATCCATGGTACGCCTGATATTTATCCGGTAGTAGTTGGTGAAGAAGGCAGCATTCTATACAAAAGCAATAATACCTGGCAAAAGGCGCAATTGAATCTTTCAACAGATTTGAATGCAACGATTGGTAAAGAGAATGCCCTCTATGTTGCAGGTGATCATGGCACGATTTTTCGATCCGAATCATCCGCTGATTCGCTTACTTTTATTCAAATGCGTTCAAACACTGAGGAAAAGTTAAATGATCTCTGGGCGTTATCAACAAATAATGTCTATGCTGTTGGCGATAATGGGACGATACTTCGTTATAGTGGCCCTGATGTTTTGGGATTTCAGGTAGCAGGCAATTTTGTACCTGATGCGCTTTTAACTGTTCAAAATGTCATTTCTTTTCCTGCAAATGTCAGTGCGATTACATTAAGTGTTCATTTACCCGAGCGGTTGTCTTTTAAAGACACCACAGATACACACTGTCGGGTAGATTATGAAGATCACACCTTATTTTTTATTTGGTCCAATCAATTTGAAAGTCCCTTTATGTTTAATTATCGCTTAAATGTACCCAAATATATCGAAGATAAAATAACTATTTCTGCAGAATTGAGCTATGTTATTGGCAACGAAACATTAAAAAAAGAAATGTCACCATCCATCATGGTTCTGGAAAAAACCACCATGAAATATACACTATCTATTGAAGTTTCACCTGATAATAGCGGACATGTCAGTGGAGGTAATTTAATGTGTCCAGAACTTTGTCGTCAGGAATTTGACAACGCCAAAAAGATACAGCTTCAAGCATCACCGGAACCATATTATGTGTTTGATAAATGGACTGATAATAATAACCAGATCATTTCGTCTGATGAAAATCTGTCATTGACAATCACGCAAGATCAGAAATTACATGCCATATTTCGACCCAATGAAGCACCATTGAAGCCGGTGGTCAATTATCCACAAAATTGGAAAATTTATGATACACAATCAATTTATTTTGAATTGATGCCATACAGTGATCCGGATAATGACCCGCATGTTGAGACGCAATGGTTCATTAGCCGTGCAGATAGACCTTATACATGTGTAGGCATGTTTTCATCAAATTGCGTGCAATCGACATCAACCCATCTCACAAATTACAGCCTGAGTGATCTGATTCCAAACATGCAATATGTCTGGAATGCCGCCTATTGTGACAAGGGAAGTAAGAAATTTGTATATAGTGATTTACAGCGATTTACTATTGGCGAAAAAACAAAAAGCCATCCCATTGAAATATCATCAGGCTTGAAACAAGAAGATTATAAAATGGTCTGTTTCCCCATGTGGTTGGAAAATGCAATGGCATCAGTGGCCTTACAGGATGCTCTGCAAACAGGTTACGATACGCGATATATTAAAATTGGCAGATTTGATCCTGCTATGAACCAGTATGTTGAGTATAACGATTCCATGATGTTATTACCAGGAATGGCATTCTGGATATTGTCCAGAAATGGACTTGAAATTCCTGTTCATGGCGTACCTGTCACAGTTAGTGAAGACATTGATATCCCACTTGCCTATAGCGAGGAACATGGCACGGGATGGAATATGATCGGTAGTCCCACACAAATGCCATACAATTGGGGCAAACTAGTTGTAATTGTTTATAATGACAATGGCGAAATCATTGCAGAAAGAAAAACAATTTCCCAGTGGGGAAGCTATAACCCATATGTCAATCCACGCATTTGGCGATGGAACCAGGGGGCGTATGAAGAAAACGATACAAAAGGAACGATAGAACCTTATCAAGGATATTGGGTTGAAGTGAAACATGCCAATGTATGGCTGAGATTTTCAGTGAATGCACAGATTGATATGCGAAAACGATCTGCTGATAAATGGGGGGACATATCAGGTAAAACCCCACCAGAACCAATGCAGGGTTTGCAGGAGATGGGAGATATTTCTGGTGGGTGCTTTATTTCCAATATTATTGGAATTGATTGATAACTTAGGAATCATCTATAGCGCTCAGATAAAGTACCCAGATCTTGCTCAGAAATTCTCTGAAAATAAGTTCCCCTTTTTAAAGAATGTTCATCGGGGTTTTTGTTCTGTAGAGACGTAGCATGCTACGTCTCTACGTGCCAAACGATTATACGTTCAAGATAAATGGGGAACTTATTTTTCGCGCATTCCTCAGTTAAATTCCCCATTTTATTAACAGCAAAATCAAAATAGTTACTGATTGATTTGTTTGATTTTTTTTTAAGTAGTAAATTTAATCTTTTAGTCGATTAACGCACTAAAATATATTTTTATTTTTTATTTATTTAATGAATGAGTTAAAACGAGTAATGATGATTTTGATATGAATTTGATTTTTAAATTTTTAAAAGAATTTTTTGATTTGACAAAAAATCAAGTCCCCTATACCTTTATAAATAAGACTTACACTCAATACTTAGCAAGGAATAATATGGATTTTTTTGAATCATTGACCATTCTTCACTTTCCAGCAGCGCACTCATTGTTTTCTCTTTTAAAAAAGCAGGCAGTTTCGATATATCTTTATCTTTTTTTACCAGCCTGCGAGCCATAAATAGCCCTGCACCAAAAGCTTTTTGATTTTCATTGAAATCTGCTTGTGATGAAAAACCATACTTTTGAATATTGACTTCCCAGGGAAATGGTTTTTGATCGATGAATGTCATTTCATTAATAACTGCTGACTGAAAGCTTTGATTCACTAATGTCGATAATGATGTCTTCAATGAAAAATAAACAATGAATAATATGGATGCAATTGCCAGTGCTGGCACAGGTCGAAAAATTTTGGAGCGGACACCCTAAAAATGGGAGCGGGAAGATTTATTCAAAAGGCATTAGACCGATTTATTTGTGTAGATAAGCGAAAACTATTTATCTATCAGTTTATAAACACTTTATATATATTTGAATAGACGTATTTCTGAAAAAAATCTTACGATCTATATTTAAAAATTTTGGGTCACCTACAAAATTTAGAAAATTTAGTGACGTGATGATCTATTTTGTAATATACTGTAGATGATTATCAAACCTTATGTTCGCCTTCCGGACAAAAACTGGCATCAAAACTAAGTTAGGAATACTCGAAAATTAAGTTCCCCATTTATCTTGAACGTATAATCGTTTGGCACGTAGAGACGTAGCATGCTACGTCTCTACAGAACAAAAACCCCGATGAACATTTTTTCAAATGGGGAACTTATTTTCAGAGCATTCCTTAGTTCGAGAATAAATTAGAAGCGTTTGCCTTCGGTCATAGGTTCGCAAACGATTTTTGGCAAGATGGCGAACATAAGGTTCGCCCCTACAATGTGGTCACGTCAACGATCCCATTTGGCCGAAACCATGATCAAGGTCGAAAATTTACTTATCAAATTATCAAGTCCGAACATTGTCAAAAATAGAGTTGTA
>Ga0272440_1000463_pt1 | contig 34423 bp, 24 predicted proteins | sample SSMMMBAug17_FD_192440 | JGI IMG/M metagenome (GOLD analysis project Ga0272440, IMG submission 192440) | Marine sediment archaeal communities from Little Sippewissett salt marsh, Falmouth, MA, United States - SSM-MMB-Aug17 | ecosystem: Environmental > Aquatic > Marine > Wetlands > Sediment ... | reverse complement strand
CAATTGGAAGTTAATGCATTTTCAGAAGAATTGGCAAGCAACAAAAAACTAAAATCAGATTTAAAGCCGATTTACCGATGGGTCCATCGACCAGAATTTCATTTTTCAATGAATCATCTTGAAACAAATTGAAAATTTCGAGCACCAATGCGAAGAAATGCTTACACAACTGAAAAAAATTCCACAACACATAACCTGGTCGGAACTGGAAGAGAAGGACAGGTTCAATCGTTTACTTCCTGGCCGTAAACGTTTGACAGATACTGTAATAATGATCGCATATCGAGCAGAAACAGTCATGACCGGTTTCCTGAAAAGAGAAACATTTGATTCATCAGAAGCCAAAAATTTGCTCCAAGGCTTGTTTGTAACAGATGCTGACATAATACCGGATATTGAATCAGAGACATTGCTTGTAAGAATTCATTGCGCCTCAACACCAGCGGCTAATAATAAATTGAAAGAACTATTTGAACACTTAAATAAAACCGAGACCAAATATCCGGGAACCGATTTGCAACAAACTTGTTTATGAGTTGGTTAACCAAAACCGGTAAAAACGATGACTTCTGTGTCAACGAATCTTCCCAGAGATCAAGAGTTCTGACCTTGTAATTGACAATTATTCAAATGGTTCAAAATCATCATCCCAGTCATCAGGATAGTTATGTTTTTTGGCTTTCATCCGGATAAACCCCAAAATACACAAAAATGCCATACCAATGAAAATAAAAGTATACATGTTGTTGCTGATATACACAAACCAGAAAAGATAGTGCGTTATTGACGCAGTCCATTCCTGTTCCAGTTCTTTTATACTTTTTCCATAAACAAATCGGACAGCATCATTTATAGATTTCAACTTTTTGGTTTGATCTAACAAGAGCAGTATATTATTTTTGCCATATGTATTCACTATATATGTTACAAAACTCTTGCTTTGCTCATAGGCAAGAATAAAATCTGTTGCATCCATTGGAAATGAATAGGATAACTTATAAAAAGGTATCAGGTTTCCAGAAAAAGCAGCGTGTTGCAAAAGATTTGTTTCTGAATGTATGATTTCAGCAATACCTTCACTTGCCCATTGTGCAATGCCTTCATTCAGCCATCTCGGTATACGGATGGATAAATGCTGTTGGATTAAAATATGGCAAAGTTCATGTTGCAATGTTGTTTGTAATGAAAAGGGGTGGTTGAAAACCTGCGTGTAATCAATTACAATTCGATAATGGCTGGTTTCCGCAAAAGCAACTGTCAAAGAATGCTCTGCCATTTTAAGAAATTGCTTTCGATTATTCATTACAACCAGTTGAATTTTTTTTTCTGCTACCCAATGAAAAATATTGCTTAAATGGGATTCAGAAGATTCAAAGGATTGAACAATTTCGGGTAACACATGCTTCAATTCCACAGGATAAAAAAGAATTAGTGATGGTGTTTCTAATACTTCAAAAGGTGATAAATCCTCACATAACCCCAAATTGATTCTTACCAAAAATGAAATGGCGATGCAAAACATAGCAGTAAATAGTATTTGAAATTGTGAATATGCCATCTTTTTTAGAAAGAAACGCTGAAACATATGGATTACCATGCATGGATTCAAACAATGAATACACCCAATGCCTTTTTGTTCACACCAACTGCTTTTTAATAATACCAAAACTTATAGAGCGATGCGATTTTCTATACGCGAGAACATTAGGAGCCTCCGAATTATTATAGACACTTCCAAAATAACTTATATATATATTGATGTCAATAACTCAATAACTAATGATTTATTGCAGGCACTACCTTTTTTGAAAAAAATTTGATAAAAATATGGCTATACATAATTCAGATGAAATAAGCGTTACCCTATTCGCTATCGCATAACAGGCTTCCCGTCGGTAGTAATTGAATAAATTAACATTTTTTTAATCTTGTATTAATTAAACATTGTGGTAAAGATTTTGCTTTCTATATTGATCCATATTTTTGATTATAACGTTTGTTGACCTTGATCATTGTTTCACCAAAATGAGATAGTGATCGAAATGATGATCAAGGCCATTTTTTTATGGATTGCCAGTAAGATATGAAAAGGTTTGCACCTATGATGAAGGGTTTATCTGTGGTGTTATTGGAGAATTTACCAGGAAAAATCTTATTGTAAAAGAAGTTGACTGCTGGATTTCTGGTGACAGCATTTGTCGTTTCGATGTAAGACCTGCCATTTAGGCGGTTTCATCAGAATTTATTTAGGATTTTTTGTTTATGATTATGGTCAACAATGAAGATATTGATAAGATAACAGAAGTTTTTTATCTATTATTGAAAGGTAGAAAACCGGCTCCGATACATCTGTCTGACGATTATCCGGATAATGAAATCAAACAGGCTGTTGATTATATTAACCAATTTCTGGAAATATATAACAAAGCATCAGGTCTGCCTGAAACATTGTCAAAGGGCGATTTAGATATTGATGTTCCCAAGGGATTTTTATCATTTCTGCAATCATCTTCGAAAAATATTGAACCTTTACCCTGTCACATTGATAAACGATTGCCTAAAGGTTCACGTGTCTTAGTGGCTGAGGACGATTCAACCAATCGACAAGTGGCCAAAGAGCTTCTGGAACGAATGCACCTTATTGTGGTTTGTGTTAACAATGGACAAGAAGCACTACATGCCATCAACAGGGATCCATTTGATGCTGTTCTGATGGATATAAACATGCCGATAATGGATGGATATGAAGCGACCAGGGAAATAAGACTTATTGAACGTTTTAAAAACTTACCCATTATCGCCATGACTGCTAATAACACGGTTGGGGATAGAGAGAAATGCATAGAATCAGGTATGAATGACCACATTCCCAAACCTATAGATCCTATTGTTCTTTTCAACACATTGACACAATGGATAAAGCCTCGCAATAACGAATGCACAGTGGAAGATAACTCTTCGACGATTCATGACCTTATGAATAAATATAAAGCTTCTGATGATAAGACGTTACCTGTTTTGCCAGGTATAAATGTTAAAAAAGCGATGCTCATGCTTCTAAATAATCTGGAGATTTATAAAGAATTACTTGGAGACTTTATCTCAAAACATTATAATACAATTGACAAAATCAATTGTGCATTAAAAAATGGACTGTCCAAAGAAGCCAAAATTTTGGCACACACTTTGAAAGGTCTTGCTGCCACTATTGGTGCCAGTGAATTAAGTTTCATGGCGAAAGAGCTCGAAACAACAATAATGGAGGGTAGACGTGATGAATTATCCGACTTATTGAAAAAGACTGACCAAGAGATGCTTTCGGTGGTGACCGTTATCCGGGAATATCTGAAAGAAGTATCTTCACCTGTTAAAGAGACAGAAACAATTGAAATTGAAAAAATACATTCATTTATAGACGAACTGGCCGTATTGCTTGCCGATAATGATACCAAATCCAAAAAGTATTTAAAAGATTTCAAAGATCAGTTCAATCATCCTGCAATAAACAATCAACTGGATGTCCTGGAAAAATTGACTGGTCAATTTGATTTTGATGGTGCTCTGGAAGAATTGAATAGAATTAAAAACAGCCTGGGAGAATCTTCGGTGTAGTTGACATTTGCCATTTTGTATTCTGAAATTTCTCCCGCAAAGGTGCAATAATAATGGAAAATAAATATAAACATATTCAAGTCGGTTATGGCGTATCAACAAATGATAATTCTTTTTCTGCTGGAAAAGAAGCTGCTATTTCTGCAATAAAGGGAATTTTCAAACATCCCCTGTCTATTGTTCTTGTTTTTGCATCTGTTCGATATGATTTATCTGAATTACTGGATGGTATCAAAAGTATTGTTGGTAAAATACCTATAATTGGCAGCACAACAGCTGGAGAAATTTGTAATTGCCCATATTCCCAAAGTGTTGTTGTTTCTGTTTTGGCTTCTCCTTATCTTTTCGTAAGATCGGGAATAGGAAAAAAGGTGTCTTCTGACTGGCAGAATGCTGTCAAGGAGGCTATCAATTCAACCGAGTTGAAACCTTACTTTTCATCAAATGATGACATTTGGCAAAAAATATTTCGCCAGGGAAAGTCTGTCTTTGCAATGACTTTTTCACCAGGAAATACCAGACATGCAAATTCAGCCAGTTTTGAAATATTGGAAGCATTAAAACAACGATCAAATAATCGAATTCAGTTTTTTGGCGGATGCGCTGCCGACGACTGGAATATGGAAACGAACTACGTTTTCCATAATGGAGAAGTTCATTCAGACAGCCTTTTAATTGTCATTTTTGAAACCAGTCTCAAGTTTGGTATTGCCATGGCTCATGGGTTTATCGCTTCGGATCAACAGGCGATAGCGACAAAAGTTGTCGGTCATGAGGTTCTGCAATTTAATGGCTCCAAAGCAGCAGACCAATATGCTCAAATGCTGAACAGCAGCGTTGAAGAATTAAACAATAAGCATTTGACATTTACATCAGGAAAACCAGTGGGTATTCTTGATATGTTAGGTCAATACCGTATTATTGTTGCCAGTTTTTTTACAGATGACGGTGCGGTCAGGTTCAGCCAGCCTTTAGCAGAGAACAGTATGCTAACTATTATGGATGCACAACCTGACAAACTGATAAATGCAGGGAAAGAAGCTTTGCATAAAGCGCTTTTAAGGGGTCAAATTAAGATTCCCATTGCAGCGATATTATTCTCATGCGCGTTGCGTCAGAAAATTCTGGGAGACTTAATTTCTGAAGAAATTAATACAATACGTTCTTCTTTGGAAGATATTCCTATTTTAGGTTTTTATGCTTTTGGAGAACAAGGTATTAGTGATGCTGGTATCAGCTGTCATGGCAACGAAATGATTTCAATTCTTGTTTTTGGGGATGAATTGTCCATTCAGGCTGAAGTGGCTTTGGAAAACCAACGATTGTTATCGTACAAACAAGAACATGAAATGTTCTATAAAAATATTTTTAATAATAATCACGCAATGATGCTTATTATTAATCCGGAAAATGGAGATATTGTCGATGCCAACTCAGCCGCTTTATCTTATTACGGCTGGAGTTTGGATGGATTAAACTCCAAAAAAATTTCAGATATTAATATACTTCCCCAAAAAGAAGTTTTTTATCAAATGCAACTCGCAATAAAAGGAGAAAAAAACTTCTTTGTCTTTCGTCACCGTTTGTCAAACAATGACATTAGAGATGTTGAAGTCAGTACAGGACCTATTTCGGTTCAAGGCAAAAAGCTTCTTTTTGCAATTATTCATGATATCACAGAACGTAAGCGAAAAAAAAAATTGCAGTCTATTCATATGAGGCTCATAGCATATGCTGCACATCATTCACTTCAAGAATTTATTCAAAAATGTCTGGATGAGGCTGAAGCGATAACAGAGAGCGAGATCGGTTTTTTTCATTTTGTTGAAGATGATCAAAAGACGTTGTCACTTCAAACCTGGTCTACGAATACACTAACCAATAGGTGCTCTGCTTCTGAAGAAAAAAAGTATCTGATTTCAAAGGCGGGAGTATGGGTTGACTGTATTGTAGAGAGGAGACCTGTCGTTCATAATGACTATATGAATCTGCCTCATCGTAAAGGATTACCAAAGGGACATACATCAATTATCAGGGAATTAGTGGTACCTGTAATTCGTGGGAAAAAGATAGTGGCTGTTCTCGGTGTCGGTAACAAAAGAGCAAATTACGATGATAATGATGTTGAAATGATCCAGCAGCTTGCTGATCATGAATGGGAAACAGTTGTTGCCAAACGGGCAGAAGAGAAAACAAAACAAAGCGAGCGTTTTCTGAATGCCATCATCGAAAATATACCCAACATGCTTTTTGTAAAAGATGTAAAGGAGCTTCGCTTTATACGTTTTAACAAAGCTGGTGAAGAATTGCTCGGCTATTCTCGAAAAGAATTGATCGGTAAAAACGATTACGACTTTTTCCCTCGTAAGGAAGCAGATTTTTTTACATCAAAAGATAGGGAGGTATTGCTCTCAAAAAAACTTGTTGACATACCTGAAGAACCGATACAAACCAAAGCAAAAGGTGAGCGAAAGCTTCACACGATGAAAATCCCATTATTAAATGAAAATGGGCAACCTGAATATTTACTGGGAATCTCTGAAGATATTACAGAACGTTTGAAAACAGAGAAAGCCCTTCGAGAGAATGAGACTCTTTTGGCAAGAGCACAAAGTATTGCTCATATTGGTAATTGGAATTGGGATATCGCCTTAGATTTAGTATCATGGTCAGATGAATTGTATCGTATTTTAGGGGTGTCTTCTGAGTTTAAAGCAAGTTATAAAGAATATTTAAAATGTATCCATCCTGAAGATGTTAAACAATTTATGAATTTAACCCAAAAAGTTTTAAAAGATAAAAAAACATATACAGCAGAATATCGCATTATTCGACCCAATAATGACATCCGATTTGTTCAGGAACGAGGATTTGTCATGTTAGATGCGGAAAATAATCCAACTCACTTATTTGGAACTGTTCAGGATATAACAGAGCGTAAAGAAGCTGAAAAGTTGATTATAGATGCCAAACAAAATCTTGAAGAAAAAGTAGCGCAAAGGACTTATGAGTTAAATTCAGCCAAAAAAGATCTGGAACAGAATAAGGAACGGTTGGAATTGGCATTGAAAGGGGGTAATCTTGGATTTTGGGATATTAATTTAGAAACGGATATTGCCATATTCAATGAACGTCAAGCCGAAATTCTCGGATATACTTTCGAAGAAATGCCAACAAGATGCACTTTTTGGATTGAAAGTGTGCATCCTGATGATGTTGGCTGGGTATTGGAGAAAGAATATGCCTTCCGTGAAGGCAATATATCCGAGTTAGAAATCGAATATCGATCCATTACGAAACAAGGTAAAGTCGTCTGGCTTGTTTCCAAAGGCATCATCGTGGAACGTTATCAAACAGGTAATGCTTTGCGCATGGTCGTTACAGTAATGGATATCACTGAAAGAAAGCTCATTGAACTGGAACTGGCCAAAGAAAAGAAAAAAGCTGAGAGAGCCAACCTGGCCAAAAGTGAATTTTTGGCAAATATGAGCCATGAAATTAGAACCCCCATGAATGGTATCATCGGTATGAGCAATCTGGCATTGAAAACAGATTTAAATGATAAACAACGAAATTATATAAAAAAAGTGAACCGATCAGCAGAATATTTACTCGGTATACTGAATGATATACTAGATTTTTCCAAAATCGAAGCTGGAAAAATGAAGATAGAAAAAACGGATTTTAAATTGAATTTAGTCATAGATAACGTGTTCAATCTTTTGAATTTTAAAGCAAAAGAAAAAAATTTGAACCTGGAACTGAATATCCCATCAAATTTGCCAGCTGTTTTGATTGGTGATCCATTGCGATTGGAACAAATTTTACTCAACCTTGGAGACAATGCCATCAAATTTACTGACAGTGGTGGTAACGTCATTTTTTCAATAAAAATAATCAAACAGGACTTATCACAGTTGCTTATTCAGTTTTCCATTCAAGATTCAGGAATAGGAATAAGCGATGATCAGCAGTCAAAACTGTTTCAATCTTTTTCACAGGCAGATACTTCAACTACTCGAAAATATGGTGGTACAGGACTGGGATTGGTCATCAGCAAGAATTTGGTGAATATCATGGGGGGAAAGCTTCTTTTTGAAAGCAAACTAAATGTTGGCAGCAAGTTTTATTTTATTCTACCGTTTGAAATCAGCACAGCCGATTTTGATTCAACAAATCATTTGATAACAAAAACAGAATCATTTCATGATATCAGAAAACTTCAAGGTGTCAGTATACTTCTTGTTGAAGACAACGATATTAACCAGGAACTGGCTATTGATCTTTTAAACAGTAATGGAATACATGTCACCTTAGCGAAAAATGGCCAGGAGGCTTTGGAAATTCTCGAACAAAATTCTTTTGATGGGGTACTCATGGATTGCCAGATGCCTGTCATGGATGGTTATGAAGCGACAAAAGAAATTCGTAAACAGAATCGTTACAATAATCTTCCGGTTATTGCGATGACAGCTAACGTTATGTCAGGTGATCGTGAAAAAGCGTTGAAAAGTGGAATGAATGACTATATTGCAAAACCGATTAATCCTGAAGAAATGTTTGCCACGATGGCAAAATGGCTCTCTTCTGATCAGCTATGCTCTGTTGAGAAAAGTTTTCATCCAACAAATGAGTACAGCTTAACAGAAGATTTGCCGAACCTGAAAGGCATTGATACCGCTGCGGGGTTATCCAATAGCCAGAACAATTCCCGCCTTTACCTCAGACTTTTGAAAAAGTTCCGTGATAATAATATAAATTTCAAAAAAAGGTTTCGTATTGCTCAATCCAAAAACGATAGAGAAGCACTCATACGTATTGCTCACACGCTCAAAAGCGTTGCCGGAACAGTCGGTGCCTTGAGTATACATAAGGCTGCCCATGCATTGGAAATGGCCTGTAAAAATAATGATCAATTGGTTGAACAACGACTGAAAGCTGTAATAACTGAACTGAAACCAGTCGTTACTGAACTATCGGTTATTGAAACGCTTCAACAAAATGTCGATAAGACAGAGGCATCTATAAATGATAAAACCAAAATCAAAGCATTAATCCATGAGTTATTTGTTCTTGTGTCAGACGATGATACACAGGCTTTAAACGTTGTGCATCAAATTTTACCTTTAATGAGACACTCTGATCAGGCTAAAATTTTTGATGACATCGTCAGTGCTGTAGAAAGATTTGATTTTGATCTGGCAAAACAACTACTGAAATCTAATTTTTCTCATCTGTAATGACGCCGGAATCATTTGGTGATAGTTGTTTTTATAGTGTAATTGACTAAAAAGAGAGCGTTTGATATACGTTATTATTCATCAATTTGCATCAATATAAATTGACATATGTGGAGGTTTTTATGCTTGTTATTGGAGTTCAAGGTAGCCCAAGAATTAAGGGAAATACAGATACTTTGCTTTCAGCATTCATGAATACTGCACAAGAAAAAGGTGCAGAAACTATTGTTATCAATGCCTATAAAACTAATGTTCAACCTTGTGTTGAATGTGGGATTTGCGAAAAAAAGGGATTTTGTTCAATTGATGATGTCATGCAAAAAGACATTTATCCTTTACTGAGACGAGCAGATATTATTGTTCTGGCCAGTCCCATTTTTTTCTATAATGTGACAGCACCATTAAAGGCTTTTATTGATCGCACACAAACGTTTTGGGCCCAAAAATATCGTTTGAATCTGGAAGATCCCAGAAGAAAAATTAGAAAAGGTTTTTTGTTGGCAGTCGGTGCCACAAAAGGTCAACAACTATTTCAGGGAACACTTGCCACTGCAAAATATTTTTATGATGCCGTTGGCGCCAAAGGTGTTGGTGAATTAACTTATCGAAAAATTGAAGAACCAGGCGACATACAAAAACATCCAACCGCATTGGTGGATGCCAGAAATAAAGCTTTAGAAATACTGACACCTTATATAAAACGAACAAAAATTTTGTTTGCATGTCGTGAAAATGCTTGTAGAAGTCAGATAGCAGCAGCTTTTGCTCATTATTATTTTGGTGAAAAAATTGAAGCTGTCTGTGGTGGTAGTCAGCCAGTTGACAATATTAATTCTGATATGAAACTGGTGATGAAGGAAGTCGGTATTGATATGGGATATATAAAACCTCAATCCATAGAAAATGCGACCCAGTATGTTCAACCAGACATTATTGTGACAATGGGGTGTGGTGAAGATGCCTGCCCCATTATACCGGGTTCTCAACGATTGAACTGGGATCTGGATGATCCTTCAAACCAGCCTGTTGATATGATGCGAAAAACGCGCGATGAAATTTTACAACGTATCAGGGAATTGGCAGAAAAAATTACCGATGTATAATGAAAAATAATTTTTTTATAGCGGCATATTTATTTTGGTTCAGTTTATTGATTTATGTTTTTTTACGATTAATTTATCCATCAGCGCAAGATAAGTCAGAAACATATCATACCGAAATTTCAAGCTCACAATCACTGGAAACCTGGATAGAGCCAAATACTGCAATCGTATTTGTTCGACTCCCTGGCGGCTGTTTTGAAATGGGAAGTTTTCTTCAGGAAAAAGAACGTGGAGATGATGAAGGTCCTGTTCATTCTGTATGCCTTGATTCTTTTTGGATCAGCCAAACAGAAATTACGATTTTACAATTTCAGCAGTTTATTGAACAAACACATTATCAAACACTTGCCATTAAAGAAGGCTTTTCATGGATATATGACGGGAAATGGAAAAAACGCGATGGATTGCACTGGAAAAAACCAGGATTTGCTCAAACCAAAGATCATCCTGTCGTTCATATCAGTTATCCGGATGCAATGGCAATGGCGCGATGGATGTCTGGGATTCGACGTCGTTTTTCTCTTCCAACAGAATCACAATGGGAATATGCCTGTAGAGCAACAACAAAGCAGTCAAGATTTTTTGGTGATGATATCCAAAAAACATGTGAATACGCTAATGTTGCGGATCAAACTATTTTGCAAAAATACAAAGCATTTACCATTCATTCTTGTAATGATTCTTTTTTGTTTACCGCACCTGTGAAAAGTTTCAAACCAAATGCATTTGGACTATTTGACACACTGGGTAATGTATGGGAATGGTGTTTAGATCCTTACAACCACCAGGCATACCTGAATCCAAAAAGATCAATGAATGTTACCAATAAACGTACACCTGTTGTCATTCGTGGGGGCAGCTGGTACAGTCGTCCTAAATATGTTCGTTGTGCCAATCGGGATTATGTGGGAACTATTCAGCGAAGAAGTTCTGATTTAGGTTTTCGTTTGATAATGTATTTAAGAGATTGACCCCGATAGGTTATTTTGATAAAATTCTAAATTTTTCAGTGGATAAATTTTAACAACAGAGTATTGATATGAAAAATAATGATTCAGCAGCTCCAAAAACACTTTCACATTTGTTTTCTGACATGGAGCGAAAAAATATATTAAAGCATTACCTGCTTTTCATGGGCATTTTGGAAATATTTATCTTACTTTTTTGCTGGTTTTACCAATTGGGCACACAGAACTATGATCGTTTTGGCCCGGTTGATATACCTTTTCCATGGCGAGTCTATTTTTTATTGGCTTTCCTTACACCTATTGTCATCACCTTTTTGATGGGTATTTTTTTGATGGCCTTCAACAAATATCTGGCAGGTCATGAGGAACGTTCTCATAAAAACGAGACAACGATTAAAGCAGATGGTGATAATCGTTTTGAAACCATTATTCATACTCTATTTAATATCCCGTTCTTATTAGCACTTTTTTTAGTGGCTATTGGCGCTGGAATTATTTATCGTATTGATGATATTGTTGGATATTTGCAACGACTGGGAGAACAATCGGTTCAATTTTTGCTAATACTTTTATGCGCAACATTGGGAATTGGAACACTTTTAGGTTTGACCTGGATGATTTTTGCGTATAAATTGAAAAAAAAATCAATGGAGTATGAATTTAAATCTCAAATAATGGAAAAATTCGGAATTGCTATTTTGGAAGATAAAACGATGGTAACCCGGTCAGGACAATTGCTAACAGAAAACAAAACAGACTTATCAACTCATCTGTTAACGCATGAAAAAACGGATCAGTCAGAATTTTTAAAGAAAGAAACCAAAAAAGACTGAACAAATTTTAGATATAAAACATATCACTTTTAAACCTTAACCCAATAAAAGAAAGGATCATCATGGATTCACCGACTCGCGCAATAGATGTTGTTGCAGCAACATTTTTTAATTCTGTCAAACAAGTATTGGAATCCAGTACAAAACAAAGCATCAAATATTCCACAACGATTCAAAGTATTCCACGTGTCGGCTTAAGACCGGATATCGGCTGTTTTGTTCAATTTAATGGAGATTATAATGGATTATGCGTCATTAATTTTGCAGGCGCTGCTGCTTTTGCCTTATATAAGGGCTATATGACAGCAATGGGATTACCTGAAGAGGAACTGGCAAAAGATCATAATACGAATGAAGTGCCTGATAGTATTGGTGAGATGACCAATCAAATCATGGGGCATACCATGCGCATGGTTGAAAATAAGTATAATCTAACATCATTTTTTGGCCAACCCAAAGCGCTTGCTTTGAACAGCTCTATCATACTACATCCAGAAAACGATTTTAATGATAACAGGCGTGTTGTTTTTATTATCAATGATATGCATCGCTTTTATCTTGAACTTGCCATGGAAAAAACCGAATTTATATCACTGGCTAAAAGAAAATAATACCGTTTTGGTTCAGGTATAAATTTAGCGCAGACGCAGGATGGTCATTATTAACCCAAAAAGATTAATGGCAATTTGAAAAATACGTTACAGATTATTTATTGGTTTGAATCAATTCCAAAAGCTTTTAGAACTGAATTTACAGGAACTCCAGTCTCTGAATCCCATCCATAGATTGACCAGTAGGCTTTCATTAAAGCTTCAGTATGAATGGTTCGTCCTGCATTTGCTCCTTTGGTTTGCGGAGGTCTGCCTGAGACGCGACCATTCATAATAAATTGACGTGGCGCAATATCCTGTTTTACATTGAATGCCTGCTTGATGTGTTGAATTCTTCGACCTATATGCATATAGTCTTCAGGCGTTTTTTGCCAACCTGTTACTGCATTCAACCATTCAAAAATTGGAATAGTTGAACAACCGAAATTTGCAGCCATCATGCATAAACCACTTGCGTTTATAAGATTCATATAATCACTACATGCTGCTGCAACAAAAGCTTTTTTCTTAATGGCCGTATACTTTTCTGATTTATGAACCAAAGAAGATGGTTTGGGGAGAATATCTATTTTTGTCCACAACTGATATCTTTCATACGCAATCTGATTTCCTGATATATTTTTACCCGGGCATGGTTCAGCACTGTAATGAATTGCATATCCCGGTTCGTTTCTTGGATCATACATGGATAACTCCTGACCACCTGCGTGGATGGCAAAGGGATGTGATGATAAACCAAATTTTTTTGATGCCTCACAGACACCATCTGCCAGCAATTCGCCAAAGCCATCGCGATGAATCATTTGTTCAATTAACATTTCAATAACAGTTGTATCTCCCCATTTTAATGTCAATCCATTTGTATCCTCAAGACTGATAATACCTCTTTCAAAACATTCAATAGCAAAAGCTATCGTTTCACCAACCGAAATGGCATCCATTCCTGCACGATTGAGTAATTCATTCCAATATAATATTTTTTCAAGATCATTGTTTAAAATTAATGATCCTAATGCAATAACGGTTTCATATTCTGGTTTATGCGTTTCTGTATATTTTTCGTTCATAGCGCAAATACCACCACATCCCAAGGGACATGAAATACAACGATAGGATTTGATTTGACGTTCCATGAAACGATCCGCATTTAATTTGTTGGATTGCTCAAGGTTAAAATCTTCAATCGTTCCAAGCCAATTCTTAATCGGAGCTTCTCCAGATTCTAATAATAATTGGGTTTGAAAAAGAGTTCCCCATCTTTGGAGTCCGAATTTGAAGGTAATGCAATCTATTGCATAATGGAAAGGCAAATGCCTTATGAATCGTCCCAAATAAGCCAACATGGACCCGTTAACCAATACAGGTAACTTTTTTTTCACAAAAGGAAGAATGCTTTTTGATAAAGTTTTTACAGATTGTTTGTCATATTGCGATATAGCTTTTTTGCCTGAAACAACAATAGCTTTAAGTTTTTTTGACCCCATGACAGCACCGAGTCCGGAACCAGCTACCATTCGCCCACGGTCATTGCATATTCCCGATATCAAGGATTGTCTTTCACCTGCCTGACCAATTACAGCAATACGGGCTTTTTTATCGTGAATAATTTCTAGTAATTCATTTTCTGATTGAACCGAATCTTTTCCCCAAATTTCGTCTGCATTTCTAATCTCTGTCTCTTTATCATTGATATAAATATACACGGGATGATCACTTTGTCCCTGAACAAAAATACCATCATACCCACTGCGTTTGATAGCGTTAGAAAAATTACCGCCTCCAGTGGCAGCACCAAATCCTCCAGTTAATGGAGATTTACTGACAACTGTCCATTGCCCGGTGAAAAAGGTTCCTGTTCCCGTTAATACTCCGGATACAAAGCCCAAAATATTTTCAGGCCCCAGTGGATCAGCTTTTTTAGGAATTCTATTATAAATAATATATGCGCCAATACCAATTCCAGATAAATATTTGTCATAAATATCTTCGGATACTTTTTCTGACCATATTTTACGATGAGTTAAGTCGATAAACAAAATTTTTCCCATATAACCAAAACTCATATTGTCCTCCTGTCTCAGAATGTTAAATTATGAAAATTACTGGAACTGAGCAATTGTTTTCTTAACGCTACAAAAAATTATTTTTACAATAAAATTTATACTTATGACATATCCCCAAATGAAAAGCAAACGGTAATAATTCTTAATAAGAGATATGAATAGTATCCGTTTATATAACGACCTATTCATTATTTCGTCAATTGATGCATGATACTGAAATATTCAACAAGTAACTGGAAAAACTTTGCTTATATTGATAGGTTTTATTGTTGTTCTAATAATTTTTTCATTTTATTGACCAGAGGCCCATCTTCACGCCAAACGTGGCAGGTATTCAAAATAAATTTTTGGATGGGATCATTCGGTTTGGGCTTGGGGATTGGATTTTGTGCTACATTGGTCCAATATCCTTGTACAGCCGCTGAAGCCATTGTCAGTAAAAGATGTGTCAGATGGGCACAACCATTAACGCCGCCAAGAATATTTTTGACTTTTTCGGTCAATCCAGGCGCTATAATTAATCCTTTGACTTTTTTCACACTTGAAGCTACATTCGGACATTCTTCACGTGGAATATCTATCATTTCAGCCTCAATATCTTTGATAGTCAAAAGAGGCCCAGACACAAGCATTCTTATGATCATCTGATGGATAGTTCCTGGCTGTTTTTTATTGCCTTCAAATATGTAATAAGGAACCATTCGATCATCTTTTAAGCGACCTTCGACAATGATACTATTGGAATCTTCACAAGCGTAAGTTGTAATTTTCATATCTCGACTGTGAATTGGGGCTTTTTTTAGAATAGATAATGTATTTATTTCCATTGTGTTTACTAACCTGTTTAAAAGAGTTATTCATTAATAAATTATTCTTTTACGATTACTGAAAGTTAGAAAGTTATGTAATTTACTTGCACAAGTCAAGTATAATTCATTTATTATTTTTCTATCAATACTTTCTCATTCATCTTTAAAGGTAGGCAGTATGTCATTTCAGGCAATCTCCATCCTTTTATAGAGTAAATTTTATCACATTTGTTTTGAATGAGTTCAGATCAAATATTATCCTTAAAAATTGGAAATATAAAACCCTTTCTTGCTTTTTTTTTCGACTTCCATTATTAATTTTTTTGTCGTATATAAAATATTATTAAAAATATAAAAATATAGATAAATATTTGTGAAACTTCTAATTGAAAATATTGATAAAAATTTTTATCTCCCAGATAAAACAAGTATTCCCGTTTTAAAAGATATCCATATTTCTGTTGAAAATGGAGATTTTGTGATGCTGCTTGGGGAATCTGGTTGTGGAAAATCAACCCTTCTAAATATTATAGCGGGCTTAGATCCTCCAACAAATGGAAACATTATCTTAGATGAAAAAACAATTACACGTCCACATCCATCGGTATCATTGCTTTTTCAGCAACCCAGCCTGCTTCCCTGGTTAAACGTGACTGATAATATATCGTTTGGATGTAAACTTAGAGGGGATACATATGATTTAAAAAATCGAATTCAGTATTTTGTTGATTTAATCGGTTTAAGCGGTTTTGAAAAAAATTTTCCACATGAACTTTCAATGGGAATGGCATGTCGCGTTTCTCTTGCACGTGCATTAATTGGACACCCCAAAGTCTTATTATTAGATGAGCCTTTTGTATCTTTGGATACATTTACAAGAACACGAATGCAGCAGGAACTGATAAATATATGGAAAAAAGAAAAATTTTCAGCTGTTTTTGTCACCCATGATATTGATGAATCTATCATTTTAGGAAATAAGGTTGTTTTATTAGGTGGACAACCGTGTGGTGTCAGAAAAGTAATCAATATTGACGCACCATATCCTAGAAAAATTGTGGATCGTCAGTTAGCACTTAAAAGAACTCATATTGTAATGCAATTGGAAAAAATATATAAAAAAAATAGAGCAAATCACCAGTTATCATTTGAGGAAGGATATGATCGATTCATTCGATATAAACAGACGTAATTTTATAAAAACGACTTGCGGAACCATTGCATCGCTGAGTATACCCCAACTGTATCCAAGAACAGTCTTATCAAAAGAAAGCAATATGACCCTTCGCATTGGATACTTACCCATTACAGATGCCAGCCCAATTCTTGTTGCTCACTATAGAAAATATTTTCATGATGAAGGTCTTAAAGTTGAACATCCGGTGAAAGTCAGACGATGGTCTACCCTTACAGAATCTTTTTTTACTGACAAATTTAATTTAACCCACATGCTGTTTCCAATACCGATCTGGATGCGTTTTAATCGAAAATTTCCAGTAAAAGTTATTGCATGGAACCATTTGAATGGTAGCGCCATAACTGTTAAAGCAAATGACGGTATTAACACATTCAAAGACCTTGCCGGTAAACAGATAGCCGTCCCATACTGGTATTCAATGCATAATATTATTTTACAAATGGGATTAAAAAAAGCTGGATTGAAACCAGTGATAAAACCGGAATCTGTAATACTCGAACCTGATGAAGTTAACCTCTTTATTCTTCCGCCACCTGAAATGCCATCAGCTCTTGTTGCCAATAAAATTGATGGATACATTGTTGCAGAACCATTCAATGCAATTGCTGAAATGAAAATCAATGCAAAAATTTTGCGATTTACCGGTGATATTTGGAAGAATCATCCTTGTTGTGTTGTTGTCATGAATGAAAAACACATTCAATCAAATCCTGTTTTTACTCAAAAAGTGACGAATGCCATTGTTAGAGCCCAGTTATGGATCCAAAATAACCCTGAAGAAACGGCTCACATTTTAAGTAATGAAGGAGGACGTTATCTTCCGGTATCAAAAAATATTCTCAAACATGTATTCACAGATTATGATGTATCCAAATATGGTCAAAATAATATACCACAGGCAATCTATCATCCATTATGGAATGTAAAAAGAATAGGATTTCAACCCTATCCTTACCCTTCGGCAACACAATTTCTGATGAATGAGATGAAAAATACGCTTATGGAAGGTGATGCAAGCTTCTTGAAAAAAATCAATATTTCAAATGCCACGAAAGAGCTTGTAAATGATACATTTGTCAAACGTGCTATTTTAAGTATTGGAGGCTTAAATCAATTTGACACACAATATGATTCAGCCAATCCGTGGCTTAGAGAAGAAACAGTCGAACTATAGATTTTAAGAAAATGATTTTGATAAGGTGAGAAAGATGAAATTGTATACATTATACATCGACGACTGATAACGAAGCCAAAATCTTTTTCTTGAAGGCTATATCAACGAGGTAAATGATGTTGCAAAAAACGGTTTATGGTTTAATTGGAATAGTGCTTCTGATAACGTGTTGGTCTATCATTGGTTATTTAATTTTTACTCAACCCGGATATGAACAATTCTCAGGATTTCTTCCCATTCCAACTTTTAAATCATTATATTATTTGTTGTATGATATTGATTTTTGGAGATCTGTTTGGGCCAGCCTGAGAAGAATTGTTTTAGGCATTTCACTCGCTGCTTTTTTAGGCCTGCCTATGGGAATATTAATTGGGTTTTACTCTACAATGAGATTGATTACTTATCCTCCGATACAATTTCTTAGGATGATCAGCCCTATATCATGGATGCCCATTGCTCTTTTAGTTTTCCATAGTTTTGAATCTGCAATCATTTTTCTTCTGGTAATGGCAACGATATGGCCGATTATTATTAATACAACATTAGGCGTAACCCGAGTCAATCGCCGATGGATTCTGATGGCAATTAATCAAGGTGCTAAAAATTATCAGCTTATTTTTAAAATTATTATACCATCAACAATTCCCTATATGCTTGCCAGTTTACGAATGGCTTTAGGTGTTGCATGGATTGTTCTTGTTCCCGCAGAATTTTTAGGAATTTCCAGCGGATTGGGATATATTATCAATGATGCCAGAGATACCATGTCGTATGATCGTTTAATGGCAATTCTTATTGCCATTGGCATAATTGGAACAATTCTTGATATATTTATTGAATCCATTCAAAAACCCTTTTTGTGGCGTAGAAAAAATAATTAAGGTACTACAATTGAATAACTTTCCCATTATGCAAGAGTGAAATATTAAGAAATTTTGTGAGTTATGATTGAATAACATTTTAGGAATGAACCAATTCATAAACGGGCGTATCCAACGAATGGGGGAAGCAAGTTTTGGATACGCCCCCCATAAACAGAATCATGAAAACGAATATTGAAAAGAATACCAACACAGACGAATATATTGATGATATTCAATTTTTTATTGAGACAAACCAGGATGATCCGGATTTTTTAATTGAAATATTGGAATCCTTTCCTGATGATGTTAAGGACAGATTAAATAAGCTTAAAACATCAGTTGTTAATGAAAATACAAAAGCAATTGCTGTTGCGGCACACAAATTTATCGCTTTATTTTCATCAATTTTCATTGACTCAGCATCCCAAATAAGTCATAAATTACAAATATCAGCAAAATCAAACAATATTGATGAATGTCATGAAATTTTTAATCAACTGGAACGATTAATGAATGACATTGTTCACTATTTATCTTCTTTAAAGTTAGAAAACATAAAACATGTATGATAACTTCAAAATTCTAATTATTGATGATGATTTAAAGCCACTTCAAGGTCATGTTCGACTTTTGAAATCTGAAGGGTATATTGTCAAAATGGCTGAGTCTGGAGAAGAAGGCTTACAAATAGCGAAAGAATTAAATCCTCATTTTATATTGTTGGACATCCTTTTGCCAGATATTCAAGGTTTTGAGGTTTGCAAACAAATAAAAGCAATTTCAACAGACAAAAAACCTTATATTGTCATGCTCTCTGCAGGGATGACCGGGCCTCGTAACTTTATCAAAGGTTTTAATGCTGGTGCCGATGATTATCTGACAAAACCAATTACCAAAGAAGTGTTACTGGCCAGAATCAATGCCGTTTTCAGAATGATTAAGGCTGAAATGGATTTACAAAAGGCTAAAGAACAAGCTGAATCTGCCAATCAGGCAAAAAGTATATTCCTTGCCAATATGAGTCATGAAATTCGGACACCAATGAATGGTGTAATTGGCATGATTAACCTCGTTCTTGATACGCAATTGTCTGCTGAACAAACAGATTTAATTCAATCAGCAAGAAAGAGTGCAGAAGCGCTTTTAACCATTATAAATGATATTCTTGATTTTTCTAAAATTGAGGCCGGAAGAATTGAACTGGTATTGAATCCCTTTAATTTAAGAGAAACCGTTGATGATATATTGGACATTATGAATTATAATGCACGTAATAAAGGCTTATTGTTGAATTATTCAGTAGAGGATGATATCCCTTGTTGTTTTATCGGAGATTCAAGTCGACTCAGGCAAATATTAATTAATCTTGTTGGGAATGCGATTAAATTCACCGAAAAAGGGAGCATTCACATTAAAATTCTATGTGATGACACCAATAACACTCAATCAAAATTACGATTTCTCATTACTGATACGGGTATTGGTATTCCAGAAAATATACAACAACAATTATTCAAGTCTTTTTCTCAGGCAGATGAGAATATTTCAAGAAAATATGGAGGAACGGGGCTTGGATTGGCCATTTCAAAGCAACTTGCCATGATGATGGGTGGTGAAATCGGTGTGAAAAGTAATTCTGGTATGGGCTCAACTTTTTGGTTTACTGCTGTTTTTGATCATTGTAGTCAAGACCAGACCAATTTCCAAATCAATAAAGAAAACATTTTAAAGAAAAACCCTAAAGGCATGTTCAAAAATTTACGTGTTCTATTAGCTGAAGATATTCCAATCAATCAAAAAGTCGCTTTAAAATATCTTGATAAATTCGGATGTAATACTCAGGTTGCTTCAAATGGAAAAGAAGTATTACAATTATTGAAACATCAAATGTTTGATATTATACTGTTGGACATTCAAATGCCTGAAATGGATGGATTGGAAACAACAAAAATAATCCGAAATAATACTTCAAATGAATTTCAAAATGATATTAAAATTATTGCAATGACAGCACATGCCATGAAAGGTGACAGAGATACTTTTATTTCGGCAGGAATGGATGATTATATTACAAAACCTATTCAGGAAGTTGAACTATTTTCAGCGATACAGAGACAAATTAAGGATAAAGAGGAAGTCCACATTCATAATCAAAACTGTTCATCAGGTTTTAAAAATTCAGTAATTGATACGAATCATTTAAAAATAGCTTATGCTGAAGATGTTAACTTTTTAGGTGAACTTTATGAATGTTATTTTGAAGATCTGAATGATAAACTGGTAGAATTAAAAGAAGGGATTGCACGTTCTGATCATGAACAAATTCTAAGAACTTCTCATTCAATAAAAGGGATGAGCCTTAATGTAGCTGCCATGGAAGTTTCAGAAATTTCAGTGAAAATTGAACAAAAAGCCAAATCAGAAGTTTTAACAGATATACATGATAGTTATGAATCTCTGCTAAAAGCCATAGGCCGTTTAAAAGATGAAGCTATCCGGTTAAAGTATTTGTAAAGCAACCTCTCATTATATCCAATATATTTGCCATTTAAAATTTATTTTTTCAAATCTCCCTCTTTACGAAAGAGAACTTTCATTTTTTTACTTTTTATACGCTATTTCTTCAAATTAACGTTCTCTTCGGAAGAATTGAAAAATAAGTTCCCCATTTACAATTGTACCTTTCGTGGCTATTGATCGTAGAGACAAGGCATGCCTTGTCTCTACAAACAAGAACCGAAAATGTAAATTAAGAATGGGGAATTTATTTTCAGAGCATTCCTTAATGTTTCAAGAAAAGAGGATAATGTAATAGATGAATAAAATTTCAAATGACTTAGAAGCTCTTGGCTTTGAAAAGTGGTTCCAGGATAATGTTGATTCAAATGATCTGGAAAAATTTGAAATTGCCAGAGTGATTGCTGTTCATAAAGAAAGCTATATTTTAAATAATGGTAAAAATAATGTTTTTGGTGAAGTGATTGGGAAAATGTTGTTTAGCGCTGTTTCTCCCTTAGATTTTCCAGCGGTTGGAGATTGGGTATTAGCAATCTTTTATAATGAAGATACCTTTTCAATCATTCATAAGGTGCTTCCCAGAAAATCGTTGCTGAAAAGGAAAACACCAGGAAAAAAAATTGACTTTCAATTGATTGCCGCCAATATCGATGTTGCTTTCATTGTCCAATCTTTAGACGAAAATTTTAATCTGAGAAGAATTGAGCGATATTTAGTAATGGTTAAAGACAGCAATATTGAGCCAATTGTCTTGTTGAGTAAAAGTGATTTACTTACCACAAAAGATATTGAAAGTCGTATCCTTGAAATCCATGACATCATGCCTGAGTTACATGTTTTGCCATTTAGCAATCAAAGTGAGGACGGTCTTAAAAATGTCAAAAAAATTCTTACTCCTCGAAAGACATATTGCCTCTTAGGCTCTTCAGGTGTAGGAAAAACATCACTAATAAACAAATTAATTGGCGATGATATGTTCACAACTAAAACCGTCAGAAAAAAGGATAGTAAAGGCAGGCATACAACAACGAGTCGTCAATTGATACGGTTAGCATGTGAAGCAATGCTGATAGACACTCCTGGAATGAGAGAACTCGGAAACTTTTCAATGGAAACAGCCGTTGATGAAACATTTTCAGAAATCATAGCGTTATCGGAACAGTGTCAGTTTAGCGATTGCACCCACATTAATGAAAAAGGATGTGCTGTTTTACGCGCTGTGAAAAATGGTCAAGTACCCGAAAAAAGATATCGAAACTATATCAAAATGAAAAAAGAATCCATTTATAATAAAATGTCATATTTAGAAAAAAGACAAAAAGACAAACAATTTGGTAAATATTGTAAGACGATTATGAAGCACAAAAAAAATCAGCATAAATTTTGATGTGTGCAATAGAAGATACTTTTTATGCTGGATTGCATTTTGACATTTTTCAACACTCATGATATTTATCATTGAAGAATGAATACTCAAGCAAGATAGGAGCGTTCAATGGAATGTAAGAAAGAAAAAAATCTCAACAATTGTAATTGCACTTATGATCCTTGTGCCAGAAAAGGTATTTGTTGCGAATGCATTGCATATCACTTGAGATCCAGACAGTTGCCCGCCTGCTGTTTTCCAAAGCAAGCTGAAGCTACTTATGATCGTTCGTTTGAACATTTTGCCCGATTGGTTCAATCAAACGCTGTTTGATATATGAGAATAGCACAACTGGAATTTGAAAATCCTTTTGTTCTGGCACCGTTAGCTGGCATCACCAATTTACCATTTCGTATGATGGCCAAATCATGTGGGTGTAGTCTTGTTTGTTCCGAAATGATCAGTGCTAATGGCCTGGTTTTCGGATCTTCAAAAACAATGAACTATCTTATTTCAGACCCCTGTGAAAAACCTGTTTCATTTCAAATTTTTGGGTCAAAACCAGACATTATGGCTGAAGCAGCACAAATTGTTGAATCTAAAGGGGCTGATATTATTGATATTAATATGGGATGTGCGGTTCGAAAAATTCTTAAGACTGGCTCTGGTGTTGCTCTAATGGGGGATTATGAAAAAGCGAAAGCGATTTTTCATGCTGTTCGGAAAGCAGTATCTATTCCAGTTACGATTAAAATTAGAAGCGGATGGGATCATTCTGGGGATGATGCTATTGAAATCAGTCGTATTGCTGAATCTTGTGGAATTGATGCCATAACGATTCATCCTCGAACAGCGCGACAGGCTTTTGGTGGTAAAGCCAACTGGCCATTAATCAAACAGCTTAAAGAAATCATTAATATTCCGGTTATTGGTAATGGTGATGTGGATACCCCAGAAAAAGCGTTGCAAATGATATCAGAAACCCGTTGCGATGGTGTTATGATTGGGCGAGCAGCTATCAGTAATCCTTTTATTTTTAAAGATTTAATTGCACATTATCATCATCAGACGATGCCTGTTGTTTCATTGGGTGATCGTTTTGATGCCATGAGCCAATATATTGATCAATCGATAAGAATTATGGGAGAAAAAAGAGCCTGTCGGTTAATGCGAAGCCGTTTAGGTTGGTTTTCAAAAGGAATGCCCAATAGCAGCCAATTCAGGCATGCAATAACTCAGATTAATAGCCGCAATGAAATTTATCAATTGTTGTGGCGTTTTTATGAACAAATCAATGAGGTTAGCCCATTACCAAACGAGTTCTAAAACAAATTTTTTTTGAAAGGGTTTACCATGAAAAAAAATGGTGCAGAACTGGCATTATTTGCTCTTGAGCAAATCGGTGTCAAATATACATTTGGAATACCTGGTGTGCATAATACTGAGCTGTATGATGCGCTCAATAATTCTAATCAAATAACGCCAATTCTCGTTACACATGAATGTGGTGCTGCTTTTATGGCTGATGCCGTCAGTCGTACAACGGATTCTATTGGCACATTGGTTGTCGTTCCTGCAGCAGGTATCACCCATGCCATGAGTGGAATTGGAGAGGCTTTTTTGGATGGTATTCCCATGTTGATCATTACCGGTGGCGTTCGCCGTGATTCAGGAAAAGCGTATCAGCTACATCAGGTAGACCATCAAAAACTCATCGGTGGTTTAGTCAAAAAAACATATCTGACCCAACACCACAGGGATATCATACCGACGCTATATGATGCATACGATACAGCAACTTCAGGAACTCCAGGACCTGTCTTCATTGAAATTCCTTCAAATATTCTATTGTTTCAGGATAGTATTGATGAAATGCCCGTTTATACAAGGACGACTCACAAGAGACCCGTTGACTTTGTTCAGATTAAACAGGCAACCAATATGATTAAACAATCCAAACATCCAGGTTTATATCTTGGATGGGGAGCTGTTCATTGTACAGATTTAAGTATTCAATTGGCCGAGCTATTGGAAACACCAGTTTCAACGACATTGCAAGGACTAAGTTCTTTTCCAGCATCGCATCCTTTACATACAGGAATGGGCTTTGGTGCCTCTGCTGTTCCGGCAGCTCAAAAGTCATTTGCCAACTGTGATTGTCTTATTGCAGCAGGGGTCAGATTCAGCGAATTGGCTACCGGTAGTTATGGATTGCCAGTGCCAGAAAATCTCATTCATATTGATATCAATTCTGACGTTTTTGATAAAAATTATTCTTCAAAAATATCCATAACTGGAGATACGAAAGATATTTTTCAGGCATTAATCAAAGAATTGGGAACTCAAAAAATTAATCAGACAAATGAAACGTTAAGACAATTGATTAAGGAAGAAAAAGAGAACTATCAAGTTGAATGGTCTAAAGCACCTGAAAAAAATCTGGTTTCTCCTTATCGTTTTTTTCAATCTCTGAACAAACGCCTTTCAAAAACAGCCTATGTTGCAGTCGATGATGGTAATCATACCTTTTTAACAATGGAACTTCTCCCCATAGAACAACCCAGACATTTTATATCGCCCTCTGATTTTAATTGCATGGGATATTGTGTTCCTGCTGCCATAGCAACCAAACTCAGCAACCCTGAACAGCAAGTGGTAGGGATTGTTGGTGATGGTTCTTTTCTCATGACATGCATGGAAATTATAACAGCATCTATTCATCGTTTAGGCGTTATTTTTTTTGTTTTTCATGATGGAGAACTGGGACAAATCAGTCAATTTCAAAGTATACCGTTAAATCGAAAAACCTGTACCATACTGGGTGATATTCATCTGGATGGCATTGCTAAAGGAACAGGCGCTGCCTTTTTTGAAATGAACACCAATCGTGAAATTGATACCATTCTTGAAAAAGCGTTTAAAGTTTCAGAAACAGGTCAACCGGTCATAGTGGATGTTAATATTGACTATTCAAAAAAAAGTCGCTTTACCAAAGGTGTTGTCCGTACTAATCTGGGACGTTTTCCATTAGGAGAAAAAGTCCGTTTTGTTGGGCGGGCGATGAAACGACACATATTAGGTTAAAAAAAAGGATTACCACATGGATCATAACCCATCAAATCCAAACAATATCGATCAATTAAATGACACTGTTCCACACTCAAAAATAGTCTATTTTATGGGTGTTTTTATTATGTGTCTGATCTCTTTTTGTTTGGGAATGTTTTTAGGAGATTATCTTTCTGTGCGGAAATCTGCGCTCCAACTAAAAGATAATAATGTTGACGTCAATATTAAGTTGCCAGCGCAAAGTAATTTTCCGAAAATTTTGCAGGAAGATCTGCCTGCGAACGAGGTTAGCTATAATTTTTCAATCGCCTATGAATTGGGAAAAAGTGGTCTTTATGAAAAAGCCATTGCTCATTATAAAAAAGCATTGGCGCTTAAACCTCAAGATCCTTTGATTCTTCATAATTTAGGTGTAAATTTACTTCATGCAGGGCATATCAGTGAGGCCATTGCCAGATTTCGAAAAGCCCTCCAATTTAATCCCAATGATTTAAAAACATTGCGGCATATGGGTTTCGCATTTGCTGAATCTGGCCAATTTGAGAGTGCCATTAATTTTTACACCAAAGCACTTAATATTCAACCTGATGATGCCCAAACCCATAAATGGATGGCTTTTGCATGTATTGATTCTGGAAAAACGGAAACCGCTATTCCTCATTTGGAAAAAGTGATTGAATTAACACCAAATGATCCATTTGCTTATGATAGTCTCGGCTTTGCACATTTTGTTTTAGGAAACAAAGACAAAGCCATTGAATATTGTCAAAAAGCCATTCAAATGGACAAGAATAATCTTGTTTTAAAAATGAATTTTTCAGAAATTGCATTAATGACAGATCACTGGAAAGAGGCCTTGAGCGTTTCAAATCAGTCGTTGCAAAAAAGAGGTCTATCTGCTGCACATCATCTAGCAATGCGTGTGATCAAAGTTATTGCTCTGGTTTGTCTGGATAAACGACAAAAAGCAGTTGATGAAGTAGAAATTTTTTTATCTGTTTATCCAGTGATCCGGTCATTTGATAATTCCGAATGGAACTATTCAGGCTTAAAAAATTATATCAAGAAAACGCAAGCGCTTAATGATAAGGACAAAAAGTTTTTTAAGAATTTAATTTCATTGGCAGAACCAGTCAGTCTTTTTAATCTGAAAAATAAATCTCTGGTACTGAACCCATATGATCTGATATCTTCTGCTGAGACAGACTGATGTCAAATATGTCTTCTGATATCTATTATCATGTTTCTGTTTTACCAGATGAAGTGATACAATATCTTTGCTGCCGACCTGGTAAAGTATTTGTTGATTGTACACTCGGTGGTGGGGGACACACTCATCGTATTTTAAATTCGATTGCACCTGATGGCAAACTGCTATCTATAGATCAGGATCTTTCGGCCATAAAGAATGCTCAGAATTCATTTAACAACAATAATAATCTTATTTTGATCCACGATAATTTCAAAAATATCAAAAGCATTCTCCAACAAACAGGCCTGAATACTGTAGATGGTATATTAGCAGATTTGGGCTTATCTTTGTTTCATATCCGGCAAAGCGGACGAGGCTTTTCATTTTTAACAGATGAGCCCTTGGATATGCGGATGAACACAACTGATCCAATTACCGCAAAACAACTCATCCAATCTTTATCTGAAAAAGAACTGGAAACGATTTTTAAACGTTTTGGTGAAGAGCGTTTTTCTAAACAAATCGCCAAGGCAATCGTTTGTAATCGAAAAAAAGCCCCCATTGAAACAACACAACAACTAACCACAATTGTTGAAAATGTCATCCCTCGAAGAATAAAAGCCACTCAAAAGATTCACCCTGCCACACGTATATTTATGGCAATTCGCATCGCTGTTAACGATGAACTTAAAAGCATACAGTTTTTTTTGGATAATGTTCTTTCATGTTTGAATCCAGGCGGACGTTTATGCGTGATTTCATTTCATTCTTTAGAAGATCGTCTGATCAAACAAGCCATGAAAAAGTGGGAAAATCCATGTACATGCCCAAAAGATTTGCCGATGTGTGTATGCCAGAAACACCCCTATGGAAAAATTGTTGTTCGTAAAGGAATAACGCCTGAACCCGTTGAGATTCAAAAAAATCCTATGTCAAGATCCGCCCGAATGAGGGTTTTTGAAAAAAAATCATCATAAATAGAGTCATTTTAAAATTGACATGATATTCACTTCATGTTTTATAATTGAATTTTTTAATAAATAAATCATTGAGGAAATATCATGCCAGGTATTGCTAATGTTAACTATACTGTCATGCAAGGTGATGCAGCACGTGAGATGCAAAACATTAAGAATTTTGCTCAGGATGCTAATCAACCTGTTGTGGCTGCAAAAATGGAAAAAAATGAAGAAGAAAAAAGGGTTACGGTCCAGGAATCCGAGGATTCTGACACCGCAAAATTAAATCCTGATAAAGATAACAAGGATAAAAACAGACGACGCAAACGACGGGGATCTTCAAAAGGCGATTCTGATGCTTCAGAATCCATGCAAGCTGCTGCGAAAAAACCCGGCCGACGTTCACGTTTATTAGATATTGTCGCTTAAATCGTAAATAATTGGAATTAATCCATTTAATTGATTTGTATTTAAAAAAGCCAATTGTTTGTTTGAGCCTTTCCTGTCAATATCTCACATGGCATCTTTCCTTTTTCCTGCACTATATCGACGGTGATTATGGTTAAAAATTAATATTGAACGTTATTTACGAAGTATGACGTCAGCCATATTTATTGGGATCGGTCTTTATTATACGATCACATATTTGATAGGAATCAATCTTCTAACGATGAACGAAAGCTTTTCCTTCTGATTTTCTCCATATTTAATGATTTTTTTTCTTAGCCCGAATGGGTCGGAAACATGTAGTCTGTTAGCTTGGAGTGGCGACCTTTGCTTCTCTACATGCCAATAGCAGAATACTTTAATTATACCTCAAATCAAATATTTATTCTTGATTTTTCCGCTTAATCACGTCATAATAGCAAAATTTGTATTTTTTAAAATATATTTTTGATGTAAAAAGGAGTTTTCATGAGTGAAACAGTTGATAAAATTAGGAATATTGCCATTGTAGCGCATGGCGGTGCTGGAAAAACATCGCTTGCTGAAGTTATGCTCTACAATACTCAATTGACCAATCGGTTGGGACGGGTCGAAGATGGTAATACAATTATGGATTATGAACCCGAAGAGATTAAACGTCAGACCAGTATTAATGCAGGCTTTCATCAAGTTCCTTGGAAAAAGAATGCCATCAATATAGTGGATACGCCCGGTGATCAAAACTTTTTTAATGATACCAAAATCTGTTTAATGGCTGTTGATGGTGCATTGGTTGTTGTTGATGCCATTGATGGCGTTAAGGTTCAAACAGAACAGGCCTGGGAATTTGCCGATGAGTACAATACGCCTCGTATGATTTTTCTCAATAAACTGGATCGGGAAAATGCTGATTTTCAAAAAGCCATTTCTGATATTGGTGATTCTTTAGAAATTCGTCCACTCGTTGTTCAGTTACCCATAGGCACTGCATCGGATTTTAAAGGCCTGATTAACCTGATTGATATGAAAGCCTATACTTATAGTGATGGTAAAGCCACTGCTGGTGATATTCCTGAAGACTTGAAGGCTGATGCTGAAGCTGCCAGAGAAGAATTTATTGAAAATGTTGCTGAAGCTGATGATGAACTGGTTGAAAAATATCTTGAGGGTGAAGCCCTTACCAATGATGAGATTAAAAAAGCACTGAGATCAGGAACAGTTAATCGTGTGTTTGTGCCAGTTTTAGTTGGTTCTGCGACCAACAATGTAGGTATTGATAAATTATTGGATTTCATTGTTGATTGTATGCCATCACCTGCGGATGTCGAAGCCAGAAAAGCCAAAAAAATGGGCTCTGATGAAGAAATCGAATGTAAAGCAGATCCGGATTCTCCTTTTTCGGCAATTGTTTTTAAAACAATCGCTGATCCTTATGCAGGTCGATTGACCATATGCCGTGTTATTTCAGGACAATTGGGAAAAGATGGCGGTTTTTATAATACAGCCAAAGAGACAAAAGAACGTTTCAGCCAATTACTCCGAATTTGTGGAAAAGAACAAAAAACGATTACAGAGGCCGGCCCCGGTGCCATCGTTGCTTTTGCAAAATTAAAAGAAACACAGACAGGTGATACCATTTGCGATGATTCCTATAAAATTATTTTCGAACCTGTTGAACCCATGCCTGCATTGATAACCTATGCAGTTCAGCCCAAAGCACAGGGTGATGAAGATAAAATTATGTCTTCATTGAATAAACTGAGAGAAGAAGACACAGCTCTAAAGGTTGACCGAAATTCAGAGACCAAAGAAATCTTGTTGTCCGGTCGTGGGCAGTTACATATTGAAAGTGCTACTGAAAAAATAAAACGTAAATTTAATGTAGACGTCTTATTAAATCCTCCAAAAGTACCTTATCGAGAGACGATCAAGAAAAAAGTCAGGGTACAGGGAAAGCACAAAAAACAATCTGGTGGACATGGTCAGTATGGCGATTGTTGGATTCAAATGGAACCAATGGAACGTAGTTCAGGTTTTGAATTTGTGAATAAAATTGTTGGGGGCGCTATTCCAAGACAATTTATTCCAGCTGTTGAAAAAGGAATTGTTGAAGCATCTGCGCGGGGTGTTTTGGCAGGATTTCCATGTATTGATTTTAGAGCTACCGTTGATGATGGCACATACCACACCGTTGATTCTTCTGAAATGGCATTTAAAATTGCCGGTTCACTTGCATTTAAAAAAGCAGCCGAGCAGGCAAACCCGATATTGTTAGAACCGATCTTAAAAGTTTCTATCATCACCCCTGATGAGTACATGGGAGATATTATGGGTGACTTAAATGGAAACCGACGCGGTCGTGTTTTAGGGATGGATACTAAAGGAAAAAATCAGATTATTAATGCGAACGCGCCCATGGCTGAAATGCTTACCTATGCGCCTGATCTCAATTCCATGACCGGTGGTCGTGGAACCTTTGTCGTTGAGTTCTCACATTATGAGGAAGTTCCTGCCCAAATTGCCGAAAAAATCATTGAAAAAACCAAAGAGGAAAAAGACGCTTAAAAACAGTCTTTATAAACGTCTCAACAATCTTCTATATTTTCCGCTCATCTCAACGATGAGCGGAAATTACTTTCGAACATATGAAAACTATTTTTCATGGATCATTACGATACACATCTTTTATACTCATTGCGCTTATAATAATTAGCTATTTCCCTGTTTTTTTTGCTGGTTTTATTTGGGATGATGACATGGTTGTTGTTCAGAATCCCCTGATGCAATCATTAGATGGACTTTATCATATCTGGTTTTCAACTCATCCAATTGATTATTATCCTTTAACCTACACCAGTTTGTGGATAGATTATCACGTGTGGGGAATATCTGCTACCGGATATCATATCATCAATTTGTTACTACATTTATCCAATGCTATTTTATTAATGATTGTATTCAAAAAACTGAATATTCCTTTTGCGGGTCTGGCAGCACTTCTTTTTGCTGTTCACCCGGTCAATGTGCCATCTGTTGCATGGATAACTGAACGAAAAAATGTTTTGTGTATGTTCTGGTTTTGTTTGTGTGTATATAACCTGTTGACCTTTGATGAAAGACAATCGCCCAAACATTATATCATAGCACTTTCATGTTTCTTTTTTTCCTTATTGAGTAAATCAGCTGTCTTGATGTTTCCTTTTGTTATTCTTCTTTATCACTGGTGGAAAAACAATCATCTGACGCGACGAGATATTCTTCTGTCATCCCCTTTTTTTTATATTTCAGCTATTATGGGAATGATCAGTTTGTGGTTTCAAAACAATCGGGCAATTGGAGAAACGATTATCCGAAATGATGATTTTTTTTCAAAAATCGTCAGCAGTATTTATGCCGTGGGATTTTATATTCAACAAAGTTTAATTCCCATAAACACAAGCTTTGTATATCCTGTGAATCAAGACCAATTACCTTTAATAATGGCAATCCCTGGATTGTTAATTATTGTTGTTTACTTAGTGTATTGCTTATATGATCGAAATCGTGCTGGATTTGTTGGACTATTATATGTATTGTTGATGATATTTCCTGTTTTGGGATTTGTGGATATTTATTTTATGCGATATGCCTTAGTCGCAGATCACTGGCAATATTTTTCAATATGTGGGGTATTGGGAATTTTAATGATAGGCATAGATAAGGTATCCCAAAAAGTTGCCTTTAACTATATTCAATATGCTTTAGTGTTGTGGATTGCTTATTTTACAATCGCTTCGTTTCAATATGCCCAACAATTTAAAGATGAGCCAACCTTATGGTTCGCAACGCTTTCAAACTACCCTGAGTGTTCATTGGCGTTGAATCGTTTGGGAAGTATATATCAAACCCAAAACAATCAATCTTTAGCCCGATATTACTACGATCAGACATTAAAATATCATCCTGATAATCCAGGGGCACATAATAATCTGGGGATGATTGAAGAATCCAACGGCAACCTGAATAAAGCGAAAAAACATTTTTTAGCAGCCATTCAACATCATCAAATGCATCCCCATATTCATTTTAATCTGGGTCGTATTTATATGAAATCAGGAAATTTTGCTCTGGCAGAAAAAAGCTTTCAAACCTGTTTACGTTTACAACCAGGACATGAGTCTGCCTTAATCTGGTTGGCAAGCAGCCTTGAATATCAACAAAAATGGGAAAATGCCAGTAACGTTTATGAAAGACTGATCCAGTTATTGGGTAAACAAACCAAATTTTTAAACCCTTTGGCCAGAGTCTATGAAACATCTCAGAATCATTTTCAAGCATTGCGGTGTTATCAGGATAGTATAGGAATTGATGATAACCAACCTGATATTTATTATCAGATAGCATTAATTTATCAGCGCATGGGTCGAATTCAGCAAGCGATTTACTACGGGAAAAAAGCGGTTGATTCAGATCCTGAATATCCGCCCTATGCATTATTTGTTGCCTTGCTGATTGGTGAATATGGTAATCTTGATGATGCCGTTCAATATTTGTCAATTGGGCTTCAAATCAATGAAAATTATAGGCAAACAGTGGCACAATTAAAATCTCAACCCAAATTAATCACCACTGTTCAACAAAAGATTGCAGCCCGAGAAAAGAAAAAATCTTTTTGGAAGGATGATCCTGAAAAGTGGTATCAACAGGGTAATCTTTATCTGGTAATCGGTGATCTTCAAAATGCTCAAAAGACTTTTGAACAATGCCTGGCATTAGCGCCCTCACATTTAAGAGCCGCTCATAACTTAACATGGCTGTATGCATTTAATGGCAACTATCCACAAAGTATTCATATTTTAAAAAACATCATGAGCCATCACCCAGATGAATCAGCATGGATGTACTATCAAATGGCAAGGCTATGCGCTTTATATGCATCTGATATCTGTAACTATAATGAATATATTGTAAGAGCCATTGATGCTGGTTTCCGAAATATTGAAATGCTTAAAACAGACCCTGCATTTAAAGATCGTGAGCTGAATAATGAACGATTATATGAACTGTTGTTTAAATGAAGGTGAAGCCCATTCCCAAAGAGTCGGACATCCTTCTACTATGGCAGGAAAAATTGCGTTGCAGGTGTCAGACCAGGCTCGTTATTAATATGAGATTGACAAAAAATATGTAAAATGATTATGGTGTATTTTCTATTTGAGATTTATTAACCATAGTTCATTTCCCAACAAATCATTTAGAAATATAACTTAATGAATATCTTAATAAAAGAAATGGAATTAAATTATGATAAAAATAGGAATTATCGGTGGTTCAGGGTTAGATGACCCTGATTTGCTTAAAAATGCCCAGGATATCGATATCGACACACCATATGGAAAACCATCTTCACCTATTGCTTCAGGTGAAATTCATCAAGTACCGGTTTTTATTCTGGCCAGACATGGAAGAAAACATCAATATTCGCCAACCCAGGTGAACAATCGTGCCAATATCCATGCACTCAAAGAATCAGGAGTAACGCATATTCTTGCCACAACAGCTTGCGGCAGCTTAAAACTTGATATTGGCAGAGGCGATATGGTGGTTTTAGACCAATTTATTGATTTTACCAAACATCGCATCAATACATTTCATGATTCTTTTGAAAATGGCATTGCTCACGCAGCTATGGCAGAACCTTTTGATTCCAACCTTAGAGAACTTTTATTTCAAACAGCTCAGCAATTGAATTATCGGGTTCATGGAAAAGGAACAGTTGTTACCATTGAAGGTCCGCGATTCTCAACGCGTGCTGAATCAAATATGTTCAGAAGTTTTGGCGCTGATGTCATTAACATGTCTACTGCACCTGAGGTTGCATTGGCTGTTGAAGCTGAAATACCTTATGCGGCCATTGCCATGTCGACAGATTATGATTGCTGGAAAGATGATGAACCTCCTGTTTCCTGGGAGGAAGTGTTTAAGGTATTTGAAGATAATGTTGATCGTGTCAAAAAATTAATTATTCAGACCTTATTGGCCATAAGAGATAGCAATAAATGATTACCTGGAGTTTATTATTGCCAATCGCTATCATTCTTGATTTGTTACTTGGAGATCCTGAAAAACCATTTCATCCCGTTCGATGGATGGGGAAATCTATTGAACGGTGTGAGCCTTTTTTTCGTTCCTTTTTCAAAGGAAAACAATTTTCTGGTGCTCTTTTTGCCATTTTTTTAATATCGGCGAGTTGGATATTAACTTATGCTGTGATTTATATTGCAGGTATTATATTTCCTGGACTTGAGATTGTTGTAGAAATTCTTCTGATTTTTTATGCCTTATCCATTCACTCTTTGATTCTTGCTGGCATGTCTGTTTATGAGCATTTGAAAACAAAAGATGTTGAAAAAGCAAGGTATTCAGTATCCATGATTGTTG
>Ga0272440_1000462_pt1 | contig 34427 bp, 65 predicted proteins | sample SSMMMBAug17_FD_192440 | JGI IMG/M metagenome (GOLD analysis project Ga0272440, IMG submission 192440) | Marine sediment archaeal communities from Little Sippewissett salt marsh, Falmouth, MA, United States - SSM-MMB-Aug17 | ecosystem: Environmental > Aquatic > Marine > Wetlands > Sediment ... | reverse complement strand
TGATTGTTGGGGCGGTCGTCAATACCCCTGGTTTCAAGCATCCCTTAACCAATGAAGCGGTATCATGAATCTCTTGTGCTCGATTATGGCGCGAGGTCGCGCGTATCCTGTCGATTGCTGGTGGCTCGATCCGTTTGCTAACGCAATCATTTGGCACGCGCATCGGCTAGGGCTGGTCTATCGTGGAAGCGTGACTCAAGTATCCTGGACTGATCGCGGGGTGGAGTTGGCGCGGAAATACGCCGCAGGGTAGGCAGACCGCGCGTTTTTCATCGCCGTGTCTATAATGAAACAACCAGGGGCAGCCATTCGGGCTGCCCCGCTAACCGGAGGCGAAAACAATGATAGGGGTTGAACTTGCTGAAATTTTCGCAATTTGTGCTGACGAGCGCAAGTGTGAGCGCGAACGTCTGCGTCCGATTATGACGCAGATTTATGACGCCGGCTACCAGGCTGGACGAAACGACGTAATGAACGGCAACGAATGTAGCGCTGATCACGCGGATGTGGTGGCGGCACTTTTGGATGAGCTGCTTGACGACTAACACAATTAGTGGGAAGCCATTCGGGCTGCCCCGTAACTGGAGGAAGAAATGATGGCCACGGTTTTTCGCCTGAGTAACGATCACAGATTGCCGAGTCACTGGTGCTACTGCGAGGCGTGGGAGAAACAGGACACGCCGGTCTGGGTTGGGCCAGCAGACGGTGATTTCGATCTTGAGGTTGAGATTATCGACAATCGTTCGCCAGGCGCCCAAGTCTGGGACGACCTGGAATCGGTGGTCGCGGCTATCCGTGGCGAGGCCGGAGTTGACGGGGATTACACCGATTACGATACGCTGTTGATAATCGATGCCACCAAAACGGTAGACGGCGGCTACTGGAACGCAGTGGTCGAGGGCGACGTCGCGCGGGTACGCTCGATTGCGGTCGCAGATTTGCCGGTTGAGGGCAGTTTTGAGGAAATCGCAGCAGCGATTGACAAACTATCGCAGGACGAGGCGATTGAGTTCTGCGACTCGTTGCCGTGTCCTTACTAAATGGAGGAAGAAACGATGTACATTCTGCAAAAACGAAGCACGGCGAACCAAGGCTGGCAGACTCATTCGACGTACCGGACGCGTCTCGACGCCGAGGCCGCGAAGCGTGTGCAACTGATCGACGATTCCGCGCGAAACTGGCGGGTCGTGCCTGCTGAGGATGCTGAGGACTGACACCAGGGGCAGCTACGGGCTGCCCCGTAACTGGAGGAAAGAATAATGAACGCAACCGAACTGAAAATTGACGACAGAGTGGAAGGCGGTCGCGGGGAAGATCACGACACGGGGCGAGTGGTCGCGATCGACGGCGATCAGATCACTGTGGCCTGGGATAGCCTGGTTGTGACAACTCAGCCGGCAGAGTTGCTGTCGCTCGTCGATCACAGCTAACACACCAGGGGCGGCTAACGGGCTGCCCCGTAACAAAGGAAGACACGCAATGCAGACCTTTTTGCCCTACGAATCGTTCCGCGCTTCTGCGGAGTGTTTAGACCGCCAGAGACTAGGAAAACAGCGCGTTGAGGTCTACCAGATCCTTCGCGCATTGACGGACCCTGATTATGGGTGGCAGAATCACCCTGCAGTTCAAATGTGGCGGGGGTTCGAAGTGTGGTTGAAGGCGTATGGGCTGATTGTTTGCGAGGAGTGGATTAGCCGCGGGTACAAAGACAATATGCGATCCCGCATCCGCGAATTCAAGACCGATCTTGCGCCGTTTCCCTACCATCTGAGCGGCAACATGGAGTTCCATCGCTCCCACCGCAGTAATCTCATCCGCAAGCTACCAGAGCGCTATCGGCCATTGTGGCCCGATGTGCCGGATGACTTGCCATATATTTGGCCATCGTCTGACGCGCGTTTTCAGCCGACGGGTCTATAATGTAACAGAGTTCAATTCACACTTTTTGAAAGGGTACGACGATGACACACACACCAGGACCTTGGCACAGAGAAGGTCTGCACATCTACGGGCCGAAACACCCGGACAGCAGACACCGCAATGGGCGGATTTACATTGGCGTCGTGGCGGTCGGCACACACCGCGCTGACCCACACTTGGACGGCGGCGGCGAGCGATTCCCCTACGATGCTCACAATGACGCGGCCCTCATCGCCGCCGCGCCGGAATTGCTTGACGCGTTAGCAATCGCCGCAACCACATTGGAAGCCGCGTATTTGAACAACACTGAGAACATCGCCGCCAAGGTAGCCGCTGAGCGGGCACGCGACGCAATCGCCAAGGCCAAAGCAACGACAAGCGGTGGTCTGGTTGGATCGACTCGATGACAACCGCTCGGCGGGCGTCTGCGATATAACACCAGGGGCAGCTATTCGGGCTGCCCCAACAACGAAAGGGAGAAACAATGAATGAGACAGACACACAAGTGAGGCTACGCCGGGCGAAAGAGTCTTTGGCGTACTATCGGGAACAAGCCGACAATGCTCGCCAGACGCTCGCCGCTGCGAAGAAGTCCGCGCGAAACGCAAAAGAGCGATATGAAGCCCTGTTTCTGCAAGCCGAAAAAGAAGCCGTCGCGCAACAGCTCTCAGAGTATCGGCATTGTACTAAATAAGTGCGGTGGAATCGTAACCAATCATCCGGGGGGTTTGACCGCTTATAGGTAACAAAACGCGGCGAAAATTACTCCCTGCCACAACGGGAGAATGCCGTTTTTAGTGGGTAAAATGCCGTTTTTACCCGTAAAAGTACGTTCAGAAGGCGCTCTGGCCAGGTCTGGGGTAGACAAGAAACTCACCATACGCCATACTAAACACAAGGAGACCAACCATGACACAGTACAAACAAGCCTTAGAAGCAATGGCCGAACTACCTGTTGCCGGGCCAATGAATGAGCTGCGCGATAGATTCCTCAAGCTCATGGAAGAACACCAAATCCCGTTCAGCGACGGAACTACACTGGATCCGGAATGGGTCGCGCTGAGATCCGGCTTTGTTGCCTCGATCAGCTATACACTAGAGAGAATGCTGTCCGTCGAGCCACCAAACGCTTGACTTCAACAGCGCAAATACAACCAAACACGCATGATACAAAGCAGAATAACACACGGAACAACCCGTACGAAACATAACGCAACCGAAACATGGCTCGCATGGAAAACAGCACACAAACAACATAGCAAAATAACACGTTTGGCAGGAAACGATGGGGTTCACACAACTCCCATCTCCTGCCGTGCAATCCTGTAAAATCCCTGAAAAACAAAGGAAAGCGGCGATGGATGACACGGAAGTGGTTGGTTATTTGGTGGTGCTTGCTGTGGCGTCGTTTGTGTTCTGGGTTGGCTACCATTTGGCTGTTGACGATGACGGCGACGGCTGATGGGCGTGTTCCATTTGTGGGGTTTCAATGAAAACCTTGTTTTTATTGGGTTTTGTTGGTTTCGGTATGGTGTCGGCGTATGCGCAGAATCTTACCTTGGTCGCCTGCCGAAAACCATAGGTGGCAAAATGAACGGTGTGGTTGTGGTTCGGGTGTGGGGTTCGCCATCGTGGTCTATTGTTGTATATTGGGGGTTATTCTTCGGTATTCACCTGGGGCGGTGTCGCGCGGGGTTTTTGTTCTAAAAGAGGGAGAATGGTAGAATGGCTTGTAAACTGGTGGTTTCTGTGGCTCGTGGTGTGCCGTTGTCGGAGATTCCGTTAGGTCATTTGGCGCGGCGTATTGGCTCTGAAACGCTGTGGTTGCGTGTGGTTGGTTATGGTATCCGGTTGCATGGTTGGACGGTTCTGTGCGTGGGGCACTCGACGGGTTCTTATGTTGATCTTGGTCCGGTGGAGTTGGAGGACAGATCGGGCTGAATTTATCCTTTTGGCAGTGACAGATTAGAGAGGAGGAGGTGAAGGGTGTTTCAAGCTGAAGTTGTTCCTGTGGGGTATACTATGGCGCGGGTGCCGTTGTGGCGAATTGTGCGGCGTTGTCGCGCGGAGGATGTGTCAGCGTACCTTCGGGTGGGTGGTGGTGCGGTTGTGGTGGATACTGGGGAGTTTGTACCGTTGGATCGGTTCGGCGGTCATGATTGGTATGAGGTTCTCGGTGCATTGGTTTTAGAGGAGGTGAAAAATGGTGGTGAAATTGGTCACCGCATTGCCTACGGTGAAGTCGCTAGGTGACATCCCTGTGGGGCATGTGGCTTATCGCCGGAATGATGGCGTGTTTGTGTTCCGCGGCGTGGGCTGTGGTGTGATTTTGACAGGGCACTTGCGCGGCGAAGTGTTGATGTCCGAGTGCTGCACGGGCGAATATGAGGACCTAGGGCGAGTGGAGGTGAGCCGTGGCGATTCGTCTTGATCTTGCTGACACGGGGCCGTCTGTGCTTGATAGTGCGATTTGTGACCCTGGGGCTCCTCGGGAGAAGATGAGCAAATCGAGGGGCAATGGCGTGACGGTTGATGCTGTTTTGTACGGGGTTGCGGAGCTGGCCGGCGGTCATGAGTTCCGGGATGTCGAGAATCGTCGGATTGTGGAGTGGCAGCGCTGCGGTGTGTGGCGTGATCGGCATGGCGACGGGTTCTTTTACACTGGGAGTTCCTTCGGGGGGCAGCCGGTGTTCTTGTGTTTGTGTGACGAGATTATCCCGTCTCGCCTGCTGATTGGGGGTAGGGAGGTGCTGCAGCATCCTAGCTTGGTGTCGTTTTGGGAGCCGTTCTATCGGGCTTTCCCTGAGGCGTTTGACTTAGTGGATCTCGTGCGTCTGGAGGTCTGCGGTGACGGTGCTGATTGATATTCCGGCCGGTCATCTGGTCCGGGGCGTGGTGAGTGGTCGCCTGTTTTATCGGGGGTCGCGGTATCTGATTGTTTGGGATGGTCCGCGCGCTGGGTTGGCCTGTGGATTAGAGCGGGTGTGGTGGGTCGCGTTCGTCGATCTTGGCTTGCTGGTGGTCGATGGCTCCCCTGGTTGCGGGGAGGGTGTTACTCGGTGCGATTCGGGTATAGTTCGCAGTGGGTAGTTGTGTGTGGGGAGTGCGGAAAATGTTGGGTTTTGCGATGTCTTTCGGCTAGGGGCTTGGCGGTCCGGTCCCCTCATAGGTTGTGTTTTCACAATTTGTGAATTGAGGTTACAGCTATTTTTCGGTGCGGTTCCTGCTCGTTAGGGTGGGTGCCGCGTATTTTTGCGCGGTCGGTCTATAATATTGCGGTTTGGGTTCAGTTTCAACAAAAGGGGATCTGTGATGCTAGTCAAAACAAGACAGCGACAAGTGGGGAGTACAGCAAAAGCGGCGCAGGTGCTGCGCGATATCCTCGCCGTGGAGAATGAGATTGACCAGGACAAAGAGCACTTTTGGGTGATCGGGTTGGATACTGGTCAGCGTATTAAATATGTGGAACTGGTTACGTTGGGGGTGCTGGATTCTTCCTTGGTTCATCCGCGGGAGGTCTTCCGGATGGCGATCAGCCAGGGTGTGGCGCGTCTCCTGATCGGTCACAATCACCCGAGTGGAGCGGTGATCCCCAGTGGAGAGGATCAGCGCGTGACTGATCGCCTGGTCCGTGCGGGGGAAGTGTTGGGCATTGAGGTACTCGACCACATAATTATCGGCAAGTCGGGCGAAGCCACTTATACCAGTTTCAAGGAAGATCGCTTAATGTAAGACCGCGCGTTTCTGTGTGGCCGGTCTATACTGTTGTGGGTTCAATCAACTGTTTTTTCAAAAGGGGAAAGTCATGGCGGTTACTGAGTCACCACAAGAAGCGCTTGCTCGTATCCAGGGTAGTTTGGGCAGTAAGAATGATGGGCTGGTTCTCATGGCCTTCTCTGAGCGTGGGCTGGCGCTTGAGGACATTTTCCCTCGCGTGAACGTGTTGACGTTCCGCGCGTGGAAGGCCAAAGGTCGGAGGGTAGCCAAAGGCGCCATCTCGGTTCCGGTCACTACCTGGATTCCTTGCGGGGAGAAGTCGCCGGAGGAAGGCGACAAAAAGGACCGGCCGCGAATGAGGCCGAAAACTGCGTCGCTGTTTCACATTTCGCAAACCGTGCCGGCGGATACGAAGGGTGCGAGACCGGCCGCGTGGAATAATCCGGCCCTAGTTCGCGCGGGGACTTATGCGGCGGAGTCGGTGTCTGTGGCTCCCGTGGTCGAGTCTGCGGACCATGCCGCGGGTTTTGTCTTGTCGAATTAAGCGGGCGCGGTGTCGCGCGGTCGGGGGTGTCGTGTCCCTGACCGCGCGTTTTTTTGTGGTCTGTCTACAATATAGCAGTTTCCACAATATTCTTGTAAAAGGGGTTTGACCATGGCTATTACTGTATCTGATCTTCGCTCACCCATGTCCGCCAGCCAATTTGCTGCGGAATATCGAGACGTCCCGCCTGGTCATATCGCTACGGGGGACAGTCTGATTCGTGAGATGTGCCGTTGGGTGGTTGACGGCTTTCATCATCGGCACGAATTCCGGCTAGTGGCAACGGCAACGGCCACAAGCTGGGGGATTCAACATCAAAACCATATTCACCATGTGATCGATGGTAAAGCGGTGGAAGAGCCTTTTAGATGGGGTCATGACTCCGTGAAAGCGTATATGTCTTCTCGCGAACGGGAATGGCGCCGCGAGAATGAGTGGTATGTAGGACTGATCGCCGCGAATGTGATGCGTTATGACCTACCATGCTGCGGTGGTCGGTTTGTGTTTGAAAATGAATATACCGACTACTCTACGCTGGTGATCGGTCGTTGTGCCGATTGCTGTGCCAGCTGGGAAGTGGTTGACGGTGGCTTTTGGAGTCGTCGGCATCGCTAGGGTATATTGTGGGTTTTATGCACTGTTTTTGTAAAGGGGTTATACAATGCAAACCGAGGATATTCGCCAGCAAGTGGCGCAACACGCTCCTTCTGCTCGTTCCATCTATCCTAACGGGTTGGGGTTTGCGTGGCGGGGGTGGTCGTATTCGTTTGGGGTGCGTGGGTGGTGTGCTACGAAGTCGGATCGGCGAGACCGCGGGTGGGTGGGCTGGGGTGAGACTCCGGCGGATGCGAAAGCGAATGCTTATCCTCAGCCGGAATAGTCCGCGCGGTTCCGGGTGGGCTGTCTATAATAGGGCAGTCTCTATCAATGTCCTAACGTAAAGGGGTTCTATGATGTCGTTCATGCAACAACAAATTGAGTCTGGTCAATGGTTGGCGGTGGAAACCAGGGACGGCCTATGGTACCTGCCGTATGACGTGTGTCCCTCGTCGGTGGATATGTTTCTCGATGCGGTCGAAGACGGGCAATATGACGAGGACGAATTGAGCGCGACGGGTAAGTGTGATCTGCTTGAGTATTTGCCCGTGTTTGATGCAAATCATGTCTACTCTGTTTCGCGTGTGTCGGGATATGGGGCGCGGTTATCTGCTCCGGGGTATATGGATTGCACGGATTGGTGTGTCTTTGATACAGAGGATGAGGCGCGGGCGTATTTGCGCGACACATACGGGGACGAGTAGGTTTTCGGTGGTCAATGCGTTCCGCGCGTTTCTGCGCGGGGCGCCTACAATAGGGCAGTGTCCAGTCTACTCTCATTGAAAGGGGTTTTGTGATGTTGGAAGAATATGAATTAGACAATTTGCTGGTGCAGCAAAAAGACCGGATTCTGCGGGATGTCGTGTCCGCGGAATATCTCACGCGGCGCGACGATTACGAAGCCTGCAATCGCCTGCTGTGTGACGTCTGGGCCGCTATGGTCGTTGTGGCGCCCATGTGGGTCGCATGTGACTACGGCTATAAGCTCACCGAGATCGCTCGGCGGGCGCGGGATGTGGCAGGCGAGTCTTATACAGCGCAACACTCTCGCGCGGAGGCCAAAAGGCAGCAGATGTGCCAGCATATGGCTAACTTCTGCCGTTGGCTGTAATCTGTCAACTCAACCGCTCGCGTCCCTCCTGGGGCGCGGGCATTACGTGAAGGGGTCTTGTGATGAAAGTCCAGTTTAAAGCTAAGTCGGTCCAGCGTCAAGCCGGTGAGGTCGTGCAAGTGCCGACAATCAAGAGTATCCATTGCGATATGTCGGCGTTTCGGTCGTCTCGTCGGTTCGGGGCGTACGCGAACTCTGACCTATTTCCTGCCATGATCAACAGGGCAGTGAAGGCAATGATTCCTGACGGGTGCATCCTGGTCAATAATCCTCCGGCGGGTGTGATGGTCGAGCGTGGCTTCTTGGCTGTCGTGACGATTGAGGTTCCTGATACGCCTCGGAATGCGGCAGGGCGGTTCTGCAAGGCGCCCTAAGCGGTCCGCGCGTTTTCAACCGCCGTGTCTATACTGATACGGTGGTTGTTTTTGTTTCTTGTGTAAAGGGGAAAGCGATGATCCAGGTATTTCGAAGGCGTACGCGTGACGGGGTGGTGATTGCTCCGTCGACAAAAGAGCCGGGGCGGGTCCAGGTGACCTACTTCGATGAAAGGGGCTTCTACTCTGACCATACCGCTGCGTCGGTCGATGCTGCCGTTGCCGAAGTGATCGACGAAGGCTACGCGGAGGCCGATGCGGCGTGGTTTGCGGAGGTAAGCTCCTCGGACGAGTGGCGCGCGGGAATGGATTCGTGTCATAGGGTCGCCAAGATCAATGGCGCGTCATATGCTGGCCTGAGCCGGTTTGAAGCGGCGTGTGCATAGGCCGCGCGTTTCTGGCCTACCGTGCTATAATGTAGTAGGTTCAATTCCAGTCTCTAGTAAAGGGGTGTAGTGATGGTAGCTAAAAGGCAAGCAGTGTCTGGTGTCGGTGTTCGGGTCGATTTGTTCGTTTCTGTCTATGGGGACGGGGCGCTGCTCGATGCCACTATCGATGTGGATGGGGATGATCTTCGTCGCGATGACGAAGGGCCAACTGCTATCCTGCGGCTAACGGGCGTGCCGGCGGAAATCGCGATGGCTGCGGTCGATTACGCGAATGGTAACATGGGCCCATGTCCGTATTCTGACGGTTACGAAGCGTGTGAATGTCTGGCGGTCGCCCAGTCTTCCGAGGTCGTTGAATGCGATGTGCCGTGGTCGTCCGACGAATGCAAGCGTCTGGGCGGGTGCTTCCTGTGCGGGGGTGATCATCGCGACTAAGCTCCCTCAACCGCGCGTTTCTGGCCTACCGTACTATAATATGGTAGGCGTTTCTTGTTTCTTGTTTCTTGTTTCAAGGGGTGAATCATGGCTATGACGATGGCAGAACGGTCGGCGATGGTCGAAGAGACCATTGACAATTTCTTCAATCTGACCATGGGCAACAGCCGCGAAGCTCAACTGGTCGTTGAAGTCGCCCATGTGATGGGCATATCGGGCGCGTACCATACCGCTGAATATGTCCATTTTCCCAAGGATATCCAAGACTGGGAATACCTGGCGGAACTGGCCTACGTCCGCGGGGTGGCATTATATCGTGAGTCTTGGTAGGCTGCCGTCAATCCTGGGGCGCCCTGCGGGAGTGGCCCACTGACGACAACGAGACCCATCGCGCTGTTGCGCTGGGGGATCTGCTGGAGGACGTCGAGGCCGGTATCCGGGTGTGGGCTGCCGAGTAGGCCGGCTGGCAAGCCGGGCGTCTCGGGGGCAGGCGTCCGGCAGGGGATAAAGGGACAAAGAGATATATTTCGGAAAACATACAAAACGCGACGCGACAACGGCGGGTGCTCCCTCTCGGGATTTTTCACAAAAGTGGGCGTTTTTGCCTTCCCCCTTCTTTCAGGTAATTCTTATCGGGCTGATAGTGTTAGATGGTGTCCATGAATGTCCGGTAGTGGATTTATTGATTGGTATTTGTTGTGTGGGTGGTATTGTGTTGTTTGTTGTGGATGTCCGCAAAAGTCTGGTAGTTGATTGGATTTTTTGTTTAGTGGTCTATACGGATTGTGGTTGGATATGTTATGATGTTTATGGAGGGTTAGTGATGAAGTTTGTAGAAGGGAGCGGCGTTATGAGTACTGGCGCGATATTGGAGCGTGTGATTGGTTCTGATTGGGGTTATATGGCCTCCGGCGGTTACGTGTATTGGTTATGCGACAAAGGGTTGCGAGCGTACTACGATGTTCCTCAGACGGCGACGGAGCTACGTGTTGTGGTTCAACAGTGTGCGACGTCTTGTACATGTGCAGTTGAGCTTTGTTGGTTGCGTGGTGCCGCCACTGTTAATGGTGAGTTAGTTATGTTATCATTGGCGCTGGAGGATTTTTTGGCGGGTTTTGACAGGAATCCATTGTTTGTTGAAATTGAGTATCGCTAGTTGTTGATTTTTTAGGGGGGGTTGACGTGACCGATTGGCAAGCGAAATATGAGCGTCAGTTGGAGATAACTCGCGCGAGGCTAGACGATTTGAATGTGTTGTCGGGTGGTATCTGTCGTTTTGAAAACGCGTTGTTTGCGTGTATTTGCCGCATGCTTCGTGAGGGTTATAGTGAGCGCGAGGTGAGCAATCGGTTCAAGGACATATTGGATGTTGACGAGGAGCGTTTGCTGTTTATGGTTGATAATGCTGCAGACCGTGTTTCTATGGAGCGCCGCGGCGAGCGTTGATTTCGGACAACATACGCATTGGATTTTGGGTTAGTCGGGAGCGTTGTTTTGGGATTTTTGTTGGGATTGGGCGTTTTTTGTATTAGTGGAGGTTGAGTACCGATGACCGAGGACGTTCGAGATTTGATAGCGTTGGGTTTAATGCTGGCTGCGTTGCTGTGTCTTGTTGGCATGCTCCTTTGGGCCCCGTCTTAAATCATGTGGGTGGTTGGGCGACATTTTTTTGGGGAGTATTTGACATGGAATTGCGTGATTTTTTTGCTGGGATGGCGTTGTGTGGTTTGGTTTCCATGCAGCGTTCGAAGCGGTGTTGCAATGCTTTTTTGAAGCGGGCGCAGAGTCTTGACGTTGAGCCTGAGGACTTTATGGCGATGTTAGCGTATGACTATGCGGATGCGATGTTACGTGTTCGCGAGCAGCGGGAGGGTTCGCATGCGGATTGCGGCGGTTTCTGATTTACATGGGCACTTACCGGACGTTCCGGAATGTGACGTTTTGGTGGTGTGCGGGGATTTGGGGCCGGCGTGGCGTTGGTATAACAAGAATCGGTATCGTGCTGCCGAGTGGTTGACTGGTCCGTTTTCTCGCTGGTTATCATCGGCGCCGGAGTCGGTTGTGATTGCTGGGAACCATGACGGTGTGCTTCAGCATTATCCTGGCGTCATGGATTCGGTTCCGTGCCATTACTTGTGTGATTCGTCGGTTGTGCTTGACGGGGTGGAATTTTACGGTACTCCGTGGTCCCCTGTTTTTCTGAACTGGTCGTTCATGCTTCCCGACGAGGAGTTGGGCGACATTTGGAGTAAGATACCACGGGATGTGGATGTTTTGCTGACTCATTGTCCTCCGTTTGGTTTGGCCGATCGCAATTTGCGTGGTAAGCGTTGTGGTAGCCGGACGTTATCGGAGTGGTGTGCGGTTCATCGTCCGTTGTGGCATTTTTTCGGGCATATCCATCAGGGTGGTGGTGAGTGTGGCCCGAACTGGGCGAATGTAAGTTTAGTGGACGAATGGTACGACATATGTTGTCCTATTCGGGTCTTTGAGTTATAATGATGGGGTGTTTAACATTTTAGTGAGGGAGTGTTTGACATGGCGATTCATGCAGTGACGATTACGGTAGAGCTGGAAGATGGTTACGCGCCGACAGGTGAGTTTCGTGCTCCTCGCATGGGTGAACTTTTTGTAAGTGCTTACAACGATATTGTTTTAGTTGCCAAGTTTCCGTCCGTGGGTCCGCGAGTAATTCTTCGTCGCGTGCCTACATTTCCACCCCAGTTATCCAATCAGGTAGCGGCTATTGCCAAGGATGGTGACGGGAGGTGGTGGATGCACGAATCGTACCCACATTGGAATAGCCAGATTTGCGAATGGGACACCGATGACTTGAGACCGTGCTTTTCCGTTGATGCACGGCTGATTGACGACAAATTTTCTAGTGTTCCTGCGGAGCAGTCGTTGATTAAGAACCCGAACTGGGTTGGTCTTCGGGAGTCTGCAGCTAGTTCGGAAATAGAGGAATCATAATGTCGGCATCTTACGGCAATATGCAGGTTGTGATTGTTTCTGGGACATCGTGTGCGGGTAAAACGACGCTATGCCAAAACGTGACTGATGCTAACCTTTGGCCGTTGATTTCATGTGATGCGATTATTTCGGTGCATCTCGGTCAAGACTGGGGGGGACTCCAGTCGTTACTAGATTACAGCGCGATCAACTTTCACCCAACTGTATCAATAATTATGCAGTTGATGCAGTTGCAGGAATTATATGGAAGTGGGGTTGTGGTCATCGACGGTTGGTATGCCATGTGCGATTTGCCGTGGAAGTATTTGGAGAAGTTTTCCAGGGTGTGTCAATGGGAGCTGCGTGGGGTGCTGGTTGAGTCGCCGCTTGACGTTATACAACTGCGGAGACAACAACGCGGTTGGCCTGTGGCGACTTGCGATTACAGACGAATCGCTGCTGACAGAGGGACAGCGCGCGAGTTGATTGCTTCGAAGTTCAATGAATACGTCACATTTGATGGGTCAAATAATGAGCAAGACATTGTGGCGGAGTTTAACGCGTTCGTGGAACGAAGAAAACGGCAATGCGTATCAGCGAATTGAATACGAATGGATGCCGGTTTTGCCCAGCGACAATTGGAAGACGTCGCTGTGCCGGTCGATTATTCCTGACGGCATATCCGGGCACGTTATTGATTTGGGGTGCTTGTTTGGCGCACATGGAATTGCGGCCATGATGAATGGCAAGTGCAGTTGTACGTTTATTGATAACACATCGATCAATCTGGAGTGGGCGAGGCGGATATGCGATCACTTGGGGCTAACAGAGCGAGCGTTCTTTCAGCACTGGGATATTCGAGGCAGGACGGCCTTGGGTTGCGACACGCTATTAGCGTTTTTCATATTTCATTGGGTGGATCGAGAGGACGTCGATAGGTGGCTGGCCGCTTGCCGTGAGCGCATTGTATTTGCACTTCGACCGCGTGGCCCGATCCCGGGCTGCGAGACAGGGACAGGATTTTACGAAGCGGACGAGTTTCGCGGCGTGCTGAACAAACACGGCTTCAAGTTGACAAACTGGATAGACGCGTCGATCAAGGAAGAATTTTACTGCGGGGTAGCTGAGAGGTCAATATGAACAACGACTGGCATTTTGGCTCGCTGGATGGACGCGAGTTGACGTTTGCGGAGTACGCGGGCCTTCTGCGGTGCAACTTCGATGGGCATGGCGAAAAAGGTTTACGCCGCTATTCAGGATTTCTTTTTCAGGTGTGATCCACGAGCGACGAGCACGCATAACGCCAGCATTCACGGGGCCGCGTGGGTGCGGATCGATTACGAAAACCAGCGTTGTACGCGGCTCCCGTGCAATGCCATTGTTATCGGAGCGATTTATGACAACGGAAACCGTATCAATTACACACACGAACGACGGCATCAGGATTTATTGGCCGGACGGGACCAGTGACGTATTTGCGAACCCAGTGTACCTCGCGGAATCATACGCGATTGCGATGCGAGCCAAAGAACGGGCACACAAAGCGATCACGGAAGACGCCGCAAAGCAGTTAAACGAATTGGAACGCATCCTCGATGATGAAGCGGGGCCAATGTCGGAATTGCAGAAACTGCGGGACACATTGCTGGGCGTTGCGAAGTCATTGGCGTAGTCCTGATAACAATACCTATAACCCGAACTGAGTCGGGCGATACAAGGCGGCGAGACGATACCAGCCGTCACTGACGGCGAAAGGAAAAACCATGAAACTTGAACAGGGCAAATGGTACAAAACAGAATTTGGTGATAAAGCCTTTGTCGAACTGATTCGGGATTGGGCGCCCGAATACGATTATAAAAAGTGTACTGGGTTCACGGAAATCGATGGGATGCAATATGTAGGCGACTGGAATTTGCGAGGAAAGGGTTATGGCAATTGTGCTGACCTCGTAGCTGAGTGGCGCGAGCCTGTGGAGGCAACGGTGACAGTGTATCTCTACGAATCAACATTGGGCGATACTTTTGCTACAACCGCTATTTCTACTGGTAAGCCTATAGGCAAAAAAACAGTCACCGTGCGCAAGGGTGACGGGATGGATGCGGAGAAAGGAGAACAATGATGACATACCAGGGTCAAGCGTGTGAAATCTGTGGAGACGAAGATGTTGATCTTGAAGCCTGCGCCTTGTGCGGTCGTGAATTTTGCGATGGGTGTGGTGGATGGTGCCACGAGGAACACGACTTAGATTGCGGCGACTGTTTCTGCGTGGACTGTGGAGGAATACCGGAATGATGTTTGCAGCGATACTGTGTTTGGGAACTTCTGCGTTGCTTGTGGATATTGCCTTGGACCGTGATGGAGTTGATCAGCACGGTGCATGGAGCCTGAGTTACTTTTTTGGGGTGATGTCTCTTTTGATTGTCTTGAGAACCATAAGGAGAGTGATGTGAGATTTCTAACAATCTGTATTCTGGTGTTGTTGTGGTGTGGGGAATGTTCTGCACAGAAGTATTGGAGAAACCCTGGACACAACAGCATGTACCGTGGTAGTGCTTACTATGGCCGCGGCGTGATCTATCCTGGATATCGGTACACACGTTTACAGGGATATCCGGCGTTTTGGTATCCCGTTCCCCAGTATTGCGTCCCTCAACCACAAGTGCGAACATGGTACGATGGGTTGCGTACTAGGGTGGAAAGGGCCTGGTGATGGTAAATCAAGATGGGGCAGAACGCGCGATAGTTGGCGTGGAAGATTCGCCCCAAGTAATGTCGATAAATGTTCTTAGAGCTAGGAGTAAGTCTTTAGCTCAATCGTTGGCGGCTCAGAAAGAATCCATTATTCGAAATGCGATTACCTACGCCTTAAAAAGAGATGACTGGTCAATCGCTGACGTCGGTGGACGGGGCCAATTTGAGATCCATTTAGGCGGATCTAGTGTGTTCAGTTTTGACGGAGAGGATCTCGTCTGGTTTGGCCCCATTATGCCGAGCTTAAGCACGGATGGGACAGTATTCACTGCCGCGATCCAATGTCGCTTGCTGTATGAGGAGGATTAGAAATGCCTTGGACTGGTTGGACTCCACCTGTATTAAAGTCAGTCGTGTGCCGCGGTAGCTATGGCATCGGAAGCGCTTGCGGGCGGTGTTTGCGGTGCGAGCGGGAACTTGGCGAAATGATCAACAAATTGGTCGGCGATAATCCGTGTGTATACGACGGGGAGTGGTGCCAAACGCATCACCACTGGCGTCCTTGCCCTCATGAACAGGCGAAGAAGATCCTCGTCAAGATTTCCGAGCGAGGCAATCAATAATTGCGTGCGTTAGGTCGGCATGGAACTGAGACGCGAACGGTTCTTTCTCGTAGTCCTCTGGTTCCCTCTCGGGATCGTCCTCCTTGCCTCCTTGATCGGCGAGCCACTGAACAATCGCATCATGGTACTCTTCGGATGCTTTTGATGGGGTCCGCTTGGCGGGTTTCGTTATGATGTCGAAGATTTTTCCTTGGTCATATTTTTCGCCACGATATGCAGCAGTCAAATCGTCTCCTTCCCCAGTGCCAAAAACATCGCTGTATTCGTCCCCAAGGTCTCTGATAATCCCATCAAGATTATTGGCGATGGAATCTTCGTCATCTCCTTCGCCTGCGCGTTTTTTGATCGTGGACCTAGCGGCATTCACCTTGTCAAATGCGGCGCGTCGTGCCTCGTTATATCGGAGTGCGTGACGGTATTTTTCGCCCCAGACTGCTTCCTCTGCATCTTTGTAGGCTGCAGGGGAGATGCCCAGCGAGGCGGAATAATCTCGCACCATTTTGTCGTATGCGGGGTAGCTTCTTTTTTTAGGCGTATATCCACCGCCCACTTTGAATTCAGCAGGAGTCCGTTTGGCTTCTGGGACGGTTCCGCCGCCTTCCAGACTCAACCATGAACCATGTGGTTGCGGCGGTGTTGCTTTACGTGAACCTCCGTGGTGCCAATGGGGAACCCATGGTCCAGGTGCTTCGGCGTTAGAGATTCGATCCTCTAGCCCGCTGAGGTGTGCGGTGAGCATCTGGTGATGGTCCTGGACGTGTTTGGCAATCCTGTCGGCCTCACTGGCCAACTGTTTTGACAACTCCGGATTGGATGTTCGCAGTTGGGCCGCCAACGATGCCTTTTGGTTCGCGACTCCAATGGCTTGGTTCAAGGATTTTCGGTGCGACTCGAATCCCGATTTTGCTCGTTGTAGTGCTTGCTGTGCCTCGGTTTTGAGTGTGCCGTGAGCTGCCTGGCGGGCGTTGTCTATTATGGATTCGTACTTGCGACGATATTCAGGTTGATAGCGGCGGATTCCCTTTGACGTTCCTCTGAGATGCGAATCAACTGCACGGTCTGCCCGCATGTGAACGTGCGCTTCGTCACCGACTCGCGAAGCGGCCTCGTTCGCGTTGTGGATCTTCGGCATGTGCGTACCAGCAGAACGGGAGATCCCCGCCATTACGCTTTGGACTGTTGGGTGCCCTTTCGGTAGTCCGGTTTGTGGCTTTGGCAGCGGAGGCATACTGGCCGGTCGGTCTTGGACTTTAGGTACGCTAGATGTAGACAATACCGGGGTGTTTGGAGTTCCGGATCGTTTGGGTTTGGCATGATCTGTTGGATGTAATGCGGAGCCTGTGTCTTTCTGTCCAGCGGCAACGGATGGTGGAGTGGTTTTGGCGGTGGTTGCGGACATCACCTGTGCGAACTGGTCCGGGTACTCGCCTTTTTTTATCTGTAGGGCTTCGGCCCGCACCAATTGACCTAATTGCGTCTCTGCTTCCTTGATCAGTGCCTTGGCTTTATGCTCTCCCATGCCGAGCATCTTTCCGACTGCTTTGGACCCACGGCTTGTCTTTGTTCCTCCAAGTCCTCCAGGTTCATCTATCCCGTATGCCAGCGCCAACGGTGTCCTTAGCCGGTCGTCTAGCCGATCTATGTGCTTTCTTATTAGCTCCACAACTGCCATTTTGGTCTTGTGCCGCGACTTGTCTTCTGCGGTGACCTTTTCCCAGTCTGGTTTGTTGCGGATGCTTGTGGTCTTTTTGTGCTCCCTCGTGGCAGTTCTATGAACGGCGTGTTGGATTGCTTTTGTGGCGTAGGTGGAGAACTTGGCTTGTCCTCTGCTTGGGTCGAATTTGTCCGCGGCAAACGTAACCGCAAGTCTGCCGGCACTTATTAGCTCCTCTTGATCCACGCCCGTTTTTTGTGAATACTCGTAAGCCACTTTTCTGACCATGCCTTCCATGGAGGCGAGTATCTGAGAAATGGCGTCTTCTCTGGTTTGCCCCGTAGAGTTTCGGTACACTGCCAACGGGTCGTCAAATGTCGGCGCCGCCGTGGGTTTCAGGCCCTTCTTCTTTGGCTTGGTACGTTTTACTGGTTGTTCCTGTGGTTCTGTTCCTGGAACGTGGGTCTGTTCTGTTTTTCCTGAGCCCGGTTTAGTATTGACACCTGTGGTTATTTGTGGTTGTTGTGCCTCTTGCGGTTTCGGCGTTGTGGGTGTACCCGTGGTTCCTTTCGGGACGAACTGTCCTCCTTGGCTGGTGCCTTTTGACCCGCGTTTATGCTTGGACTCGTCAAACAGTCCGCGTTGTTTCTTTGCGCCAGGTGGTGCCGGACTGGGGGTTTTCGCTGCGGACCGACTTTTCGACTGCTTTCGGCCTGGCCATGGTGGTTCATACCAAAAAGTCTTCTGACCGTATACTTCCAAATGGAAGATGCCGTTTCTGCAGACCGACTGTGCAGTGTATCCCTGCTTGTCCAGCATGTCCAAGTATTTAATTGCAACAGCGCCGTCCTTTGTTGAACCTTTGGCGATTACGTTCATTGCTCACCCTGCTGATATATTGAAAGTATTGCGTCACGCATGGATTGTGATGTGTATTGGTGCATGCTTGCGTGCATCTTGGCGAGAAGGTCGCGGATCTTGAGGCGATACCTCGTGATGTACTGGTTCAGTTTGACTATTCGATCTTGTCGGGTCTGCTCGTTGATTTCGGTGATAGTCTTCTTGGAGCCGTCTTTTGTCCGGACTTTACCAGAGTGCCTTTTGTAAACTCGGCCCTTCATTTCCGCCAGTTTGTTCTCTAGTTTCTCTAGGGTTTGTTGGTGTTCTTCAACCTGCGATCTAAGGTCGTTGATTTCGTCTGTGCGGTCAAACAGGGGCAACGGGTGCGGCGGGGTGGGATCGTGATTCTTTTTGGTGAATTTGCCGCCCCGTCCACGAGGGTGCAACTGTTCGTCTCGGAATCCCCAGTTTCGGCTCGGCTTGGTTGTTCGTGACTCAAAGTCGAATGTTTGTTGGCCCGGACTGCTGGCAAGGCCCCTGGATCGGAACCCCATGGCCACGTACTTGGCCAAGTCACAATCTGCGCTGTACCGCTTGGGTAGAGGCGGTGGCCCCCTTCGCTTCTTTGGGTGGTAGATAGTGATGGTGTAGAACAGCACCCCCTTCGTGAGCCCTGACCGCGTTGGTTCTACCTCGACGATAAACCCTTTCGACTCGGCCTTTTGCTTCACAGCCTCCATGATTCGACGGTCTTTGGTACTGCCTTGCGATTTCCGCCAACTCACTTTCGATACATCTTTGGGTGGCGCGGATTGCGGTTGGATGTTTTTGCGTGTTGATCCACCAACACCACGGGTCCATTTGCCCGATTGGTCTCTGGGTTCAGCACTGACATCGTGTGCCGTGGTGGCTGCGCTAAGCGCAGAATAAAGATCCAGCGTTAGCATGATTTCGTTTGCCAACCCTTCAATACTGCTAGACGGTTGCATATCGGATCTCCCCGGTCTGTTCGTTTCGTTCGCATTCTGCGCCATGAATTCCAGAATAGGCATGCCACTCCGCAGAGTATTGGCTAACCTGCTCTTCAGTCCGGTCGGTGGTGTCTCCTTGCTCCAACCATGACTTGAACTGCTCAACGGTCATTTCGGTGATCGGCCCACAGTGCCATCCATCGTCGTAGTTGCTGAGATACCCGCATTTCGCTTTGTCTGGGGTAGTGAACCCGATCAACACCTTGTGCTCATCAAATTCCCCGTCTGGAGTCTCCTGATCGACGATATACACAAGCCGTGATCCCAGGTTTGGCCCGACAAAGATGTCCACCGCGTCGCCGTCGCTGCCCTCGGATCGCTTAACGTATCCATAGGAGTGCGCCAACGGCTCCCATTCTGGTTTCCTCTTGCTGCCGGCTGGGTTCTCAATGGCGATATCCAGACCGTTCCATCTCAGCACGGGCTTTTTGTAGTTGCCTGCTGATTTCTGTTGTTCAGAAGGTTCTTTCCATTGGGACTCTGCTTCTTTCAGCATTTTGTAGTAGTCTTCGTCTTCTTCCAGGTGGTCCATGGCGATTTCAGCGGCTATTTTGGGGTCGCTCGTGTGTTCCATTTCGACTTTGACGCCTTCGGCGAGTGCTTCGGAGGGATAGTCGCTCGGAGACTTGTCGTCCGCGAGTCCTCCTGGTAGAGCGTCTACGGCCAAGGTTGTTTCTTTAGAAAGGTCAGCCGAGTACTTGGTGTTTTGCTCCATGCGGTCCACCGCGGACTCCAGTATGTCGCCCTCCAGGCTCAGGGACTCGTCGTATGTGCCAGTGAGGGCTTCGTGTAGCCTTCCGATGGTGCCGTCTTGTCGCAAACGCCTGAAGACTTGGTTGCCCACCCCTTCTGTGCCCTCGTGTGTGAGTGAGTTTCTCCTCATTCGCGAGATGCGTTCCTTGAGAGCGTTCATTATATCGACGTCCCCGCTTTCCATGGCGGCGCCAATTGCCCTTCGTAGCCGCTTAGCCTTGCGCTCAATAACAGGCTCGTTGAAGTAGATCACGTGGGGATGGGTCGTCCATTGATCGCTGGTGACCGAGTATCTCCCGTTGGACCTCGCTGGTTCTCCGACAAATTCGACGTAGATTTCTACTGGGTGCCCGAGGATGGTAATGTTGTGTTTGATGTTCCACAGGGCGGCAGTTTCGTCAGCGTATGACCTAGCAAACTCGATCGGGGATTCGATTTCATCGGGGTTAATGACAATATGGAGGTCAATGTCTGACCCGGTAGTGTAGTCGTATCCTACCATGGAGCCGGTGATGGAAACATCCAGGGGGTCCGGAAGCATCGTGCTGGCGACGAAGTTTTCCGCGATTTCGTTCAGCCGCTTTTTGACGGTGGGATTCAGGGAACCGTCTTCCCATATTTCGGCATTGAGTTCATTGTGGACATGGTGTGTCATCTCCCTGCGAGTGGGGTCTTGTTGTTGTGCCGCCTCCCAAGCGAACAAAAACCGAATTTTATCTAGGAATCCCTGGTCTCCACCAAACTCCTCATAGATAGACCGTTTGAAGTCGGCGGCGGTTTTCCCGTCGTTGAGGTGTTTCTGGAATGCCTCCGATACAATGCGGTCGATTTCCGCTTGATCGTGGGCGTTGATCACGGCAGCATACATGCTGCTGCGGTCGGACTGGTCCAGTTCTGGGGTCTCCAGCGGGGGTACTTCTTCGTATGGTCCCTCTGAACCGCCATCTACTAATCCCTCTGGGGGTTGTTCGTCAACAAGTGGTTCTTCTGGCACTTCCTCGGGCGGCATGGCTGCGGGTGGCATTGCGCCGCCCATGGCGAATTGCGTGACAGCCGGGTTGGTCAACACGTCGTCTTGTTCGTCTGGCCTTGTTCCGCCGATCAGCTTGTAGATGTCTTCCGCCTTCACTTTGGCGCCCATGTTCCAAGCGCGTTCATAGGATGTCAAGAGTGCTTCGACATCTGGACTCTGGGTATCCAAGACCATCCGCACGTACACGTTTTTGTACTTCGGGTAGTTCTGGTTCTTGATTATCTCGACGAATTCGTCTGTGAGCGTCTCCTGGAGGTTCACGGCGTCGTATCGGACGATATCGGAGAATGTTGCCAAGTGGGCGTCGGCAACGCCTGAGCCAAGCCCAGTGGCTTCTGCTTCGGACGTGAGCGTCTGTCCAAGGATGTATCGCTTGATCTTGTGCCCGTAGTATTCGTGGCAGATGGACTTCAGGAGTTCGGCGCCAGCGGGCCCCGGTTCGATGTGCTGAAGCCCGTACAAGTCAGCATCTTCCCCCGGCGTAACCGGGACAAGGACAATAGAGCGTCCCCCGCCAAGGCGTTCCTCTGCTGCTTGCCGAGTCCTGCGTTCCGCTTCGTCGTTTCCGGCTGGATAGTGCCAAATTTCGATACCTAGCGCAGTTCTTTCCAGGTACTCCAGAAGGTTGGCTTCAACTTCTTTTGAGGCGTACCACGTCCAGTAGATGCGGTCTCGGATGCCGACACCGTTGATGCGGCCTGTTCCCAACGGATCGTTGAATGTTCCATCCTCGATCATGTGTTGGTGAAGTAGCGTGGTATTGCGCTCGTAGTCCTGGAGCCAATAGACCAGACCGTGCTGTGTGGGTTCAACCTGCTTTTGGTTGCGGATTTTGGCGGCGGCGGAAACGCGGATACCAACTTGCCCGGGTTTATAGGTGGCTGTTCCGTCGTTGTAGCGGAAAACGAGCTTGTCTGGGTGCCGTGGCGACCAGTGGTCGACGTATTTCGCCCATCGGTGTCCAATCTGCTTGACGCCGTAATTCAAGCAGGTTAGGCTTCGTCCGTACCAAATAGCTTCCATCATAGACCGGCGCATTTCCGTGAAACGCTTGGTTCTCTCGATGATTGCCGTGAGTTCCTGCGCTAGTTTCTTTTGTTCGGGGTCGTTCTCGTCTTCCGGCTGAAGATGCCATGGAATCAGGGCCGTGGCGCGTTGACGAGCCTCCAGACACTCGGCGATGGCCGTGTCAAGTCGCATTGCCTCCGAATTGGCAATGGAGTTCCTGGTGGCCTCGTCGAAATTTGGGTAGGCTTTTGCCGCCGACGAGACGAACCCTGCCACCGTATAGATGTGGGGTACGATGTCTCTGCCGTAGTTGGGTGGCGCACCAGCCCATGCGCGTGCCGGATCTTGCTCAACCGCCTCTGACACCTTGGCAGTACCTGGAAGTCGGTCAATATGCTGGACGGTGGGGGGGTCTTGGTTCATTAGTGGGACCGTTCGGTAAAGGACAAGTGTACCTACCTACTATTGTCCATAGAATGGTCCCTAGATTCCAGCGAAAACCGGCCCGAGCGATAATGTAAACCAAAAAGCCACTACTTCGGGTTATTTTGCGGCGGATTTTGTGCTTTTCCGCAGACTCTACACCGAATGTCGAGGAATGGTTCTGGTGGAAGGTGTCCGTCCCAGTGTGTCCATGCGGAAACTACTGGTGAGTAGGTAACTAGCCACTGGTGACAGCACGATGATCGTGCAGAATGCCAATACCCCTGTGGGTCGGCGTAGCCTGGGATGAATTCCACGGGATCTGTCAAATGACGATTCATAGTTTCCTCCTGCCGCCAGGTGACAGCTTTTATCGTCTTGTTGCCTTATACCACCCGATTCAGTTCGGGTTACAGGCATTGTTCTGCGGATCAGACGAAACACGCCCCTAGGCTGCACTGTCTGACCGTGTTCGTTTCTTCCTCTGCCTCAATGTCGGCGGTTCGCAATGGCACACGGCTGTGGTGCAACCACACGCCAAGCCCGCCGCGAAACAAATCCTGTTCCCGCTGTTCCTCGTCTTCCAGACACGCCGCTTCCCACAACTCTGGGTGATTGTCGCGAATCTCCCGCCACTCTGCATTTTTCTGATGCGGGCAAAACCAACATCGCGACACTTTCGGTGTTGGGAATCCGAAATTCTCCACGATTTTGATGCACTCTGGCGTTTCAATCATCCGCTCGGCCAGCGGGAATCGGTACGTCCAACCGTCTGGCTTTGCGTTCATCATCCGTTTGATTCGCCGCTGCTCATCCCAAGCGAACCCGATCCAACGCTCACCCTTCGGGTGCCCGATCAGGTGCGTTTTCATCCGGTCTCGTTTCCAGTTGCCTGTGCAAAACGGGCTAAACTTTCCGTCCTTCGGTTCGCCGTGCTGCATTTCGCGTGTGAACATTGGAATCAACGGTTTCTCGTCGTCCCCATAGGTTGTCTTGTATTCTTCACGCGGTGGTATAACTTCGACTCGCAATCCCTTTTCCGCCAACACTGGCTGAACATGCTTCGCCAAATACGCAAACGTCCCCGGTGCTTCGCGGCCTGTGTCCGCCATGATGATTCGACCCGGTGGCGGTATCACGTCGCGCATTATTAACACCACTATCGCAAGCGACTGGCGACCTCCACCGTAGTTAAAGACCGCAGAACAATGCGATGAACGCCGAGTTTGCTCATCGTCCGGTTGTTCAATCTTTTCTGGTGTCGTCATCACTTACCTTTTTGTTGGCGTCAACAATATGGTCCGCAAACCGGGTTATCGCGGACGTTATCTGGTTAAATCCTTCGCATATCGTTCGGCGATCCGCTCTAAATCGTCTAGCAGTTTTTCAATCAGTGGCTTGCCGAAAAGATGCGTGTAGTAAGCGTCCAGCCACGCTGTCGAGTCTCGCGTGAAGACCATTCGATGCCGAATTGCTGATTCCATTTCCTTCCGCATTGCCGCAACCCGATCGGGTTGCGCACCCATGCGATACAGCGATTGTCCACCGTCGCCGTCCATAGAACACCTGATAACTTTGGCATTGCACGGGAGCCGCGTGCCATGCCGGTTTTTGTAATCAATTCGCACTCACGCGGCCCCGTGAATGCGTGTGTTATCCTGCCTCGGTTTCGTCGATGACTTCCTCGATTTCGTCACCACAAAACGGGCAATACTCTGGCTTGTCGTATACCGGATTCCGATTCCAGCACAAATTGAATCGCATGTCGCAATTGTCGCAATGGCTCTCTGGGATGTCCATTCCGCAATCGCTGATGGTGATGACGCACATGGCAGGATAACAATGCAATGCACACGGAGCCGCGAAGCCGTGCTGTTTCAAAATGGACAATCGACCGTCGCGGCCCGGTGATTGCGGGCGTTATGACGCCTGGTCGATACTTAGTATCTTCCATTCGTCTTCGTCGTCAACAAACACCGCAAGGTACTGCTTGTCTGTGAAACGTGGCAGCAGAACGGACAACATCAGCGACGCCTCGGCACCTGCCTCCCTGCGGGCCAGCCAGTGCCTGACCGTTGCCTCTTGGGCTGGCGTCATAACAATGGGCAATGCACCGGAGTCGGGCTCGCTCGCGTCTTCTGTACTCACAGTCTCTTTCTCCCGACCTCGGGGAATGCTGGTGTTATCTGGCTTCGCCAACCTTTTTGCCGACGTCGGCAATATGGTGCTTTTGCTTCAGCGTTGTCTAGTAGTCCCTTGGAATCGTTCATAATTCAAACCTCACTTGTCGCCGCCCGGTGACGGCTAGTGTTATGCGGCTACTCGGACCTTGAAACCCGTTCGCGCGGAAACGAGCCGCCAAACGAGAATTGCCAAATCATCACCAGCCAAATCGACCACCGGTCATCATTGTCTTTCGGCGTGTAGATACTGACTCTCGCAATGCCAAAACGAGACCAACCCCAAAGCCTAACCTGGTACTGATGCAGTTCACTAGGTCCGAACACGTCCATAACGGCAGATACCTCTGGCATTGCACGGGAGCCGCGTACAACGCCGGAATTGAAATCAACACGCATCTACGCGGCCCCCGTGAATGCTTGTGTTATGTTGCACAAATGCCGGTCTATCCCGGCTGTCACGGCTTCCCAATTCACGGATGGGTAACGCCAGTGACGGCCCGCGTCCGCTACTTCCGATCCGGTAGACCTGCAAAGGGACGATTGTCTCCTGCCGTTGGAGTCTCATTCGAAGTCGGCTTCGTAGTCGTCTTGTAATTTGCTGGCGTCGAATGACTCGTCACCACCGCTGATTTCGTGCTCGGTCAGCACCTCCCACACAGGGGAGTCTTCCCGATGCAACGCCACTTCTCCTCTTTTGGTAATCGCGACGATCACCCATTCTTTTGTTACCGCCACGACCTCGCCTTCGCCAAACTCAGTTCCGACCAAAGCACCCTTTCTAACAATCATAGCAGAACAATTGCCGTCCACCGGAGCGGCGTTTTGCGCGTTTTCATTTGTCATCATTTCCTCCCGCCGCTCGGTGACGGCTTGTGTTATGCGGACGAAAGCTGCGCTGCTGCGTAAGCAACGCGATCTTCTTCAGTCCACGTTCCCTTCGATATTTCGTGTTCTCGAATCATCGCGTAGGCGTTCATGTAATACGGCTCATGTTCTCCGATCACAATGAAGTCCCGCTGCTTGTCAACCAATTTCCACACCCGTGGATGCACACGCTCAATCAGCTTGCGGAGGTATTCACATTCCGCCTCTGCACGCTCCGCCCTGATCTCTTGTTTCGCAGCGTTGTCAAACACCCTCTCTTGTCGCATTGCTTCATTGATCGACACAATCAAACTCCTGTCTTGCCGCATAACTTTGGCATTGCACGGGAGCCGCGTACAACGCTGGTTTTGAAGTCAACACGCACCCACGCGGCCCCGTGAATGCTTGTGTTATGCAGACCTAAACCGGCTCTTGATTCGATGGACGATCCCACATACCGACCACACTGCACGCTTCCTTGTACGCATCCCAGCACTCGCTGTGCACACCGTCTTCATCGCTTGCCCATGCTTCGATGCCATCTATCAACCGCAACAGCAATTCGCGAACTGGAGTTTCTGGCATGTACTTTGGGCAATTTGGATGGTGCGGCAAATGCAACATTGCTGCCAAGCTGTTCCGCCCCCACGTTGCACACTCGCAATCGGCGGCAGAACAACACGATGAACGCGGAGCACTCGAAAGTGCGTTTTCTGAACTCATAGTCTTCTCCTCGTGCCCGGTTATCGTTGGGCGTTATCCGTCACGAAATTTTATCGGCTTGCGACTCTTGCAATGCGGGCACACATCGCGCCCGCTGATCTTGACCCACCCGGCCTTGCGTCGGTTTCGATTAGTCTCGCGTTTTCCCCTGCCTGTGAAGACATCAGGGCAATTTGAATCACCAGGCATCCCATACGGATGGGATGCACAATCGCAATACACGTCGGCCGAATAGCACTCGACAATCATCAGCTGATAACAATCCGCGTCCACCGGAGCCGCGAATCCGGTTTTGGGTAATTGTGAACGCCACCGTCGCGGCCCGGTGACGCTCATTGTTCTGCCGCTTTGATCGCCGCGCGTGCTCGATCCATCATCTCGCGGTGTGTGTGGGGCGGATCGGTGTCTACGTCCATCTCGTAATCTCGCATAGCCTGCACCAGCTCTCGGCATGCGTCGGCCAGTGCGACAACAATCGCGGCAGAACAATCGGATTGAACCGGAGCCTCGTCTTTCGATTCGGTCATAGCTTTCCTTTCGGCCCGGTTAATCCTGGTGTTATTGGGTCGTTCACGATTGCACCAGCAGAGTGAACAATCTAATCAGTGCCATCGCCACCAGCGTTACCACTAGAATCCCAGTGAAGCTGTCTGGTAGTTCGTTGATCCAGCGAATGAGCAGTTTCATCTTCTGGTTCCCAATAATACAGGATGGGTCTTGAGTGGCTTCCATTCGTCCGCAAACAGCAGCCCGCTGGCGATCAACTCCCCAAGTTCCCTGCAGCTTTTCTCGTAGGTTTTGCGTCGCACGTCATGGCAAAACTGTATCCCGTTCTCCCAGTAGTATGCGCCGTAAGTGGTGTGCTCAGCTCGAAGTACCGCAACTCCTGTTTCTTGCATGGCTTCTGTCAAGTGCATTTCAGCTTCTTCTCCGCGTAGGCGATCCCCGCAGCCAACGCCTGCCAGAGATCGGCCTTGATTCCCCATAGTGGTCCAGGGCTTGCTTTCTTCCCTAATGCTACCCTTTCCCCGCCGTATCTGTCAAGTAGTGCTTTCCTGATTTCCGAGTCACTGGCGGTTGCCTTGCCCGCAATATGAGCCTTGACGGTTTGCCGGAAGATGTAGTCAACCTTCCTGTCTACACTCTCAAATATCTCTTGGAATCGTCCCTGTTCTCGTGCCGTAAGCATGACTTGCGACGGAAAGTATGGTTTCTTTGCTTTGGTGTACCGAACGTATGGTTTCGTGTACTCCATGACGAGCAGTTGATGGATTGGCGCAAGGTGTTTTAGCCAAAGTCGGCAATCTTTGTTGGGTCCAATAAATTTCCCTTTGATCGTTTTCTCGTGGGAGTCGTAAACAACAAAGGCTGATTTCTCGTTGCCCGGGTCACACGCGATGAATCGCATTAGTTAGACTCCGCAAGGATCTTGTATCCGTTTCGATTAAGCCGGAAAATCCTGACTTCCATGCCGCTCGGGTAGTCGAATGCTATGCCAATGGACTCCAGCCAGCGATACAAAACCATTGATGAAAATACATGACCATCTATTTCGTTTTCCCCGGCAAAACAGATGACTTCATCGCGGTGAGATGTAACGAAGAGGTGGTGCTTTGATGTTAGTCTCGCCGCGCCGAGAAGTTTGATCAGCTTTGCATTGACAGGCATTTGTCTACGATTTCTTTGGTGGTTTCAGGATTCTCCTGAAGAAACGTCTTGGTTGCATCTCTCCCTTGCCCGATCGAATCGCTTCCATACCGGAACCACGACCCCGCTTTAGTGATGATCTTATGCTTGACGGCCAAGTCAATTACGTCTCCCTCGTAGCTGATGCCGCGATCGTGCATCATGTCAAATTCTGCGATCTTGAACGGCGGGGCGACTTTGTTTTTGACGATCTTCGCGCGAACGCGCTGCCCGATAACGGTCTCCCCGTCTTTCAGGTGCCCAATCCTGCGGATATCAATGCGGCACGAGCTGTAGAACTTCAAGGCGCGTCCACCGGGGGTCGTCTCGGGAGATCCCCATTGCACATTGATTTTCTCGCGTATCTGGTTGACGAATATCACAACCGATTTTGAGTGCGATATGGCCCCGGTGAGCTTGCGCATAGCTTGGCTCATAAGTCTCGCCTGCAAAGCTACCTGGGAGTCGCCGATTTCACCATCTAGTTCCTTTTTGGGGATCAGCGATGCCACAGAATCGACCACAATCACGTCAAGGGCGTTGCTTTTGATGAGTTGTTCCGTGATTTGCAGGGCTTCCTCGCCACAGCCTGGTTGACTGATGAAGATATCCTGAAGATCCACCCCGATTTTCTTGGCCCACGTCGGGTCGATTGAGTGCTCGGCGTCGATAATGGCACCCCTGCCACCTAATTTCTGTGCCTGGGCGATACAGTGAAGGCACAGTGTTGTTTTCCCGCTGGATTCTGGCCCAAACACCTCAATAATGCGCCCGCGCGGCAGACCATGCCCCAGCGCGATGTCCAGATTCAGGCTTCCGGTCGGGATACAGGGGATCTCATCAACGGTTCCGTCTCCTAGCCGCATAATGGCACCGTTGCCATACTGTTTATTGATCTGGTTCAGCGTATTTTGGATCGAGGTTTCTTTTTCGTCGGTTTTTTTGGTCACTGTCGGCTCCGCTGTGTTTCGGGAAGATGTTTAGTAAGTCCCTAGCTGGAATTCGGTATTCCCAACAACGCATGGGAATCAACAACTGTTGTGCCAAATACGTTGTACGAACAGCGTTGGGTTTCCATGCGATGTCGTCAATAAATACCTGCACTACCGCTCTCTTGTCAAGGTGCTTGGCGCCGCGAATCCAATGAACCGCGTCCGCGATGGTCGGGTAAGCATAAAACCCGCTAAGATAGTATTTTTGCCCGGAGCCATCGCGAACGCGTTTTTGGGCGGCGTGGATCACTTCGTCCAGCGGCAACTTCCTGCTTCCTTTTACACCGTGAAATAGTGTCTTCGGAAACACCATTGTGCCTATTGGGTCTGTCCCGATGTCAAAAATCTTAAACGCTGCGTGCATGCCATGTGACCACAGCATCGACTAGTCCTTTGCTAGAGGCATAATCACACAACAACTGCCGTCCCTGGTACCAAACAGCACCGCAGATTCGGCGTCCTTGTAGTGGATATCCACGACATCTTCCGCTTGCAGGGTTTTCAGGAAACTCAGAACCAATCGGTAGTTGAGCTGGATTTCCTGGGGTTCTCCGCTGGATTCAACCACCAGTTCCACTTCGGACGACCCGATTTCGGAAGTGGACGCTTTGAGAATGAGGAGGTTTTCGTTGAAGCAAAAGTGGATTCCGGTTGTTTCTTCGGACGATACTGCCGACGCCTGAACAACTGCGGAGTGTATTGCGGCGGCGGTTGTTGTGGCTACAAACATGTCCTTTTTGTTCGGCAGGACATCTCGCCACTTCGGAAATCTTCCTTCCAGAGCGGATGTTTTGATCACGGTGCCTCCTGCTCGGATAAACAACGCATCGTCAGTAAGGGCGATAACCGCTTTATTGTCCGTGTCCCCTAATATCCTGGCGCAGCTAGTAGCCGCATCTTTGGGGACATTGACGGTTCGTAAGTCGTGGTCGCCCTCAACCTGTGCTTTGTGTGCCGCCATCATCCTGCCATCCGTAGCGACCGCACAAAGTAGCTGTTTTTCTAGTTCCAGATATACGCCACCCAACGCATAGCGGCTGCTCGTCGGGTCGGATGCCATAACCGTCCTCTTGAAAGCGGTGCTCAGTAGCTTGTTCTCCACGTCAACCGACCACGACGGCATGGATAGATCAAGCACCGGGTAGAGTTTTACATCGGACGTTTGCAAGTTGAACTTGCTTTTTCCACATTGCACATGGATAGAACAGTCGTGGGGCTCTAGGGAAATTGTCTCCCCGACGGCGCCCTTGAGGACAGCTTCCATTCTTTCCGCGGGAATCAGGAACTCGCTGTCTTCATCGGGAGTGATCGTTGCGTCACAGATTCTCGTCCGGATGGACGCAACTGGTCCTTTTGCTTCCAGGTACACTCCTCCGTGCAGGGTAGCCAGCTTGGTGTTCTTGAGAATTTCGCTGGGGCTGCGTTTCGCGACTGCCATGGTGATGACTGAAAACGCTTTGGAGAATTCAGCCAATGGTGCTGTGATTTTCATGTTTCTTCTGTCCTTTGTGGGTATAGGTCATTGATTGACGCGTCCAGTTCTAGCAATTCCTCGGTCCACCCCATATGCCCGTAGCATGCGGTTTCTGGTGATGGTTTGCCGAGAATTCTCCACGCCCGGTGGTAGTCGGCATTGATCCATGTCTTCCGTAGCGTCGGAAACAAACGGTGGACTTCAGGACGATGCCGCACACTTAGAAAGGTAGCATCTGCAACAGAAAGAGTCAATAGATACGCCCTATGCAGGGACGGTATTTCCGGGGACTCTAACCACGGTGGTTCGTCGGACGGCTCAATCTTTCGCAGCAAAGAAGCAAATTGCTTCTCAAACGAATCTCGGAACCCTCTGTCGCGGTACTCTCTGCTGAGTATCTTTCCGTACTGGCAGAGCGAAAACTGATATGGCTTCCAGTGCTGATAGATAGACGAGCCTTCAATGGCCCTGGAGTCCTTTACGGGCATGCTGGTTTTCCAGCCAAGCTCATTGTTGGTTATCGCTTGAGCAATCCAGTAAGCATGCTCTCTCTGCCAGCAGAGATGCTCGGAAGCCAGCGACCGTGCAGACATTGTGTAGTCAGAACATGGGACTAACACCACTGGCTTTGAGGCATACATTCGGGGGGCACGACCTAATTTATTTCTTTTTGCGAACAGAAAGTGATTGTAGACGATGCCCCCATTGGCACAATATAAGTAAGCCAAGGGGCTCGATACTTGGGTATGGCGTCGGGCTACCGGGGTTGCGGGTTGGGGCTTTCACCCCGGTAGCCTTTTGCACACTCGAATTAGAGCATGTTTCGGAAAGGTTGTCAAGGTTGCAAACCATAGTTCCTAAAGAAAACGAGAATTTTCAGCAGTATTCCGTGCGATGCCACAAGGCGTTGTTTGAGGATCTGCCTGATCCGTTTGAGCGGAACCAGTACGTTCGCAATATGTGGCGGTCGATTCGCGGCGCTACTGACGAGGACAGGACTGCAGAGTCCAATTTTGACGGCGGACGTTACACGGTCGAAGAGGATGTCTGCATATTTGCCGAGCACGAGACCACCGATTCGGAGGGAAATGTGCGGGCCTACGGGCTGAATGAGTTGCTGGATATTGCGGAGAACTGCAATAACCGCATCGTGGAGCGACGGGCGTTTGCGGCTATCTCGGATGGTCATACTGGCGGGCGTGGCCAAGACCAGAATGAGCCTCGCACCCTTGGTTACACCGGCCCTTACAACGTGGGCCTGATTGGTTCGAAAGAACCGACTTGGGCGATTTTCGCCAGAGAACATCGAGACAAAGACGCTGGCGATGTTTTTGACCAGAAGCGTCGCCGATCTGTTGAGTTGTGGACTGACAAGCGAACCGGCAAGGCATGGTTTGATCCGATTGCGGTTTGCGGTACTGCTGCACCGCGGCTTCCACTACCCACGGCTTACGCCCAAGTGGATGACGGGGATGTAACACTAGAGAAGTATACGTGCGGGTCTGGTTTTGCCTCCGTTGGCGCGACTAGCACGCATATCAAAAAGCATGACCGCTATACGGGAGACTCCAGCATGCTAACTGATAACGATGAAGTTCAGCGCATTGTTGATGCGATTCTGGCGACCCCACAAATGCAGTGGGTAAGTGAGCAAATGAACCAGGTCGAGCCTGGACCTGGAGAGAATGGAGGCGAGTTGGGGCCCGAGGACATGGGCGAACTTGATGCGTTGTTGGGCGAGGAGACGGATACCGAAGGCGAGCCCGGCACAGAAACTCTTAACGAAAACGAGGGTGATATGGCTACTGAACCGACTGCCCCTGAAGGCAATGAGGAAGGTAAGGACAAGGAAAAGTACACCGCTGACCATGGGGCGTTGGTTGAGAAGTACAGCGCCTTGGAAAGTGAAAACACGGCATTGCGTGAGTCGTACAAGTCCCTGGCAGATGAATTGAGTAACTACGTTACGAAGTTCACCGCCATGGAGCAGCGTGAGGCGGACGCGAAGCGGCGAGCCCGATGGGTGGAGCTGGCTTCCGAGTGCCGGTGTGTGGACGTGGAAGAGGAATGCAAGGCGACTCTGTATTCCATGGGTGCGGAGATGACCGACGATGCTTTCGACTCGCACTTCGCCACGGTTGAGAAGTATGCCCGCAAGCAAGTGGACAATGCGAGCATTCCTGGTGGTTCCTTTGAGCCGGAACTGGCGAAAGAGGACTATGAGGCGAGACTGAACCGGGATGCGGTCAAGATCGCAACCGAGGCGGTGGATGCTGGCAAGCCGATTACTTACCGCGAGGCGAGAAAGTTGGCTGAGGAGCGTTTGAGCAAGTAACTTTTTTTGGGAGATAGGTGACCATGCCTACGCAAAATCCTTCGTACATCGCTGGGGAAACGCTCTACGTTTCGCGGTTTGTTGCGCAGAGTGCGTCCAGTGATTTGACCGTCAATATGGCGGAGGCTGACGACCGAACTGTCGGGATCGTCCATGAGGGCTCTCGGGATGCACCGATTCCGGAAGTAAGCACAGTTGTGGCTGCTTCTTCGGGCGAGACGGTTCGTGTCCACGGCCCTGGAGAGGAATGTTGGGTGACTGCGGGTGCCGCGGTGGCCGCAAACGATCTGTTGATGCCCGATGCTGACGGCAAGGCGATTACCGCTACGAGCGGCAAGTGGGTTGGGGCGCGTGCATTGACTGCTGTAGATGCAGAAGATGAACGCATTCGTTGTGTTGTAGTGGATAGCACACTGCAAGAGTAAACGGGAGAACTGAAATATGGCTACTGGTACTTATGTGAGGCCCGGACAGGTCAACACTTATGTCCGGAATCACGAGGCCACGGGTAACATGATTGTGATGTACTCCCGTGCTCCTAACAAGTTTGCCCTTCCGAAGTACGTCCAATATCGGCCAGTCAGTAAGACGACTGGTTTGTATTTGCGGATTACTCCGGAGGAGGCTGGTCGCATCACCAACTCGAACTTGGCGGATTACGTCTGGCCTGACGGCGCGGATCGCCCGACTCGTTCCGAGATGGAACGGTTCCGGTACGAGGACTACCGGACCCAGCGATACGCCTTCCCTTGGCAGCTTGGACGAAAGGCCGTGGAAGAGGCCGATTGGCCGGTTGATAATGTCAACCAGCAAATCATCGCTCAGAAGGCGATGACTGGCCGAACCCAGGCTGTGGCGACCGTGTTGCAGACTGAGGCCAACTGGGCTACTGGACACTATGGCGATGTCGCGGATATTTCCGGCAACTCCGATTCGTGGGAGAACTCCACGACGGCCGCGCAGGACATCAAGCGGTCCATCACCTACGGTATCCAGGAAATCCAGAAGTCCACGTTTAGCGTGGTCAAGCAGGAAGACCTGGTGCTCGTCATGAATCCGACGACTGCTCGGCGTGTTGGAACGTCGCAGGAGATCATCGACTTCGTGAAGCAACAGGAAAGTGCTCCTGCCATCTTGTCCCACACCACTGACTGGGTTCTGTCTCAGTATGGCCTTCCGGCCCGACTGTATGGCGTTCCGGTTTTGGTGGAAGACACCGTGATGATCACGAGCAAGTCTGGTGCGGCAACCGAGACTCGGACCTACCCGATGGACGATGGGAATGCGTTCCTGTTGGCCCGTCCTGGTTCGATTGAGGCCAGCGCTGGTGGTGGACCTTCCTTCTCAACGATTACGCTCTTCATGCTTGAGGAGATGACTGTTGAGCAGAAGGACGATCCTGACAACCGTAGAATCGTCGGCACGGTTGTTGACGATTACGACACGGTGATGACGGCCAATACCAGCGGGTACTGGTTCCAGAACGTGTCGGACTCGGATAGCTCCAGCTAATGGCTGCTTACGCTGAACCTAGCGACCTGATTTCGCGTTATGACGTGAATATCATCGGTCAATTAGTGACCGATGATGGTCTACAGGTTTCAGAGTCGGACTTAGAAGATGACGCCGTTCTGCTAGAAGTATTGCAGACGGCGAGCGGTCAAGTGGAAGCGTCAATGCTGTGTGGTGCCCGGTACTCCCCGGATGACTTGTCTGATCTCACAGGGAACAGTGCGTCATACCTCAAGCATATCGTGTGCCTGATTGCGATGGCTCTCCTGTTTGAGCGTCGTCCGGCTGTGAACAGTGTTCACGCCGAGACCTACCTGGAGCGCGCGACCAAGTATCTTGAAGATTTGAGGCACGGGAAGAACTTGTTCAACTTGGAAGAATCGATTCACGACGCGAACCCAACCGTAGATGGCCCGTCGAGTGTGGATTATCGCAGCTTGAACATGATGCCTGACAGGATGGCCAGATATTTTCCGTCACGAAAACAACGTCTGCCGATAACGCGAGGGTGATATGGCGCTTGCATTTCATATGACTGGTCCGGTCCAGATTAGCTGGGCCA
>Ga0272440_1000461_pt1 | contig 34453 bp, 31 predicted proteins | sample SSMMMBAug17_FD_192440 | JGI IMG/M metagenome (GOLD analysis project Ga0272440, IMG submission 192440) | Marine sediment archaeal communities from Little Sippewissett salt marsh, Falmouth, MA, United States - SSM-MMB-Aug17 | ecosystem: Environmental > Aquatic > Marine > Wetlands > Sediment ... | reverse complement strand
TTTCTATAGCATGTCCACCAAAGCCATTTTGAAAACAATCATGTTGAATATTAAAGTGATCTGTAATTTGTTTATGTAAAAATTGAACATATCCATTTTTTTGAGCAGTCACGCTTGCACCAAAATATGATATTTTACATTTTTTTTGTTTGAGTAAATTGTATAATGCTCCAAAACCTGAACGAATATTACAATATTCGTATTTCATTATTTTTTTTGTATCTTCCTGGTTAGTCAAGCAGATATCTGTTTTGTTTACATAATTTTTTTCATTTTTTTGTAATTTATCTAAGTAATAATGTATTCGATATGTTAGCTTAGTGTTTTTGGAAAATTTTAGTGCTTCTTTTAGATTTTCTATGGCTTCCTGAACAGTTTTTTCATCTCTAAGAGTAAGGGCATTCCAAAAAAGTAGGTACGGATCAAGATGAAATTCTGGCTGACCAAAAGTTTCCACCTCTTGATACATGAGAGTAATTATGTTTCTCAAATATTTTTTCATTGTCTCTGGCATTGTTCCAATAAGCTTCTCTGCAGTTTCAACAACCTGGAAATTACTCATATCAAGTGAGACTAATAAAGCCTGCCTTATTTCAGGGTTTGATAATCCCCAACCGTCATTAACAAGATGTTTGGCATAATTAAATGGTTTATTAAGGGAAGAAGATTTTTTGAAAACAATTTTTGAATCTTTTTTACCACATGCAAGATTTCCACAGAATTCATGAGAAGAAAGAAGATGCTTAGCCTTTTCATGCCATACTCTTAAAGGACCTGGCCAGTCAACGTCATGAAAAGATATCCATCCATAATTTTTTACGAGGGGGTATAGAAGCTCAAATTCTTCAATTGTATCTGTATAAAAATGTGATGCATTAATAAAAGCGAAGTCAAATTTTTGTTTATCTCCCCAATTATTCAAATGGTCAATTGATGCGCCATGTAATGCATTGACATAATTCTCTAAGTCCAGCCTGTAAAGAGTGCTTTGCCAAATATCAATGAAATTTGTAGATACAGTGCCAAATGTATCAATTGAATATAACTTTTTATTTGTTCCAACACATGCATAAGCAAGAGAGGCTGTCGATCTTCCAAAGCGTGATCCAATTTCCAGAATATTTGCATTATCAGGTAAGGATTTTACCTTTTCAAATAAATATCTTTCCTGACCTGGAGATAATTGGCCATCAATTGTTTCAATATGTTTTTCAATATTTTCATATGAAATTTGAGACTGATTAAGAGTATTTTTTATATTTGTAAACAACTGATAAAATTGATTATCCTTGGGTGTTTTTATTAACTGAACTTCTGCTGCCAATTGTGCTCCCCATAAATCTTCAAGCTTATATTTGATCATAGAGCGAATTGCATTTAAATCTTCTAAATTTTCATCAAGGATTTTTGCTTTGTCTAATTCCATTAGCGCTTCATTTAATTGGTCTTTTTTATATAATTCAATCCCTTTCAAGTAATAGTCATTAGCTATTAATGGTAAATAAATAGTAATATTTGGTAATAATGACTTTTGAAATTTAAACTTAGACTCATCTACCATTTTTTGAAACATTTGAAAGGATAATTTTTCCAACGATTGATCCATACTTAATTGAGAGATAAACTGAGTAAAAGATGATTTTTTCCAAAAAATAAATGCTAACAATTGACCAGGGTTTTTTATTTGAGGCAATACTGAATTTATAACATGATAATCAGTTGCTTTATTTCTTTCTGTAAAAATCTCACCTGTAATATTTCCATTCTTGTCACAAATCCATGCACCAATTAATACTCCATCACATTCAATATTCTCCTCAAGGTAATCCACAGATGAAGAAAATAGCGATTCATCTACATAAGTGTTATCTGTTCCAAAATAAATATAATCGCCTTTTGATTTATTTACAGTTTCATTAATTGATTGAATAAATTTGCTTCCATTATAATCTGGCAGAAAAGACATCCTTATACTTTCAAGATTTTTATGTCTCGACCGCTGTATTGTTTGATAAAAAACTGAATTTTCTGGTGGGTTCAATGGTTTTAGAATTTCATTTATTGCATTTTGACGTATGCGGACAACAGAAATTATTGGTTCTTCAAATTTTGTTACATAACTTTTTATTCTTTCTCGTTTTTCCTTTATCATTTTAAACTCATTTTCAAGAAATTGTGTTTCTTCGTGGTCTGTTCTATCTAATTCATCATTTGGAAGTGGGTATAACGGGGTATTGTGAAGAATGTTATTGCATATTAAATCTAATGTTGGGTCATTACCCTCGAAAAGCTCATTTAAATTTTTAATTCGGATATCTTGTTTAAAATTGTCAAGTATGCCGAAGGATTTAAATATATAATTCAATTTGAAAAAAAAATAATATGAAGCTCGATACGCTTGACGAAGATCAAGTAAGTTGAAATTTTCTGTTTGAAGTTGTTTTTTCTTAATTACCTGGAGAAAAGTTTTTGGAGAAAATTTTTCAATACCTATATTAAAATCATTATATATATTATCTGCACAACTACATGCTATTACACCTCTCACCATAGATTCAATCGCAAGGGTACTATTGAATACTATAACTGCATCTGAACTCCAAATTATAGAATATGATGATATGTTTTCGTAAGGCATGATTACTCTTATATTGTCTGGAAGTTTTCGATTTAATTTCCATGTTTCATTAAAGTAGTAGCTATCTGAGTATGTATCCATTTTCATGCTAGGATGATGTCTAACGATTATATAGTAATTTTTGGAAGCCAGAATTTTTGTTATCTTTTCAATTGCTTTTATTTGGGTCTCAAATGATATATCAATATACCACTTTCCCATTCCAAGCTCCCTGCTGGATGAACAAAAAACAGTTATTATCTTTGAATTATCAGGTATCCTAAGCTTTTTACAAATATTGAAATCATCAGATGAAAAATTATGAAACGTTGGAAAATTAGTGTTTTTTCCAGATTCTCGATCAAAAAAGTAGTTTTTCACACGCAGGCACTCTTCGCGGTTTAAAGGAATATTTTTCCATTTATTCCATGAACATATGCGATAGTTAGAATCAAAATATGATTCATTAATAATAAATGAAAAACTATCATCAATTGACCCTCTTTCATGCGTTATAACTTTAATATGGTTTTTTTTACACAATTTATAAAAAACCTGATAATATGCAAGGACTCCTTGAAAACAAAATACACAGTCAGGCAGAAATCTATTAATCAGTTTTAAAAATATTCTTGTAAGTAATGAACCATTATATAGAAAGCTTCTATTTATATTGGCAATATTTTGTTTTGAATAATCAAGATGACCAGTTCCAAAAAAACTATGCATACCTGAAGATACCCACTTTCCAATTTCGTTTCCTTCAAAAACTGCTGTTGAAAGTTCATTAATGGGTATAGATTGCGCCCAATTTTTACAATCATTTACATCACTCTCGCTGGTTAATGATCCTAACTGAATAATAGGGATTTTAAATAAGGAAAATATATCAATTCCTTGTTTTATACAATATTTGCAATATTTTCCATCCATGGAAATAGGGCAATTTTGAAAGATAGCGTCACAGCATAAGGCCACTATTTGACATCCTCGAAGTTCGAGAGCTTTCCCTATAACTGCATCAACTTGATGATGAACTGTCCATTGACCATATGGAGCAAATAATAATATTTTTTTCATAGTAGGAACCTTGTTAATTGAGTTAAAACATGATCATATGCACTTAAATGTTCTCAAGGGCGCATTCCTAAAAAGTCGGTACTATCATTGTAAAATCTAAATTCCGGAAAACCCACGTCCGCATGGTGCTAAAGCCGGCTTTAGCCCATAGCCGACAGGTTAAGGCAAAGTCGCTCTACTGCTCGTTTGCTCGTTCCCAGGCTCTGCCTGGGAACGTGTTCTTGGCGGCTCTGGCGCCTGTTCAGTTCGTAGGTGGCAGAGCCGGCAGATCCACCTCGGAAAACGTTCCCAGGCAGAGCCTGGGAACGAGCACCGGAGCGAGTTTGCGCTTAACCTGACGGCAATGGGCTTTAGCCCCATGCGGACGTGGGTTTGCCGGAATTTAAATTTTCAATGATAGTTCCGATTTTTTGGGAATGCGCCCTGTTCTCAATGACTTGAATAAAAATTTTGAGTCTTCTTGTTTACCATTTATTGTAGAATCAATTCATTTAATCGGAAATATATTTAGTAAAAGCCATTCTGAAATCAAATAATAATATAAGACATGTTCGGTTCATAATTATACTTCCGAATTTGAATATCTTTTAAATCGAAAGATTCTAATAGAGCTATTGTTTCTCCTGGCCAATCAGGATTATTGATTTCATCAAAACCGATTATTGAGCCTCTAGACATTCTTGGAAGAAATAGTTCCAATGCTTTTTTTGTTGGTTCATACAAATCGAAATCTAAATATAATAAGGCAATTAGCACATGAGGATTTTCCTTCAAAAAAGTCTCCCCGGTTTCTAAGAAATTGCCTTTAATTAGAGTAACTTTTGTAAATTGTGACAATAATCTATTAAGATTAAATAGCTCTATACAATTAGTCAATTCTTCATAACAATCATCCTTGATATCCCCTGCTTTAGAGTTTGCTTTATCGGTTCGTGAATCTTTTTGATGAATTGAAGGAAAACCTTCAAAAGTATCAAAGCCATATATTCTTCTTGAAAAGTCAATTGGTTCTAATATAGTTGATAATTGAGACCATGCCATAAGTCCATTGCCTGAAAATACACCACACTCAATAATAGAGCCTTTAATTTCAAGAATTTTTGTAAAGATATCGTATCTGAATAAAAAACGAGTTAACTCCTGCCTTCGTACGTATTTACAAAAATTATTTGCAATATATGATAGAGGCCTTTCTTTAGCCAGTCGCTTTAAATGCTTTTCTATTTCATGCGCGTAAGTTAGTTCTTTTTTTGTTTTTCTACAGTCCATGTAATTCCTCCCATAATTATGTTATATTTATTATATTATTATTCTGTTTAGTACAGATATAACATATCGTTTATTCTATTTACTTACTTACTTAATAGCATCTATTAAGTATGAAATATACTCTTCTGTTGCATTATTAATAGTTGTAGATATATAATTAATTTCAATTTTTTTATACATATTAAGAGCCTCTTTTACTTCAAATTCTTTTAATTTTGTTTTTAAAACATGAAAGTTACCTTTTTTTAGCAAGATAGAATATAATCTTCCGTTCTTTTTAAGTACTCTAAATATTTCTTCATATATGGAGTAAATATCTTCTTTTGAATTGTGCTGTATTGCAGATCGATCAATGCAAATATCAAAAAAATCATTATCAAATGGAATATTTTTCATATTACTACAAACTACATTCTTACCAAAATATTTTTGCAACCATTTGGTTGCATTTTCACTGAAATCAATTCCAAAAGAATCAAATCCTTCATTTTTTAGATAAAATAAATTATTACCCCACCCACAACCAACGTCAAGGCACTTAAGTTTTTTTTTTCATCTGTACAGAAATGACTAAAATTTCTTTTTGTCCAGCTTACTATTAAATCAAAAGGATATGTATTTTTTTCCTTTTCACCCTTTCTAGTATAAATATATTCCCATTCCTCTTGATTTGTTTGCATTACTTGTCTCCTTGTATATTTTATTATTTATTGATTTTATTATAATTACAGTTCATAATTCATAATTTTGATAATATCAGCTTTTCAATTTTGTCCAGGGAATCTAAATTATCATAAATATTATCATCAAAATCAAAATTTATATTATACTCTAATTCTAATGTATTAATAAGCATTAAAGCAGAAAATGAATCCAGGTATCCATTAGTGATTAAGCCTTCAACAGTCTCGACTTCATCTTCAAGTCCTGTCATCTCTTTTAGAACAGAAGCAATTCTATTTCTCATATTAATAACCTCCTATGCAGGTAAATAGTTATCCTTTAATTTCTTTTTGTCTATTTTACCATTTTGATTTTTTGGCAATTCTCGTTCTATAATAATCCTTGTTGGTAGCATATAACTAGGTATTATATCAGATAGTTCTGTTTTTATTTGTTGTTCGTTAATACTTTGGTCTGCACTTACAATGCATATTATCTGGTTAATCTTATTGATCTTACCATATAAAGCAACAGATTGGATTACATAATCAAGGCTATTCAATGCAGATTCAATTTCTTCTAGTTCTATTCTATACCCCATATGCTTTATTTGATAATCTTTACGACCAACAAAGTATAAATATCCATCTTTTTGATCATAATTGACTAGATCGCCTGTTTTATACATTATTTCATTATATCGAACGTTTTGTGGATTTTGCATATAACTATTTCTTGTACTTTCTATGTTATTGAAATACCCAAGTCCTACATTTGGTCCAAGCAAACACAATTCACCCGTATCCGAACTATTATTATTTTCGTTCAATATCAAGTAGTCAAAATTTTTCGCTATTTTTCCTAAAGGGGCAAATCCTTGAAGTGTTTCAAAGTCATCACTTGAAACTTTATATGATGAACAAATACATGTACATTCTGTCGGCCCGTAGACATTATAAAAATCACATCTATGTGAATACATATCAAAGAGCATTTTCAGTTGTGATTTTGGATACCCTTCGCCCCCAAAAATATAACGTTTGATACATCTCATATTATCAGAATGAAACACCTTCATCGTATTCATATAAATTAACAGTGAAGGTACTGAAAACCATGATGTACATCGACATTCATCAATAAGCTCTACAATCATTTTAGGATTTTTTGTTGTATCGATTGAAAAAGGAACTAAGGAGGCTCCTATAAAAAGTGAGGAATAAAAATCAAAAACAGAGTTATCAAAATATAATGGATTAACATTTGTAAGAACATCATTAGAGGAAAAATCATATTCTTTTTTAGCCCATAAAATTAGATTTAATACATTAGCATGAGAGATTAAAACCCCCTTAGGGAAACCAGTTGAACCAGAAGTAAACATTATATATGCTGGATTAGTTCCTGTAATAGTATATGTTTCGGATAAATTGTCAGCATTGGATATATCTCTAGTTATATTATCGAAATTACTTTCTTGAATATTATATTGTAAAACATCAATTACTTCTAGGCTCTTCTTTAATTTTTGATCAATAATCAAAAGTTTTGGAGAACAAACTGATAGTATTTTGTGTAAACGCTGAACGGGACTCTTTCGATCAATTATTGTATATATAGCCCCTATTTTTAAACAGGCTATCATACAGGCATAAGTATTAAGATTTTTTTTGTTAGAAATACAAACAACATCTTTTCTTCTAACACCGTTATCTTTTAAAAAGTGCGCTATTTTGTTAGCTCTTATATTTAGTTCCTGATAAGTGATTGATTTTATTAGGCTAAATTTCAGTGCTATATTGTCTGGATAGGTACTGACTACTTCCTCAAAGGTAAGCCCTAAATTGTATCTGTACATAGTTTTATTCCTTCATTTTTGTTAATAAGATAATGCTTATTATTTGATAAACCCTTTATGATAATATCAAACACTGCCTGGGTGTCAGAAATCCAAATAAAGGCATTTCCTATTTGAACCCTATTAATAAGTTGAAATTTAAGCAGATCTTTAACTAAACGGCGTTCATCGAAGTGCCAATTCACATATTTATCTAAATGTCTTGAAAAACAATAATGATGATCAAGAAATTCCCGCCCATCATAGTCAACTATTGTGCCTTCGAATTTTTTTATAAACCGGTAATTCAATTCTTCAACATTTTCATGAAAATACTGTTCGCAATAATGAACAAAAGTCGGGTCATACCTTTTTAAACCAAATGATATTAATTTAGCTGGCATATTATGAATTTTTTCAAACAATGAACCTTTTCCAAAGGAAGTTTTACTATTATTTTTGAGTAAATTTTCTTTATCTTTTCCAAAAATACAGTAACTGAACATGGGGTCAAGTGTTCTTGTAACATCGTTTCTCTTTCTGAAGTATTCAGGAAATATACCGACCTTTGAAGGTGTATAATTGACATCATAGAATTTTTTAGGAGAGTCCATCCCCCAGCTATACGAAAAACTAGGAATAATAATATTTCCTTTATCTCCAACTAGTTGATAAAAAATATTAAACATCGCCTCAAGAAATTCAAGTTTGCCAAAGCCTTTGCAAAGTTTGCCAAATCGAGTTGTATCTATTTGAAGATTAATTGTATCTCCTATATCTATATATTCAGATAACTTCTTAACAAAATCAGTATTTGAAATTAATTCTCCCTGGTATTTATACAAATTCATTTTTCTCCCTCATTTTCATCTTGTTTAATTTGTTAACTTAACTGGAATACAGTCTGACCTTTAAAATAACTTTATCTTCCTGATTTTTTATTACTACCATTACCGTCAACAACTTCAATCCTTCATTTTTGTTAATTACTTCAATAAAAAATCTCAGTTCATCACCTATATAATAAGGATTTGGGAAGTTACATTCCTGCTTTAAACAAAGTTCATTACCGCCCGGAAACATAGTTCCATATATTTTGGATAGAATACATGTTAGAAGAAATGCATTCCCTATAGGCTTTTTGAGGTAGAATTGTTTGAAATAGCAACGTCCTTATCTATGTGGATAGGACTATTATCACCAGAAATTCTCATAAAGTCAGTATGCATTTCTTCAGTTATTTTAATATAATATTCAAGTTTTTCACCAATATGAATTTTTTCTATTCTTTTCATCACTACCTCTATCATTCCTAATCAATAAAAAAATTATAAATACAATTAACAAACAAATAAAATTCTTAGCTTAATTACAGTTTTAATATAACAGATTTTTTTTCATTCGAACTATTATATACTAGGCAATTTATATATATACATTAGTTAAAAAATTTAATCAATTTTTCTACATAATTATCAAGAATATCATCCTCAGAAGTACTTGTTTCTAAATAGTGACACATATTACAAACGTTAATTGTTTTCTTTTTTCCTTTTAAATGCTTCATTCTGAAATTTTGAAGATCTTTACCATTCCAAATATCTAATAAGCTCTGGCAAGTCAAGTCGCCCACAATAGTTCCATAGCTCCAGTCAACACAACAGGTAGATACTTTTCCATCAAAATTTACTGCGAGAGTGTAAAAAGGTTTTGGACATATTTTTATCCGATTAGTGTCAGAAATTTCTTTCATTCCCAATGTAAAATCTTTTACTTCAGATTTAGACCACCCCATTAATTCTGAAATATTAATAAAATCAGAGATTGGGGTAAAATCTTCATGGAATTTATTTTTTTCTTCATCAGTTAGTTAAATCAATATTAAGTATCTTTACCAGAACTCTCAGTGAACTATTTCTTTTTAATTTTTCTTTATATAGCGTTTTAACGTTATTCTTTATTTTATCATAATCAGAACAAGTACCCGTAATACTTTTATAGCCATCATTTGTAACATGCTCTATTGAAATGCGCATTTCATCTAAACCGGCACTAATTATATCTTGGGATTTTTGTAAAGTAAGTAAAGAAGCGTTTGTTGTTGTTTCTATAGATTCTGCAACTTGTTGTTCTTTTGCATATGCAACCATCTCGCTAAAATTTTTATTAATCAAAGGTTCTCCATCTTTATATAATAGAAGTTTTTTTAATTTTATATTTGTGCTTGAGATCATGTACTTAATGTCATCAATTATTTTACAAAATAAATCAAAACCCATTGTACCTTGAGGACGATTAACTGATTTTAGTAATTTTTTATCACCTGTTGGACAGAATGAACATTTAAAATTGCAGATATTTGAGGGGTCAATCAGCATTGCAAGAGGTGCTTGTAAAGGGAGAAGTTCGTGCAATGGTTTATTTGTATGATGTTCTAATTGACATGAATGGAAATTATATTTTGATTCTTTCATTTGTAATTCTCCACAAGATCATTATGGTGTAGGCTATCAATTATCGTTTTAATTTCACTGAAGCTACTTTTACATTCTTCCGCGATCTTAACAATTGTTCTCGTTCCATCAATTAAGTGAATAACTTTCCGAAATGTCTGTAGTGCTCTTGCTTCTTCAGGTTTATTATACCATTTTTTGTGTAGCTGATAGCGTGAAAGAAAAATTTCTCCTTTATAGTTATTTACAGGCAGATAGTTATTTTCCAATGCATTGATCATTTTCAAAATAAGATCGCATGAATCACGCAAATCTTTAAATGACGTTCTTTCAGGTGTATCATAACTTGAATGGTATTCTAGATATGGTCGTTCAGGAGCGGACAAAGGCAATACTCTAGACAATGAAAGCATTGGCACTCTTACACCTGGTGCATTAAATTGTCTTTCATCATTTAAAACAACAGTCATAAAATCACCTGTCCATGACTTCGAGTCATGTTCTCTCATTATCATTGTCAAGCATTTATCAATTTCTGTATCTCCTGCGAAAGATAACTGTAAGGCGTGAGGATTTTTCAGTCCTAGCATTTCCAGAAATAGACCACCTCTCATTTTCTGAATCAAATCTTCATTATGACTTAAATATGCTGCCGAGCCTATTGTCTCTGGTACAATTATAAATCTATAAGTATATCGTAAATTTTTCATGTTGAGTAATGTTCGCATAACTTTAATACCCGCCACAACACCTGAAAGATCGTCGTTGACCATTGCTGGATGACACAAATGAGCACAAAGAACAAAACTTTCATCACTTCTACCAGGTACGATTATTTCGCCTACTTTTAGGTACCCTTTGCTAAATTCTGTATTTATTTTAACAATGTATTTTTTATCATTAAGTGTCTGCTGTAATAATTTGCTGCAACATAATCCCCAATCACGTTCATAGTACTTATGCATAAAAGGAATTGCTTCAGGAATATGTTGATGTACAAAAAGATGTTGAAAAAGCTCTTCACGACTTATCTCACCTTCAAATGGTAGTGAGTATGATACAACATGTAATGGATTTTGATCATAAGAAAACAAACGTTGTCCATTAATAGTTTCAAGATATGCTTCATGACATGTCCATTTTTCAGGAACAATCCAAGTCCAGCATTTGGTACCAGTTGGATATTCATGTATTCTCATAGGAAGGACCTTAGAAAGTTCATTAAGTGCCTTCTCATATCCATCAGAAATAATATCTCTTGGAAGATGCCAAAGAGAGTTAATCATTTCTTCCATTGTAGATTCTTCTGATAACGAAACAAAGTGTACATTTTTCATTAGTCTTCTTATATCAGATATTTGTATTTCAGACATATAGATAAAACCATATTTGTATAATATTATAATTTAATTATTAGTAATCAAGGGACAACTCTTTGTACCAATTCAGAAATTCACTATCATTAGCTAGTATTTCTTTTTCCTTATTAGAATATAGTTCGTATTTTTCTATATTATTTAATTCTTTTGAACAATATGCTGCCTGTCTGTATGCCAATGCATGATTAGGAACAAGGGTTATAATGTATTCAAAATCTCTAAGCGCTTGTATATATTCTTTATATCTTAAATTTCTATTATTAAGAAAATTTATTTTCAAGTTATGCTTATAAATCATTTTAGAAAGCCAATCGCTTGTCCAGTCGCCTCCATCAATTAAGCCTTGTTGAAAGATCTCTTCAATTCTTTTATTAGATTTACCATAAACGAAACCATAAGGTTCTATTATTTTGTTTTCAACACAATAATCATAAAACTCAGTATTTGGATATGGGTTTACAGTATGAAAGGTAGACCAGTCTAATTCTAGTTTTTCACTAAAATCAAATGTGTTTAGTATGTCCTGTTTGGTTTCAAAAGGGAAACCAATCATAAAAAATGCATTGAGATAAACTCCAGGATATTTACTTCTTACTTTTTTTATCAATGATTCAGATTCTTCCGCTGTTACTGGTTTTTTTATTTTTTTTAAAGTTTCATTGGAACTTGATTCTATAGCTAAATTAAAGAAACAATAACCAGATTTAATAACCAAATCTAGATAGTCATCATCATTATTGAGGACTCTAACATTTGTCCCACCACTACATAACCATTTAACATTTAAATTTCTTTTTATCATCTCCTTCATGATTCTTGATGCTTCTTTTTTATTTAAAAGAAAATTATCGTCATCTATTGCTATAATGTCAGCGCCATATTCTTCTTTGAGTATACGCATTTCTTCAAGGACAGATTCCATATCTCTGTATCTGATTTTTCTTCCCCAAAACTGTTTTGCAATACAAAATGTGCATGCATTTGCACACCCTCTGGAGATTGTCATGTTTAACATTTTGTAACTATCATATACTCTATCCAAGGCGCTTATATCCTGGCCATAAAGATTCATGGGTAATTGTGTTCTGTCAGGTATAGGTAATATATTTAAATCTTTAATAAAATTTGTTTTTGGTGAAATGCTTAATCCTTTATTATCTCTATAAGCAAATCCATTGATGGAGCTTAAATCTCCATTTGAAAAATACTTTTCAAGGCACTCAACAAACGTAATATCTCCTTCTGATAAAATAGTAAAGTCGACATTTTTATCTTTCATGATTAAATCAGTTGCATCTGTGGCATAATTTCCACCTGCAACAATAATTGTAGAAGGTAAAGCTTCTTTTATCCTCTTGCATGTTTCATGAAATAAGATTGCTGCCCTATAAAAATAAGCTCCAATTCCTATTGCTGAAGGGTTAATATGTTTAATCTTTTCTAAAAGGATATTCCAATTAGCTTCCATCCCTTTAGATGCATTCTCGAAAAGGATTGCTTGACCATCTAATATGTGAAAATCAAAATCTTTTAGTTTCTTTTTTGCATATGTATAAATATAAGACAGGCCCAACGGGGTTTGACAAACAATGTGGCTATTTAATATTTTACCTTCCTCTTCTGTTTTTGCTTCATAACATATATCAGCAAAAGGATTTAGTAATAATACTTGCTTTTTTGGGGGGTTCATTTGAGTCTACTCCTATTTTTAATATGAGTTATTCTGTTAATAATCCAGGATGTCCACCTATGACTTCCAATGGTTTTCGATATATATACACTGTAAATTCATACAAGGGATAATCATGCCTGAGAGTAACCCAATTTGAGAATTGTCTGGCCATAGAAATTGCTTTTTCAGGTTCAAAATGAAAATCCTTTTCAATTTGATAATCGACATATGTAGACAAAAAATTAACAGCTAAACCGTGTTTACAAAGATTATGCATGGATTTCAGCATTTCCCATATATACTTTTCATGATTATCAATTTTACAATTTAAAGCACCAGAACAAAAAATATAATCAAATTTTTCATTGAGATTTTTTTCGAGAATATCAAATTGTTCAAACCTGGCATCTGGATATCTTTTTTTCGCCTCATTTATCAGTTTACAACATAGATCAAAACCAGTATATTCAATATTTGAAAAACGCTGTATTAAATATGGATATAAATCACCAAAACCACAACCTATGTCGCAAATTGAAGAGTCAGATAGATCTGCAATACCAGCCAATATCTTAAATCTAAGGTGCTGGCTTTGGACAGTCCCCCAACCCACAGTCTTTATGTTATATCCCAATTCAGTATATCGAGACTCGTATAAATTTATAATTTTATCTTTTTTACAATAATACATTTTATATAGCTAATAAGGAAAAACTAAATAATAAATTCCTCATTAAATAATTGTTCATTTTGTTTTTGAACAGTTTGGTACGCATATGCTTGGTGTTTAATTAGTGAGTTAAGCATTTTTAAATGGGGAACTTATCTTTTGAATATTCCTAAATAATCAATACAATTTTTATTAAAGATCTTATTTTTTAAAAAAGAATTGATTTCTAATTCTTCAAAGACAATTAAGCTTTCTTTAACAGATTTAGAGTAGGGTCTGTCAGGATAGTCGGTCCCCCAAATAATTCGTTCTCCATTTATATTATTAATAACATATTTAATATCGTTAATAATCGAAGAACCACGATAATAAAGCAAAGAAAAAGATAAATCAAGATACAAATTTTTACATGATTTAGCAACCATAAGGTAGTCAATTATTTTATGTCCTCCTGCATGGCCTATAGCAATTTTTGTGTCTTGTGCCTGGTCAGCAAGTCTTCCTATGGAAGCAGCAGTATTTCCAAGTTTGATATTTATGCCATCAGGAAAGCAACAAATCATAACAGGAAGCTCCATGTGACCTGCTTTCTTTACGAGATTTACACAAGCCTTATTTTCAATATGGTAATTATGCATACGTGGATGAAGTTTTAACCCTGCAATTCCAATTTCATGATAAAACTCTAATTTATCTATTACATCAGGTTCAAAAGGGTGTAAAGATGGAAATACATAAAAGAAAGGCTCATATTCTTTTGAATTTTTTATAACATCCAGATTTTTAAATCCTTGTTTTCCAGCAAACTGAAGACCTTCAATATTTAATAGAACAACAGTTTTAATGCCAACAGTTTTTGCATCATCATAAAGTCTTTTTATTGCAGTTTGGCAACATCCAAATTTTAAATCAAGATGGCAATGGCCGTCAATCAAAGTATATACTCCTCAATTATTATTGATTATGAAATTTTACTATTTTGTTAACTATATCTGCTGATTTTAAAGCTTCTTTGTTATTCTCGCCTCTTGTAATTATCCACCCGGTTCTACTTCCATCATCCCTAAGCTTTGGTACAAGTTCACCTGGTTTTATAAAAAGCCCTCCACATATTACATCTTTATCCATCAATGCCTTTTCAAGCCCTTCTACCCTAAGTAGCTTTCCAGGAGTTGCTACAAAGTAACGTAACACCGCGCCTTTCTCCTGAATATTACAAGGAACATCAATAGGGTCTCCCATACAAAATTTTGTCCAGTTTCCAACAATATCATAGCCTGATACAGCCTGTACTATTTGTGTAAAGATAAAAAAACCACCGCCTCTGCAACCTATCTCCAAAAATTTTGGTCCTTCTTTTGTTAGAATAATTTCTGTATGTGTGGGAGAATTATCAACTCCAACAGCATCATGAAGATTGTTTATTAATATAGTAATTTTCTTTTTTGTTTTGTTGTCGATATTTTCTGTATAAACAATTTGTGAAGCAACGCTAAATGGATGATCAGGTTTAAACCTTTTGCCAATGGCAAGAATATGATGTTTGTGATTTATTGAAATGCTTTCAATAGAAAGTTCTGTTCCTTCAATATATTGCTCAGCAATTACACGACCACTTGTTGAATTGCTAATAGCAAAATCAAATGCATCTTCCAATCCATCCATATCTTTTATTAAGCTAATACCCCTTGAGCCAGAATTATCTGTGGGTTTCAATACTAGTGGAAAACCAATATTTTTTACCATCTCTTTTAGCTCTGAAAACTCACTAACAGCTACAAATTCTGGTTGTGCTATTGAAGCATCATAACATACTTTTCGTTGTAGTTCTTTATTTAAACTGATTCTAACAGGTTCACTATTAAGACCTGGTAAGTTTAAAGCCTGCCGTATTTTCAACACTGTTTGTAAAGCAACATCGGTTGCGTAAGATGTTACACCGTCAATTCTAATTGTTTTTGCCCATTCAAGACTCTTTTCTGTATCATAGACATCAATAACTTTGTAATAATCAGCAATTGAAAAACCTGGGGCATATGGTGATGCATCTGTTGCATAAACTGTATATCCTATATCTTTTGCCTTTTTTATACCATCAACTTGTGCTATCCCAGCGCCAATTACAAGTAATTTTTTATTCATTTTTTATAATTCCAGCTTTTGTTAGAATCCTATAAGTTCCATTAGCATCAAAAACATTCATTTGCCGTTTAATGAATTGTTTACGTTTTTCTTCATTGTTCATTACATGCCATGCTTCATTAAAATTTTTTCTGGCAATACAAGCTAATCTTTCATTTTCAAGAAATTCACAAAATCGGTGTTCCATTTGATTTTGTGCCATCACAATAGCTGGTGTTCCCAAAAAAGACAGTTCAAAGAATGTTGTTCCACATCCAGAAATTGCCAAATGCGCATTGGCCATAAGTGCTGGAAGGTTATCAGGGGTTTTGTAAATATTTGTTTTATGTGGACATTGTAACGTCTGCTTATTAATTACATCTTCAAAAGGACAAAGGGGTCCTACTATAATATCAATGTGTAATCTCCTTGAAATATTTGACAGAAACTTTAGTGCATCACATGTTTTTAAACCAGGATCTGCTCCACCCATTATGATTATTATTCTATCAATGTTTTTGATAGATTCTTTTTTATTCAGGTATTTATGAAATCTTGGAGCAATTATGGCAAACTCAAGACCTTCATAATAATTTTTTATTTTACCCCCCTGAAAAGGATTTTCATTAGAATGATTAAAAAGATTTATAATAGTATCAATATAAGAATTTGTATAATTATAATAATCCAATCTAACAACATGACAATTATAAGTTTTCTTTAATTTTTCTGTTAATCCTTTTTCTTTTTTCCATTGATCGATAATAATAATGTCCACATCGTTGTCTGGAAAATCATGGGTAAATACAATATTAAATTTTAGCAAATATTGTGCTAAAAACTTATTAGCATTAACCATTAAAATACTGCACCACTCTGATGGGACAGCATTTATAAGAGCTATACAACGGCTAACATGACCAAGCCCGTCTTTCTCTGAGCCATATGACTTAAATAATACAATCTTCTTAGATTTATTCATGATAATATCAAAGATCAAAGTCTTTACATTTTGCACATAAAGGCCGCTCATTTAAGCGGCCTTCTTTATATTGTTTTAAAAGGTCTTGATATTTATCTCCCTCAAATATTTCTTTTATTGAATGCTCATTTACATTTCCAAGGTTTAAATCACCATTAAAGTCTGTATCGCAACAAGTTACCACACCGTTGCTTAAAATGAAAAAATCAACTCTATCTAATCTATTGCATTTTTTTATTTTTTTATTAAAAACTTTTTCTTTTTCAAGTTCTTCTGATTCCAGATTTTGAGAAAAAATTTCAAGCTTATTAAAGCTTAAAATATCAGCTTTGTTACCATATTCCTTTTTGAAATATTCAATTTCATTTAAGACATGAGGAATTTCTATCATCTGTGCCCGAATTATTGGCTTTGTTTTATTTTGGTCTTTTTTCAGTTTTATTAGTTCTGTTAAATTTTCGTGAATTTTATGAAAATTTAAATTTGGGCTGATTTCTTTATAACCCTCTTCTGACATGGAATTTACAGAATAGTTTAGAATATCCACTGGATTTTCAAGAATTGTTTTTCGCAAATTTGCATCCATTAGCTCACCATTTGTACTTAACCAGATGGGACCAAGATTGTCATATTGTCTGCAATATTTTAAAATGTCAAAAAAATCAGGGTGAAGTAAAGATTCTCCAATACAGTATAGCCATAATCCACTAATACCAACTTCTGCAAATTGACTAATAAGGTTTTTGGCAAGTTCAGTTTCCATGTGGATTTCATCACGATTTGAAGCATTTCTTGGACAAACAGAACAATAGCTATTGCATTTATTTGTTAATTCAAGAAGAATCCTTTTGGGAAAGCCATCAGTATCTTTTATATAACTTGCTCGTTTCAATGGAACTATTTTGATTTTATTTTTTATAGCATCTTCAATCAACTCCTCACCACGAATTAACTCAAGTTCATTAGTTGTAATAACAATGTCTTTAGGGACCATTTGATCATATTTCTCAAAAAGTATATTTCTTATTTCTGGGGGGGTTTTGAATTCTTTGGCTAAAGAATTAATATTTAAATATTCCAAATTGTTATCCTATCATATCCCAATTTAATGGGGTTCCTTTTTGGACACTCTTGTTTACTTTTTTACCAATAAAAATATTGTAGTATTTAGGAGGCAACCCATATCCTGGTCTTATGGATCTAATATTGTCTTTGGTAAAAAAATTTCCCTCTTTCATATCTTCTACAACATATAAAGTACGTCGTCCTTTAAGCGAGAGGTTTTCTTCCTTTGTGGCACCATAATAAACCTTTCCCAGAGATTGCCAAGCATTCTTTGTTTCTTGAACCAGCATTTTAAATTCATGGGGCTCCATAGAAAAATTTGCATCGACTCCACCTTCAGTCCTGTCTAGTGTTAAATGCTTTTCTATCACCCTTGCACCAAGAACAACACTTGCAACTGCAACTCCGATCCCCATTGAATGGTCTGAAAGCCCCACATGGACATCAAATAATTGCCTCATATGGGGAATTGTTAAAAGATTTGCATCTTTAGGGTTAGCAGGATAGGAGCTATTACATTTTAGTAAAACTATATCATTAAAGTAATTCTGTCTGGCTATTTTAATTAACTCATCCAATTCTGCTACACTAGCTGTGCCGGTGGAGATAATTAATGGTTTTCCTGTTGATGCAATCTTTTGTATTAGTATATGATCAGTATTTTCAGGTGAAGCAACTTTATAGACAGGTACTTCAAGACTTTCCAAAAAATCCACTGCTGAAACATCAAAAGGTGTGCTAAAGGGAATCAGATCAAATTTTTTGCAGTGATCAAAAATTGGTTGGTGCCATTCCCATGGTGTATATGCATCTTTATATAGTTCATATAGTGAGAAACCTTGCCATAAACTTTTAGGGCTATCAATGAAAAATTCTCCTTTATTTATATCCAATGTCATTGTATCGGCGGTATAGGTTTGTAACTTAAATGCGTGAGCCCCTGCCTTAGCAGCTTCTTCAACTATCTTTAGTGCTCTATCCAAAGACTTATTATGGTTACCTGACATTTCTGCTATGATAAAAGGAGGATAGTCAGGTCCAATTTTTGTATTTCCAATTAAAATGGTTTTCATATTAACCTTTTAAAACCAGTAACAGAGGCTTTACCTTCAAGATACTTCTCTACCTGTTTCATTTCTATGATTTCTATTAATTCTGAAAAAACTCCATCCATTGCATCAGCATAATGGTCTACATGTTTATCTTTATGAGCATACATTGCATAAAATAGTGTTGAAGCTAAAAAACCTTTTTTAAGCATTAATTGTATAAACAAAGCTTTTACGCTCAAAGACTTTTTATATTTGAAGGAAAAATGGCTTAAAGGAGGAATTCCGTTGATTTCAATTAAAATATTATGTTTATTGGCTATTGTTTTCCATGCAAGCTGTACTTTTTTTCCAATATTAATTAAATGCTCACCAACATTTTCATTCTTATGTTTACGAATAGTTTCCAATGCTGCAACTGGCCCAATTCTTTCAGTCCAGTTCGTACTGCTTATAAATGTTTTTTGAGCTGCATCCATTACATCCCCTTTTCCTATTATTGCTCCAATAGGATAACCATTACCTATAGCCTTTGAAAATACTGCAATGTCTGGCTCAAAATTATACAATAGATGCGCCCCTCCAGAGTTCATTCGAAAAGCAGATGATATTTCATCTACTATTAAAATCAAATTGTTTTCATTGGCAATTGTTCGGATTGTCTCTAAAAAACCAGGTTTTGGATTTGCATTACGAATAGGTTCCATTATAATGGCAGCTAAATCATCCTTTTGTTGTTTTACAATAGCTTCAAGTTCATCTAATTTATTATAATAAAAGGGGAATGCTGTCCCCTGGAGAGATCTGGGAACACCACAAGGTTCAAGACCGGATATTAGATGTGCACCAAGAGCATCTTTTTCAGTCAAGTTAGCAGACAAATACCAGTCATGCCATCCATGATATCCACAAAATGCTACTTTATCTTTTCCTGTAAAAGCACGAGCTATCCTGACTGCAATTGCCATTGACTCTCCACCAGTGCGGGCATAGCGAACTTTATCTGCCCAGGGATGAATTTCACATAGTAAATCTGCTAATTCCACTTCCTCAGCACAATTTAAAGTGGAACTTGAACCATTCTTAATAGCTTTCATAACTGCACTATCAACATTTGGATCTGAGTATCCCAATACATTTGCTCCAATACCACTTATGCTCATATCAATATATTTATTATCATCCAGATCCCAAATTTCGGCACCTTTAGCTTTTTTATAATATGTTGGCCATACTCCAAAAGAAAACTGATCTGGTCGCTTTGAAAGTAGCTGTGTCATTCCAGGGATACGTTTTTTTGCTCGTACCTGCGTAAGTAAATTTTTAGAATTTTTAATTGATTCATCTTTGTCAGAATCATTCATTAAGGATATTTCATACCCCTCATTTCTTGTAAATTGAATATTTTGTTGCATTACATCAATATTTCTGGACAACAAACTGATATAGTCTAACCAGGGTGAATTTAAATCAGTTTTTTCAATTATAAATTTAACAACTTCAAAGTCCTCATTTTCATCAACTGTTAATCTAAAATGTGAAAAATCGGAAACAAATCCATAATTATCAGACTTAAAAAGAGACTTTCCATTATTAGTTGAATTTTTCCAGATATATGGCGTTACATGCTCTTTTTCAGATGAAAGAGTAGCTTCATTCCAGGCTTTTTCCAGGGCATAAAATTTAAATATTTCAACATCCATTCCATCAGGGTATGAAGGGACCAATCCATTTGTTAAATAATCAAGATCTTCTTTTTTGAAATATTCAATCATCTCATCCACAAGTCTGAAGTCGATTAAAGGACAATCTGCAGTAATTCTGATAATATCGTTTACATTATATTTTTTGGCTGTTTGATAATATCTATCCAAAACATTATCTTTTTCTCCTCGAAAACATTCGATTTTCCATTGTTTACATAAATTAAAAATGGGATCATCTTCTTGTAATTGTGTAGTTGCAACAATAATTTTATCAACTCGACGAGCTTTTTTTAGTCTATTGATTACATACCATAATAAGGATTGTCCCTTAATCGTCATTAGTACCTTATTAGGAAGACGGGTTGAGCCTGTCCTTGCTTGAATAATTGCAACCATAATTATTTCTCCATTAAAAAATATTCTTCTTCTAAAATTCCCATGATAATATCATCATTATATTTACCTTCTTTGAACACATGTTTTTTTCTTGTACCTTCCAATTTAAAACCAAGAGTATCATAAATTTTTCTGGCGGCAATATTATCACAACTTAAGGCAACTGAAACCTTATGCATGTTTAACCTATTAAAAGCATACCATAACAATAATTCACAAGCTTCTTTACCATGTCCTTTTCCCCAATACTTTTTATTTCCAATCATTACACCCAAATATGCATGTCGATGAATCCAGTTTATTTCACCCAGTTTTACGTTGCCTATATGCCTTTCTTCTTTTTTATCAATAATAGCAAAAAGAACGTCAGTGTTACTCTCATTTGTCTTTTTTAAATACTCCAATAGGTCTTCATGAGAAGTAGGAAATAGACCTGTTGTCATATTTTTTACCACATCGTAATCATTTATCCAGGTTAAATATTCAATATTAGCATCTTTAGTGGTAGCTTCGCGAAGAAAGATTTTGTTTCCATTAAGAAATGGTATATTCATTTTATTTTCTCCATAAAAATGGGGATAGTATATGATCTGGGAGATTTATATGCTCTTCAAATATTTGAGATTTGAGATTTTTTTCAAGAATTTTTGCTTTTCTTATTATCTTTACATTTTCCTTTAACTGATCAATTGTTTCACATCCAATAACAATTTGGTTAGTACCTGTAAGGTATTTTTTTAATAATGAAAATGTTAATTCTTTAAGAGATGAAATACCATGCTCAGTACAAAACCGTTTATAATTTTTAATTAACTGCTTTGCTTCTTTAAGATAATAGGGTATCTCATCTATTTCCATGAGGATTAAACCTTGCAGATATATACTCCTTATATATATTTGCTTCCCTTTTTTTTCTGCTAAGTCAAAAACACCTTTATTAATGTATCTGAAATCAAGAAGGTTTGTTGGCAATTGAACAGCTGAAATTCCATCTTGCTTAATAGCTGATATTGCATCTTCTGGAAAATCAACAGAAACTCCAATTTTTTTGACATAACTATGTTTCTTTAAATAATTAAGAAGAAAACAATTTGACCATATTAAATTTTCAAATCTATGAAACATTAGAGTATTTATTGAGTCAATTTTCAATCTTTCAAGGGAGAGGTTTAATGAGTCATCAACCTGTTTAATTGCCTCTTCATGTGAAGTATTCATGTCAAGGGTCAAAGGTTTAAGTTTAGTTATAATATTTGGTTTAATTCCTGGATTTTGATAAAAATACTTACCAAGTATTGCTTCTGAATTACCATATCCAGCTGCTGTGTCAAAACTCAGAATCTTTTGCAAAATTGCTTCATCTATTAGTTTGAATGCTTGATTAATATCAGGTTTTCCAACTCTGTTTGTAAGTCCATATTCCATTCCCAGCTGGGCTGTTCCAAGTGTAAACAAAGACGCTTTCATTTTAATTAAATAACCCTTAATTAAATAATCAAATATTTCAAGTAACAATAATAGTTCAACCGGTTTTTTGGCCCCACCAAAAAAAACTATCTAACAAGCTTTTTAATTATGTCTGAAATATAAATGATATCCTCTTTTTCTAACTGTGGATAAATAGGTAAACTCATTTCTTGTTTATAAAATTGTTCTGCTACCGGGAAATCATTATTCCTAAATCCAAATTTTTTTTTATAATAAGGTTGTAAATGAATTGGAATATAATGAACCTGGCATAGTATTTTTTCCGATTTTAAATTATTTAATAGATCATTTTTAGAAATTCTTACCTCGTCAAATTTAATTTGGAGTGGGTAAAGATGATAGGAATGGTCTACTTCATTTGCCTTTTTAGGAAGTATAAATCTATCATTATTTTTGAATATATTATCATAGTAAAAAGCAATGTTCTGTCTTTGTTTTATAAAAAATTCTAACTTTTTTAACTGATTTAAACCTAGAGCACATTGAATGTCTGTAATTCGATAATTGAATCCAGGTTCATACATTTCATAATACCAGTCACTTTTTTTTTCTATTCCATGTGTACGAAGAAGTTTAATTTTTTCATCCAGAGCTTTATTATTTGATAGAACAGCTCCTCCCTCACCTGTTGTTATAGGTTTGACAGGATGAAAACTATATATTACAATATCAGCATATTTTAAAGCATATTGAATATCATTTTTGTATTTTGCACCAAGGGCATGACAGGCATCATTAATAAGCTGAAATCCATATTTATCTGCCAGTTGACGAAGTTCTTTCCAAGAGCAAGGGTGGCCAGCATAATCAACTCCAATAACAGCTTTAACTTTTTTTCCTTTATTAATTGAATCCTTTATTTTATTTTCAAGTTTATCAGCATCTATTGTGTATGAATTTTTATTAATGTCAACAAAATCAGGTGTTGCACCAGCATATACTATGCAATTTGCAGTGGCTAAAAATGTTAGTGGCGTTGTCAAAACTATATCATTCTTTTTCCATCCTAAAACAAGTCCTGTTAAATGCAATGCAGCAGTACCATTTGATACAACAGAAGCGTATTTAGCTCCTATTTTTTTGCACAGGGCATCTTCAAAATGTTTCAAAGTTGGCCCTTGCGTTAACATATCTGACTTTAAAATATTGATAACAGATTCAATATCATCATCATCTATATATTGTTTACCATATGAATAATTTTTATTCATCTTGCATAATCATTTTTTGTAATGTCTCAGCATTTAACCATTGCTTATTTGTCTCACTGCAGTATTTACTACCATCAGGAAGCAGTTTCCCATTTTGGTATTCTGTTTTCTCCAAAGACCAGAATGGAAGCATTGGCTGTATTATAAAATAATCATCAAATTCAAGAGTTTTTCTGGCTTCATCTTCAGGCACAAGCACTTCATGTAACTTTTCTCCAGGACGAATTCCAATATATTCATATTGACATTTAGGACATATGGCTTTAGCAAGATCTATTATATTCATACTTGGAATTTTTGGAACAAAAATTTCACCACCGTACATACGTTCAATGGAGTCAAGAGCAAACTGAACTCCTTGTTCAAGAGTTATCCAAAACCTTGTCATTCTTTTATCTGTAATCGGCAAAACTCCTTTTTTTTTCATCTCCAGAAAAAAAGGGATTACAGACCCACGACTTCCTACAACATTACCATATCTTACAACAGAAAACTTTGTTTTATTTACACCAGCATAAGAATTACCTTGAACAAATAACTTATCAGAACATAATTTTGTAGCACCATATAAATTAATTGGATTTGCTGCTTTATCAGTACTGAGTGCCATCACCTTTTCTACATTTTGATCTATGGCTGCATCAATGACATTTATTGCACCATTAATATTTGTTTTTATTGCTTCAATAGGGTTATATTCGCAAGCAGGGACCTGTTTTAAAGCAGCTGTATGAATAACAATATCAACCTCATTAAAAGCTCTGAGCAAACGATCTTTATCCCTTACATCACCAATAAAATAGCGTATGGAAAGATGTTTTGTTTCTGAAAACTTTTTTGACATTTCAAATTGTTTTAACTCATCCCTGCTAAAAATAATCAACTTTTTAGGTTTCCAATTATTGAGTAAAATTTCAGTGCATTTTTGACCGAAAGAACCTGTACCACCTGTAATTAAAATTTGTTTATTATTAAACATCTTTAAAACCCACCTTGTCCCAACACTCTGTGCGCTCCGTGTGGAACATCTTCCTCGACACTCTAAGTTTCGAGTCCATTTGTATGTTCATATTATCCCAAAGTTATATACGCCCTTTAGCAACAATGGATTTCTGCCTTAATGACTTCTTTGTGTTAATATGTTCTCTTTCTTCATCTTGTGTTATTTCTCTATTCAGAGAGGTTAATAGTTCATATGAAAAAACATCTGATGCAGTTCCATAAGGAAGGTTTTCACATTGTACGTATTCAGCATCTTGTTCAGTTGTTCTTTTACAAGCCATTTAATAATCAAAGGACATGCCAGAGGATTATCTCCAGTGACTCTAACAATTGTTTTTGCAGGATACTTATCAATTACTTGAATATACCGCTTTAATACATCATCCTCTGCCCCCTAACAACCAAAATATTTTCGGATTTTCCCCAGGCTTCAACTATATCATCAGCTTGGAATTGACTTGTTGCAAGAGTTAGGCGTTAAGAATTATCATCGGATAAACCGGCTTTTAAACGACGGATTAGAAATACAAGCATTGGAATGCCACAAATGGGGTAAAGGGTCTTGCCCTGCAACCTAGTCGAATTATATCGACATTGAATTATCACAAGTGTTTTGAAATTCATAAATACTACCTATAACCTTTGTTTTCAATTTGGGAAGTCTTTATATATGAGATTCTATTTAAGCTCCAGTTCTTTCTTTAGTTTATTTCTTTTACTTTTTAACTTAAATTTCATATTGGTAGTTTATTATAATTTATTTTAAAATATTTAATAAAGTTTTGACTTCTTGAAAATTCGGGACAGTTTGATTAACAGCATTAGCCATTTCTTTTGCAAGGGGAATATCATTGGTTTTATAAGCTGCTTGTGCTAGATACCATCCAACACGCCAGTGATTTAGGCCCCTTTTTATTGTTTTAATAAAAAAACTTTTTGCTCTAGCAAAATCTCCTTCACCCATAGAGATCAAACCTGACCAAAGCCGAAAATGAGCTCCTGTTCCAGGTTCTTCTAAAGAATAATAGTCAGAATACATTGCTTTTACAGCTTCCTTTTCTTGACCTATTAATTTACTAGCAATATAGTTTTCAGCTTCTAATAATGAATTGATATTTAGATTCTTTCCATTGAAGATACGACTTAAAGTAAATGCTCGTAATCCATCAGAAACTGTAACACATTTCGTTGGTGGATAAGCAAAGGCAATGTCACCAATAATAAAAAAATCATAACTACTATCAATATTATTAATAGCTTCTTGAATTTCAGGATATTTTCTAACTTTTTCAGCTTCAAAACCATCAAGGATTATAGGCTGGAAGTGTCTGATATTATTAATCAAAATCACTGAATTATTTATATTGTAGTGTTTAATAACTTGAAGTTCTTCGACAACAGGTGTATTGGTCTTATTTTTAAAAGTTATTGCAGCGCTATCGTGAGAACTTAACCAAAACAAAATTTTACCTTTTATATCGGGAAGCAATAATTTTAAAAATCTTGCAGAATGATAGATATGTACATTATCATATTCTTGCAATTTCTTAAATTTCAAAGGCTGATATAAATCTGAGGCAGATTCAATAAAGTGAACTTCACGAAAAATCTTCGCTGCTTCATATGCCATATTTAAACTAAAAGTACCTGTTGCTATAAAAACATCTGTTCCAAAGACTTTTGCTATTTCGTTCAATAAAAGGGAACAAATTGGCATGGCAGCTCCCTTTATTCTCTTTATTTGTAAATGCATAGAATAATGAGCTTTACTGGTCTTTAAAAACATCTGCCTTTCGCCAGTTATAGGTGACCATGAACGTTGAATATTATTTCTTTCTTTATTATTCTCCGAAAGAACTGTCCTCAAAATTTCCAGGGCTGTTCTTTGAGAAGCATTATTGTCCATAAGAAATAAATTTTTAAAATTTTGTTGCTGCTTATCCCAAATAGTACGGTCAGCATCATAAAAATAATGGTCAATATATTTTTTAAGATCTTCTTTGGTCCTAACATGAACAGAAAGGTTTAATGTAGTATATAGAGACTGAAGATGTCCGTGTTGATTAATAGTCATGCAATCAGTAGGCTGTATATATTGCGCAAATTCAATTACAGGTTTGCCTGTTGACAAAATATCAATAATTGCACCAGAATGTACTGAAATAGCTAAATCACAAAGACTCGAAAGTTGAATGAGATGTAAAGAAGAAATAGTCCATTGTCTATTATCATATTTATTAAATAATTCTGATATTTGGGATAGAGGTTGTCGTGGATGTGGTCTAATAAGAAGATAGTTATCTTTATCCTTTAAAATAACTTCAGCAACAGATGAAAGTACATAAAAAAAAATTTCTGGGGGAAATTCTCTTAAAGGTGTGGTTGTTGTAAATAAAAATACTCTTTTTGCAGAATTAGCTCTATTAATTTCCATACTTTCAAGAAAAGACTGACTACTAAGAAGCCTATTTATCCACCATTTATCAAAACGTGGTGTCCCTTTTATGCATACTTTACTGAAAGGATGTCCATCAAAATAATACTCAGCTCCGTGCTGCGTATCACATAACATCAAATCATGTTCAAAGTCCTTTTCAAAATCTTCTAATAAGTTAAACCTTCTTAATCTGTTAAACTCTTGTTTATAATGTAAAAAAACACCATGAGGAAACCATATTTTTTTAGCAAAAGGAAAAGATCTATATATATAAAGTTTTGAAGTAGTGGGGTTACCGTCGCTAATAATAAATTTTACTTTTTCATTGGGCAGATCTTTTATTAGTTTGAATTGCTGATCAAGATATATAATTTTATCTGCAACCTGCTTTATCTCATTATATAACGTTATACTGGTTATTGTTTGATTAACTTTCTTCCATTCAGGTAAAAAAATTGGAATAATCGAAAAGTGATTTGAACTTATTTCTTTAAGTTGAAATAGTACAGGTAAAATCCAATCTACTTCACCCCACGATCTTTCAAAAATGGGCAAAATAATCTCTCTTTGATTCATGCTTTTTGTATATAACGGTTTCATAATTATCCTTTTTCGATAAAATTTCGATAAGAATTAGCTTGTTCAGAATGTCCCATTTTTCGATAAAGATTTTCCAACATCAAAAAAGACTTTCTTATGTGATCAACAGAATCTTGATATTCATTTTGAGATATCTCAAGATAGTTATTATTATGTTTTATATATTTAAGACCTTTGGTTACCTCTAAAATATCATTATAATTCTTAACACCTAAGAGTAAGCGGTGATAAAGTCTATTAACAAGTTTTATTGTTCCTTTTGCAGCTTCTTTATATTTGCGATGATTTATTAATAGTTGGTTTTGCTCTCTAATACTTTCTACTTCTTTTAGAGTGATTTGGGAATATTGACTGACGGGAACAAATTCAATATTTTTAAAAACTTTTGGAAAATCATCAGGGGATCGAATTGAGTAATTATTACATCTTGTATAAATAATCCTTAACTGATCTATTCCATAATCTAAAGCCATATTTTGAAATTGAATAAGTTTTTCATCAGAATCATTATAATTAAATAAAATATACTGCCAAATTAATTTTGGTAATTCAGATTTGTTTTTTTGTTTTGCATCAGCAACAGATTTTGTAAAATTTAATACTTTGGATAATTCGCCATCCTTTCGATATTTCTGATATTCTTTCTGGGTAACAGCATCAACTGCAATTTTCAGTTTAGTCAGCCCGGAATGAACAATTTTTTCAGAATATTTTCCATTCCCATTAGTACTTAAAAGTATGTCTCCCCCCAATTTATTTTTTACGAGGCTAATTTGGTCCCATACTTCATGATTCATCGTCGTTTCACCAACACCACAAATATTACCCTTATTTAATCTGATTCCACGCTTGGCAAACCCTTCAACTACTCGTTTAAAAAGATCAATTGGCAAAAGACGTATTTGTTTTGAATTGTTATAACGTATTCGTTCTTTATGACACCACTCACAATCAAGCATACAAAGAGAAGATGGTTCCCAATGAAACCATTCAAGCTCTGTTTCTTCCAACCCATGCTCATAATCTGCATCAACTTCCAAATAAGAACATTGATCACAAATACCAGGAAATGGTACAAGATCTGCGGACATATTATTTCTTATTTTTAAAAAATTAGCAGAAGTATAATAATCATTCCAGATGTCAAAATTGTCACCATTAACAGGTAGCTTACTTAATGTAATTGTTTCGCCTGAACTACAATAGCATGGTAGCCTTCCATTAGCACGAAGGTAAAGACCTCTATTCATTATACATTTCATTGTTAATTCCTAATGTTTGTTGATAATTCCAGCATTAGAGATTGCCATTTAAATAATTATTTATTTGATGTGTTTGCCATTAACTTTGTTTGGACAAGTTTAAGGCCTCCTTCATTTCCCAGATAACACTTCAGTGATAAATTTGGAGCTTGAAATTATTTTAGGCCTATTGACTATGAGACTTAAGCTAGATACTTAAGTCTGAAAATTCCAAAAAAGTGTTAACTACTTTTGGGGGCATATGAAGGATGCCCAAAGTTCATTATGAACATCTAAAGAAGTTAATAGTAGAAAAGTTTGAAATAGTTGTACCCAAGGCATAAATCATGTCAAGAAAAACCAAAGTTGGACGATCATACAGCTTCTTCGACCTTTGAAGATTTATAAAGTTGTTTTATTTTATTAATTCTTCTATTAATATTTTCCATCTATTTATAGAATCATTTATTATTTTAAACTTCTGTTGTTTTTTCAATAAAAAAGTCCTATATTTAATACTTGTAATAGATCTATATAACGTATCAAAAATAGAATCATAATTATCTATTGATAAAGTCGCTCCAATAGTATTTGTTATTAAAATTTCTTCTCGTTTTCTATTTATTTGAATACTTAAAACAGGACGTTTCATGATAACCGCTTCAGCCAATAATATTGAAAACATCCCGATAACTAAATCAGAAGCCAAGAGTAATTCAGGAGAATTATCCTTACGAAATATGACATTAATATTTTTTGACTGCTCTTTAACTATTTTTCTTAATTTCGCTTCCTCATCTTCAGGATGAAGTAATATAACAAAAGATAAACTATTCTTTATCTTTTGTGAAAATTTCATTATTATTCGTAATATAGCTGATAATGTAGTTTTTTCAGTAAATCCCCATTTTTTTTCATTTCCAAATGCCTTTTCAACGGGTTGTGACACAAAAAGAATAACAAACTTATCTTGCTGTAATCCTTTTATTTGTTTAAAAAAAAATTGATTCCTTTTGTCAGATGATGCTTTTTTATATAAATATTCGAATCGTGGACAACCTGTAACTGAAACTTTTTTTGATATAAAACCATTTCTTAGCATATCTCTTGCTGCGTTTTCATCTATCATTGCAATACAATCAGGTAGTATAGAAGCTTCTACTTCTCCTGGCAAAATAAAACGTTCTTGATATCCCCACCAGCAATCTACATAAGCAATGCACGGAATATTAAATTTTTTTGAAAACAACCAAAAATTTCTACAAGCAATTCCATCCGAGGTTCTTATCAAATTAATTGAGTCTGTAATAACAATATCAGGAGAACTTTTTTTTAACCACTCACTATCATTTTTTTCAGTCCAACCTACTTCACTATAGGTATAAACTCGAATTCTTCGTTTTTTCAAATTTTTCAAAACAAGCTTTCTGCCAGTAATAATTATATCATATTCGGATTTCAAATGTTCAATTAAAGGTAAAAGAGCATTTGCACCACCTACCTGCTGAAAATGAAATAAAATTTTTTTCAAGAGCTTAACCTTAAAACTTTTTCAAAAGCATTAATAATATCATCCATATCATCAAAAGTTAGTGGTGGGTAGATTGCGTTTATTGATATCAATGTATTTTCCCACATATTTTCAACAACAGGACAAAGGCCCATTCCATATTCAATATCGATGTTATAATGATGGCTCGTCCAGGGATACCCCTTGGGTCTAAAGTGTTTTTCTTTAAAAATGGGTTGAAGATGAATAGGTTTAACAAAACCACCTATAGGAGGTACATGACGTTTATCGTTTACTGTCATTTTAATCCCTTCAGCATCCAGTCGTTTCATAAATTCATTTCTTGAAATACCGACTTCTTTTTCATCATAAAGCAGGCAATACAAGAGATAATCGTGCGTACAATCTTCTCTCACTTTTGGAACTGTTATTCCTTTCAGCCTCTTGAGCTTTGAAGTTAGATATTCACATAATTTTCGCCTTTTTTCAATTAAATAGTCACTTTTTTTGAATTGTTCAATTGCCACTGCAGCTTCTAGTTCAGTCATTCGAAAATTATAGCCTATCATATTTGTAATGTCTTTAATGTTCATATCAGCGACGCAATTCTCAGCGTGATTTCTAATGAGTTGGAGTTTTAATGCGAATTCATCATCATTTGTGACTGCTACGCCACCTTCACCACAATGAATTGTCTTATGCGCATTCAAACTATAAGAGCCAATATCCGCTAACGTACCTGCCATTTTGTTCTTATAGGTCGCTAATGTAATATGTGCGGAATCGCTTAGAACCTTTATCCCGTGTTGCCTTGCCAATTCCATAATAGCATCCATATCAGCAGATTGGCCAAATAAATCAACAACAATGATTGCTTTTGTTCTGGGGGTGATGCATTTTTTTATGCTTTCAACAGACATACAAAAAGTATCCGGTTCGGAGTCTGCAAAAACAGGGATCGCATCATAAATAAGGGGTGCAGTTGCTGATATCACATGGCTATAAGGGGTTACAATGACTTCGTCCCCTTGACCAATTCCAAAAGCCCCCATTGCAGCAATAATCACTGAAGTTGCGGAGTTCATGGAAATTGCGTATTTAGTTCCACATCTTTCTTTATAATAAGACTCCAGTTCTTTTACTTTTTTTCCACCAAGAAAAAAAGGTCCTTTTGCTCCAATATAATCCGAAAGAACACCATTCTTTATTACTTCTACTACAGCCTTTTCCTCATTGATATCTAAGGTTTGATAAGCTGGAAAAGTTTTTGTTCTGACTGGGGTTCCTCCAAACATAGCTAGATTTTCCATAACATACACCTAATCGTTAAAGTTTTCTTAAAACATGAGTTAAATCATTATTGTTATTTGCAGATTCTATAACAGCCTCTATTACATAGAGGTCATCAATGGCTTCTTGAGCTGAACTATTGCAAGAAAATTCATTATTACTAAATATTGAAAGTATATTTTGACCAGCTCTTTTCAATGCGTTACCATATGTAGAACGCCATGCTGGTTTCATTATTAAGGTTTTAAAATTGGGGAATTGCGGATCAGCTTCTGAAACATACAATTCAAATCGTTGTCCGCCATTAGATATTTTTATTCTGGCATTTTGTCCAAATATGTCAAGTTCATAAATACTGAAATCATAGCCATCTTTATCTAATGCCATCATATAAACTTCAATTTGATTCTCTAGAATAAAACGAACATCCATGCTATGATCATTCTCAATGGACCCTTTATTGGATTCACCAATTACCTGAACACTTTTTATTTTTCCAAAAAAGAATTGTATTAAATTAATAAGCTGACAACCATTGTGCCGAAGACCCCGAACATAATACCCAATCACTTTTTTTATCTTTCCTGACTGACCACTGTCAATGAACATTTTAATTTCATTATGTGTTTTGTCCCATCTTCTGACATAGTCAACGATTAGTTTTATATTCTTTCTTAAGCAGGATTCATAAATGTCTAAAGCTGCCTTTGAAGTGAGTGCAAGTGGTTTTTCTGTAAATATAATACCAGGTTTTGATAACTCAATAATGTCATTAAGTATCTGATCATGTGTTTCATCAGGTGTTGCAAGGCTGATAATATCGCATTCTTCATTAGTTAACAACTCTTGGTAATTTGGGTAATGTCGATCAATTTGCCAAAACGAACAAAACTCATGAAGTCTTTTCTCATTGTTATCAGAAGCACATGAAATTTTAAACTGTGGAAAAGCAGTATACATTCCTGCATGTGTATAGATATTTTCATCTTTGTTTATTTCATCATATCGGCCAGCAATATTGCCACATCCTATAATTCCAACGTTCAACATCATCGCTTTTATCTCAGCTTTTTTTTTAATTTATCTTTTTCTGCTTCCGTCCAGTAGCCAGACTTAGGCAGTACATTTGAGTTAATGAGAGACCATTCCTGATTTTTCTCCAAAACAGCTAAAATATCATTCATTTGAAAATAAGGCATTGTTGGATAGAGTGCTTCATATATTCTTTTCGTCAAATCATAATCTTCTGCTGTATCTAATGTCCATCTCAAGTCAGAATAATCAAAATCTTGAAAAAAAGAAATTGTATTAAATTTATCTAAGTTTTCATGGATATAAGGAATAACATTAATTTCATTTTTTTCTCTTTCTAACTTTGAGAAATATTTGGTTTCATTGTCTATTCTTAATAAAGAATTCCTTGTCATAATATCAGCATCAAGGCCAAGTGGATATGAGCGTTTTAAGCTGTTACTGAGGTATTCAACCAGATTCCCAGAAGAATACGAAGATAGAAATAGTTCCAACATTAAGTCAATCACTTCCCAATCTATAAATGGTGTATCTGCGCCAACCCTGACAATTGTATTCAGCTTATAAGATTCAGATGCCTTTATACATCGATCCAAAACATTTTTTTCGCTTCCTCTAAAGCATAATACATTGTTATCACCACAAAAATCTTCAATAACATCATCTTTTGTGTTCGTTGTTGTTGCAACAACAAGAATTTCTGATAGTTTTACTTTATTTAGCCTGTTAATAATATGTTCAATAACTGGTTTTCCACATAGATCAAGCATGACCTTTCCTGGTAATCGTGTTGCCCCCATCCTGGCTAGCAAAATTGTTCCTACTTTCATGGCGCTACCTCAAACCTTTCAATGGCTGTGAATTCGTGTTTTAAAATTGATAACCATATTTGGCTATGATATTTGTCATTTGACCAGATTTTTTCTCTAAACTCACCTTCTTTTTTCCAGCCAAGATCCTGAACACATTTAACAAAAGCAGGGTTGAAAGAACCCGCGAAAATTTTGTGAAGGTTTATGTGAGAAAAAGAATGCTTCGTTAGCAAATATATAGATTCTTTACCATACCCCATATTCCAAAAACCTTTATTTCCAATGAGAATTGCAATCTCCGCGCAACGATGTATTAATTGTATATTAACTAGAGAAATATTTCCGATATGAATATTATTATCTTTTTCAATTATGGCTAAAACAAAGCCTTTCTGAGGATTTTTAAGATAGTAGTTATTATAGTCTTTCATCGCTTCAAAACTAATAGGAAATGGTCTTCTTTGTGAAAATTCATTTATTAAAGGATCATTTAACCATTTAAAATAGTCAAATGTAAAATCCTTTTCTAACAAAGGTCTTAAAAAAATATGTTTACCTTCAAGGTATATAATTTGATTATCTGACATTTAAACGATCCATTATTTGAATTGCTTCTTCAAGGGAAAGATTGTATTGCTGATCATTACTTTCATGAAAGAGTTGGTTGATTTGATACCAGTCATCTATGGTATCTATTGTTATTCTTATATCTGGTCGTGATAGTTTATTTTTAACTCTTGGAATGCTTGTTTTAAAATCATCAATATTTCTTAAAATATGAAGATTTATATGCTCTCTTTCATCTTCTAGATTTGTTTTGCTATCGATTTTTATTAAAGCTTCAGAATCAAAAACATCCACTCCTGCGCCA
>Ga0272440_1000460_pt1 | contig 34466 bp, 20 predicted proteins | sample SSMMMBAug17_FD_192440 | JGI IMG/M metagenome (GOLD analysis project Ga0272440, IMG submission 192440) | Marine sediment archaeal communities from Little Sippewissett salt marsh, Falmouth, MA, United States - SSM-MMB-Aug17 | ecosystem: Environmental > Aquatic > Marine > Wetlands > Sediment ... | reverse complement strand
GAAAGTTAGCCAGATGATGAATATACGCCTTGTGGTTAAGCTTAATGCCGGTAATATTGCTGAAATTGTGGATACTGCAGCCACATTGTCTCCAGAGTCTTCATTCTCTAATTATAAAATTTATTTAAAAAAAGATACACTTGAAGAACCATATGTGGGAGATTCGCAAAATTTGGCATATCTTCTCGCTTTGATACATTGTGGACGCGAATTGAGACTCAGTCACAGAGATATCTGGAGCTATCTGGAGCACAGGGAGCATCGAACAAAGCATGCGGTTGAAACAGGTTGATATGTCAGGGTTTGCAATTAAACTCAAGGCTTTTTTATCCCCGAAATCTTACTCAAGCTGATTTTCGCATTCCAACCACTGTAAATTTTTCTGTAGCTGGAGCAGCAAGTGCTGCTTCTAAATTCTGGAAGGCGTGATAGTGCTCACCATTAACATATTCCCGAACAAAATTTTCAAATTCTTTCCATGTTACAGGTCGTGTTTGAAAATCAGAGTCTATGACAGTAACATCACCTTCGTTCACTTCATAACACAATAAAGCAAGCGCATACCACCAGGCAGCATTATCAAGGCCCAGAAAAATTGCGTGACCTCCCAAACGTTTAAACCGTTGAAGTTTATTATTGGTTTCTTTCCATTTAGGTGGTGGCGGAAATGAGCATCGTGCATCTCGAATATAGATGACTTTTGTGGGAGAATTATCGATCAGGCAGGTAATACCGGTTTGAATTCTTGACGTTACTGACATATGATGTAACTCATGATCAATCAGAAATATAACAGGGACAGTTTTGCCATCAGGGTGCTTCAATGTTAACACCAGGTCGATTTGGTCAGAATTATCATTATTATTCTGAATAGCGGCTATTTTGCCAAATACATTCTTATAAGGCCTGAGATTCATAAGCAGGGTCAATGCTTTTCGCAGACGGCTACGATCTGGCGGGTATAAATCCATATCTTTGAATATTAATTGTTTCTTTTTTTCATAGGCTTGAATCAAGGTTTCTAAAGGAGTAACAATTTTTTGAGGTTTTTGATTAAGAATTGTCCTTAATCGTTCATTGGCAATAGCAATGACAGTTCGGGGATTATATAGCCTATCCTGATATAGTTCGGTTAATTCTTGACGTGTAAAGGGATAGACATCTGGAAAACTATCTCCTAAAACTGAACTCAAGCGACTTTCAACAATTTTGATCGCTTGATTCACCGAACAGGCCTGAAGTTCGTATTGATTATTTTCCAGTCTGGATACAATATGTTGATTCAGTTTATTTCGAAATTTTTCTTCCCACTGCTGACCACGAAAACAACCTAATGGAAGCATTGCCTGAACTTTATCCACTAAGAATTCCATTGTCTTTCCCAAAGCATGGATTTGATCATCTGTGGTGAGATTTTCCAACCGATCAAAACACACCAACATGGGCATTTTATATCGCCCCAGCAAAATCCCCAATGATGTCAAAATTTCGCGTGCCTCATTTTCTAATGCTGAGTGTGTTTTTTTGGAACGATCCTGCACTTGAAGTAAATCAGATTCTTCAGGATCTAAAATATTTCCTTTTAGCCATTCGATGGCAGTTGCCTGTTTATCTGAATCTGTATACGAAAAAAGTACCTGTAAAAACCGTTTTGATATTTCAGGATAAGTTTTTCTAATGCTATCCATCGCTTTTTTGTGAATTTTCTGAATATATTTGGGCGAATGAGCTGCAACAGTATTAAAACGAGATAATTTGGATAAGTCCAAAATTTTATGCTGTAATTTATTAAAAATACCAGTAGATTGCTTACGAGAGTCTCTTGTTTTATGGGTAATTCCCTGATGTAGCGATGTTGGTACTTTGTATGCTGGATCAACTTCTTTAAAAATACTGTTAACCAATCGAAACAGTTGGGTATCCCATGAAGTTGCACCAATGGTTCTCTCTAATGGATGGCAGAGATTGACAATTGTTTCTCTAAGTAAATAACCAAAAGGTGTGTGGGCATCTTCTATCGGCTGAATATAAGCATACGTAAATGAGAAATCTGTTTTACGTCCATGCTCAAGCATTTGACCGATCAAATGCGTTTTTCCACTGCCCACTTCACCTAAAATAAGGCATGCACAGTTTAATGCTGGATGCTCAGATTTTTGGTTCATCAGCGTTAAAATACCTTCAAATGCATGGTAATTGATATCTGGCACATTGGGATACCTGCTGACCCATGGATCACCAACACTTGAAGAAATGAAAGGATTGTTTTCTTTTAAAATATTCAACGGTTGTTTAGGGATATCCATTAGTAAACTTCTCCATTGGTTATTCGTAGATACGAATATTCTACTGATTTTTTATCAATAAAAAGTCCTACTGACAAAGTTTATTTAAAACAATTAAGAAAAATTTGCGCGTATACCCAAATTACATTTTCAATGCTTCTTCAACTGTAATACCCATTTTTGCTAATACATTTGCAAGTTTTTCAACTTTTTTTCGTTCCTTTTCAACTTTTTTTCGTTCCTTTTCAACTTTTTTTCGTTCCTTTTCAGTTTTTTGACGTTCCTTTTGAACTTTTTTTCGTTCAGCTTCTGCTATTTTATTTGCTTCATCAGCTCTTTTCTCTTCAGCCTTAGCCTTTTTATCAGCTTCAACAGCTTTGTTATGTTCTTTTTGATAATCAACCATAACATATTTCTGATAAACGCGGTCTCGAACCAGTTGCATGTCTGAAGGACGATTGTATAAATCATCTACTCTGAACTGAAAATGTTTTAAAACTTTTGATTTTACAATCCCATATCGATTGGGTTTCAATGATTGATATTGACCTTTTGCGTTCAAATAGTAAAAAGCAGTTTCGTCTCCTAAACGATCCAGAATGTAATATTCTCTGACCCCATAAGATTCATACTCATGCTTTTTGACGACAGTGTCCCTTTCAACCTCTTTTATTGTTGAGTCAGATAAAAATTCAAAACAAATATCAAAGCATCCTTTATAGGATCTTTCCAGTGGATACATTTGTACAGGGTTCTTTTTGTGAATAAATGCAAGATCGGGCTTTCTAATGCTTACTTTATTTCCAACTTTTAGCCTAAAACCAATTTCAAGCCCAATCATCGATCCTTCGTCAAATCGTTCAACATATTGAGTGATCAATCTGTGAAACCAGGTGTACATATCGTAGCTATCTTTATCTGACACGGGTTTTTCCTCCAATACTCCATTGTTCCATTCCAAAGCCAGATCCGAATATTCGTAAAAGTAAAGCCAGTAATCATCCTCTGATACACGTAACCCTTCATATGGGTTATCTACTGGTAAAGAAGGTGCTGTTTGAGGATGATCATCAGCATAGCGGGTGTCGAATAAACAGGGTTGATAGTGTGGTATTTTGTGCTGTGGCATTTGAAGAGCGGCTTCCATAAATCCTCCTTGACTAAAAAAAGCTGATTGAAAATAAATGCAGTTTAATTGAGGATGATAAATCTGTCAAACACAATTATTGGGTCGTAAGTAAACGTATGTAAATGGTGAGGGTGATTGAAATATTTCGTTCGTTGAATGGTATAATTCTTATATAATCGACTAATTTATCGAAATTTATTAATAAGTATGAGGAAATGATAATTCTTTTTATTCGTCCAATCATTGCAAAACCTTTTTGCTTTTGATAGGAGATAATCGCAAAATAAATTATATACCAGTATGGGAACAGCTAATAAATGGAGGATAAAAATGTTGGCAATAGTTACAATTTTATTGAGTTTCTTTATAGGTCTCAATACCGCATTTTCAGGTATTTTACCGGTAATTTCCCGTGCAGAAAAGCAAATTGTTTTAACTGGATTTACCCGAAGTGAAACCACGATGGTTCTCTCTTCAGAGGTTTCGGGCAAAATTATAGAAATTCATTATGATATTGGAGAAACGATAGGAAAAAAGCCGTTTGTTTCGATTGATCCAACATTTATTGATTTTCAAATCAATCAAACCCATCAGTCAATCACTGAAATAAAGATTGCTGAAAAAATGGCGCTACAAAATATTCGTTACCTGAAAAAAGAATTTGAGCGCATAGATTTCTTACATAAAGGAGACAGAGCCACTGAAGTAAAACGAGATGAAGCTGAAAACAATCTCATCCAGGCGCAACTTAAGATGGATGAATTATCTTCCCGGCGGCACATGTTAGAAATAACCCTGAAAGAATTGAATGAAAAGAAGAAACGACATCATATTTTTGCACCTTCAGGATGGATTGTTGTTGATCGACAGATAGAAGTTGGTGAAATTATCAGCCCTTCTGTCCAATTGGCTCGTATAGCTAATTATCAACATCTGGTTGTCCCGTTGTCAGTTTCTTCCAAGGAACTTCATGCCATACAGTGTTTACCCAAAATTTTTCAAGCAGAAGTCAATGAGAATAAAGTTCAGGCTAAGATTAACTGGATTAATCCTGAATTTAATGAAACAACACGAAAACTCAGTATTGAAATTATCTTGCAGAATTATTCGGGACAAAAACGTGGTGGATTGAGTTTTTCACTACCGCTTAATATAAAAGCTGAAGGTCTCCTTGTACCCAAAATTGCTGTAACAAGGGCTTATGATAATCCAAGAATTACGTTAAAGTTATCTGGAGAAACCATTAATGTTGAAGTCTTGGGAGAATCAGGAGATCATGTTATTATCGCTTATGATAGCCGCTTGAAACCAGGGATGGAAGTTATCCCTTTAAATTAATAATTTTTTGTAATGATTGGTGAAATCAATGAAATCTATTGTTCGTTTTTCAATTCAGCAAACGGTTTTTATTAATGTTATTTTTGTTATTTTGATTATTGCCGGACTTTTCAGTATGGCAAATATTCCCGTCGAAAATGTTCCAACTGTCGATATCGGGAAAGTATTTATTCATACCTCCTATTTTGGTGCCTCAGCAAAAGATGTTGAGCAACTGGTCACCCAAAAAATTGAAGATGCGCTCGAAGGAATGGAACATGTTGAATATATTCAATCTGCTTCATACCGAAATTTTTCCAATGTACAAGTCAAATTCATTGATGATGCTGACTACAAAGATTTGTTTGATGAATTAAGATTTCGTGCGTTAAATATAAAAAATGAACTCCCAGAAAATGCAGAAGAACCTTATTTCTTATACATTGATACACATGTTTGGATTCCTGTTATTGTGGTAAATATCGCTGGCGATATCCCTCAAAAAAGTTTAAAATTATTTGCTCAAGAATTGAAATCTGAGATTTTGGCTGTTCCCAATATCCGAGATGTTGAAATATTGGGAGAGTTTACAAAAGAATTTCATGTCTCTATTGATCCAGAAAAGCTAAGAAAATATGGTATTACATTTGATACCGTTGCCAAAGCTATCGAAGCTGCCAATACAAAAATTCCCACCGGTCGATTTCGAACAAACGATCGTCAATATATGTTGGATGCAGGCCTTCGTGCGTCATCACAAGAAGAAGTGTTGCAAATACCTGTTCAACGTGATGGCAGTGGTAATTTTATTTTTGTTCGGGATCTGGTAACCAATGCACGAATCAGCTATCAAGATCCGCATGTAATCCCATCAGTAAATGGCGATAATACGCTGATGCTCCGTGTTATAAAAGAAGATCAAGGTAATGCGGTCACCATTTCAAAGGCAGTAAAAGCCCTTTCTAAACAATTTAGCAAGCGACATGAAAAGGATGGAATTCATGTTGTTTTCAATATGGATTCAACCATTGAAATTAATGATTCAGTAAAAACATTGGGGGCAAATTTACTGTTAGGTATGTTTTTTGTCCTTATTATTCTCTGGCTGACATTAGGTTTCAGAAATGCCATGCTTACCGCAATTGGTATCCCTTTTGCCTTTTTATGCAGTATTATCATCATGTTTTTTGCTGGTGTAACATTAAATACCATCAGCTTATTTGCTTTTGTTCTGGTTACCGGAATAATGGTTGATGACGCTGTCATCATTATGGAAAATATATATCGCCATATTCAAATGGGAAAAACGAGAAAAGAAGCTGTCATTGATGGAACTGCCGAAGTTATGTTACCGGTCATTAGTTCTGCGTTGACCACTATATTGGCGTTTTTACCAATGTTGATTATGACTGGCAGTACCGGTGAATTTTTCGCTCAAATTCCCAAAACAGTTACCTATGCCTTGATCGCATCTCTTGCAGAAGCGTTATTTATTTTGCCAATTCATATATTGGATTGGGGCCCAAAACCACAATATATTGATATTGCTGATGAATCTGCCAACCCATTTATTCACCTTCAATCCGGACTCTTTGCCCCAATATGGAAAATTTATTATAAAATCATATGCACATTTCTTAAGCATAAAATATTAACATTACTATGTATTTTTCTCCTTTTTTGCAGCGCAATCGCTATTTTTATTGTCTCCATAACGGGTATTTTTCCGATAATACCGGTTCAGTTTTTTCCTGGTAATTATTATCGATACCATGTCGCGGTTATTATGCCGGAAAATTCATCGATTGAAGCTACCGATAGCGTTGTCAGGGGTATATCTCGATTCATTATGTCAATAGGGCCAGGGCAGGCACAATCAACATCGGGAAGTTCCGGTTATTATGAAGATGAAGATTATGCTCGGCATCAAGGGCATCGATATGGAGAAATTATTGTGACGTTACCTGAAGATAAAGATCGAGATTTTCCAGAAAACCCCACCAATGACCCTATGAAGCATTTATCTTTTATTCGAAAACGACTACATCAATATCTCACCGATCAATATGACCCAACAAATCGGCCCAAAATTATAGTTTTTGAAGAAGGAGATGGTCCTCCCACAGGAAAGCCTGTTAATATAAGAGTTACAGGTTTGACATTGGATGATGCCATTAAAGCATCTGATGAAATCATGACATTTATCAAGAACGCTAAAGAGTTAGATGAGTTGATCGATTTGGAAGATAACCGTCCTGGCTATCACAGAACATTTGCATATGAGCCCCGTCAACAAGCCATTATTGATTATGGTTTGAATCCAGGCCAGGTGACAGGATTCATCGCCAGTGCGTTAAATGGGTATAAAGCTGGTGAATATCGTGCCATTGATGAAGAAGTTGATTTAATGGTCAGACTGGCTCGAACAGATGATATTGGAAATATCCAACAATCAGGATTAAAACATCCATCCGATATATTAAATGTGCCAGTGATTGAACATAGCTCCTCTCCTATTTTACTTCGTGATTTGGTACAGATGAAATATATTCAAGAACCATCAGTATTAAATCGTTACAAAGGGTTGCCAGTTGTTACGATCACAGCAGATATCAAACAGGGCTCTCAACTATCAAGCGCACGTGTTAAATTTTTAGTGCAAAAATTTTATCAAACCATTCAGTCAAATCATGACAATGTGACCATTTCTTTTGGTGGAGAATTTGAATCTACCAGTAAATCATATCGCTCGATGACCTTTGCTTTTTTTATTGCGCTTTTAATGATTTATCTGGTACTGGCCTCCCAATTCAATGATTACTTTCATCCAGTTATTATTATTTCTGCTGTTCCTTTTTCAATCATTGGTGTGGTGTATGGATTGCTGTTAACCCGGACAGTTTTTACAATTGGAAGTTTCATGGCCATTGTTGGATTGGCTGGTGTAGCTGTTAACGACAGCTTGTTGATGATTGAATTCATGAAAGTGTTGCGAGCTAAAGGCAAAACCTTGAGAGAATCCATTATTGAAGCATGTGCAGCAAGAATGAGACCTGTACTTATAACAACAATAACAACCTTATTAGGACTGCTTCCAATGGCAGTAGGCATTCCCAAAAAATCAATTGCATGGGCGCCAATGGCAACAGCATTTGTTGCAGGGCTATGCAGCGCCACTATATTGGTATTACTAATTATTCCAGTGGAATATGAATTTTTTGAAAAAAGTAAGGAGACAGTCGTCAGGTTATTTGGCAGAAAATCGGATGAAAAATCAGAATAAGTACATCTATAGGACGACAAAGATGTTTCGGTATCGTTTTATTATCGCAGCAATGTTTTTGATAAATGTGACGGCCTGTATCTCCACATATGTTCCCCCAACCCCAGCGGTCAATCAGCTCTTTGATCAATCTTATATTCATCAATCAATAAGATTACACCAACAAAACAATATGAATTATTTTCCAACCGGGCATGATAATGTATTATATTTCCTGGATATGGGAATGCTGAATTTTTATAATGGAGACAGTATTAAAAGCAATGAATTACTATCAAAAGCAGAGATTGCATTAGAAAACAATTTTACCAAAAGTATGACTCAATATGCGTCCTCATTTATTTTAGACGATCGCATGTTAAATTACTGTGGTGAAGATTATGAAGATATCTATTTAAACGTATTTAAAGCCATTAATTTTTTTGTATTAAACAATATTGATGCTGCTGGCGTTGAGCTCAGACGTGTGAATGAAAAGTTGGCGGTTCTTTATGATAAATATAATAAACTTGCTGCTCAACTCAACCAAACAGCAGAAATACGAAACACTAACAGAAAAATAAGAACAGAACGTATTCATTTTCATGATTCTGCACTTTCAAGGTATTTAAGTTCAATTCATTATCAATTTGAAAAAAAATATGATGATGTCCGAATTGATATCCAACATATCTACGCTGCATTTCAGAATCAGCAAAGGATATATGATTTCAATATACCCCGATTTATAAATGATTTATATCAATGCGTATCAATAAAAACGCCACAATTATGCCTGGAATCCAGAAACGCACAAGTTAACTTCATCGCATTTGCCGGAAGATCACCGGAGAAAAAAGCAAAAACATACTGGATCATCACCCAAAAAAATCGTATTATAATAGCTAAAAAAAAGAACGGTTCAGGACGAATGGATGTCATTCCCTGGCCAGGAATAAAAAAAGGATATTTTTTTAAGTTCAGCCTGCCGTATATGCAAAAAAGAGATAATACGATAAAAAAAATAGTTGTATTGATGGATCAACAATCGTTTAAACTTGAAAAACTGGAAGACATTGCCAATATAGCGACAGAAACATTCAATCTGAAAAAGAATATGATCTATTTAAAAACCATTGTAAGGTCAACTGTAAAAGGAATTCTTGCTGCTGAAGTCAAAAAAGGAATTGATCAGAAAAAAATTGATAAAAAAAACAAAACGCCCAGAAAACTCTCTTTTGGAGATTCTTTATGGATTGAATCCCAAAAATTTATGGTTGATATTGCAATGGATATTATTGAAAAAGCGGATCTTAGAATATCATCATTTTTTCCTGCAGAAGCATATTCAGGAAAAATATCTGTCCGTCCAGGGTCATATCATTTAAAAATTATTTATTATGATAACCGAAATATGCCCATAAAAGAGAAAGATTTAGGTAAGCAATTAATTACATTGGGTGGGTTGAATCTTTTTCAATCTTCATATTATGGTGTTCATTAAAGTTTTGCATTTTTTCAGAAGGTTGTTGATATTCAGATCGTCAAAAAAGCGATATTGAATAATTGGGGAGCAAAGCTATTCCTTATTGTCTGAACTTGGATTCGTAATCCAGGTTCAGACAATGAGAACCAACTTATTTCCACCATCCGCTATATTCGAACCTCAATAAATTTAAAACAAAAGAAAGGATTATTTCCCATGTTAGATCAGAATTATTTAAAGACATTACGTTCCCATTTTGAGAAACTCACAAACACAGAACAACGTATTGTGTTGATTCTCTCATTGATGTATTACCCCATGACGCGCACGGTACTGTTGAAATGTTTTGCCAACTTAGATATTAAAACTGCAAAAGGAACACGTTTTCAAAGCCATACCTTAAATCAGGTACTAAACCGACTAATTGATCTTGAGCTTATCAGTAATTCTAACTATCCTATAGCAAACAGAAATTTTGCGGATTATGCTTTGCAGATTGCCTCAGAATTAAACATTCTGGAACCAGTCGCAGAGAAGCTGGAGAACATGGAAAAAAGCGGTCACATCCTGGTTGATAAAAGAATACACGAAGTGGCCAGAAAATTACGCCATATCCGTCTTGCCTATTTTCGTAAAGATTATTACACTCTTGAAAAAATGTTTTCCGAAACACTAAAAGTAATTAATCAAGATACGATGCTCAAACGTGATTTAGATACATTCTTTCATATGATTTCCCAAAAACCATTCAAGGGAGAACTACCAGATTCCATAAAACTGTTTTATCTTCATAAAAGACTTCTTGCCAGCATCATCACTCTTGCTCCCAGCGATAAAGATTTTGAAGATCTTCAATCCATTTATCACAAATCAAAACAATTACCTCAAGCACTAAAAACGACTCTCGCGATCCACTATCTGTATCGCGGGAAATTTAATGCGGCCGCAGGCTTATTGTCACATACATACAGCTATGAAGATTTATTCTTAAAAGGCTGGCTGGCATACCTTTTCGGTAATGGAGATGAGACCATTCACTGTTTTCAAACAGCCTTAAGAAATGAAAACAGTTTTTCTAACAACTTCATTAATGTATCAATATTTTTCTATCTTGCCGAGCTTTTACGGCAAGACACCACTGATAGTTTTGATCAGATAAAAAAAATGGAAACCGTTGTCAATAAAATGGATAAAGACAGATGGTTTTCAGAAGTATTTGAAATTTTTGAAAAAGCTATTCAAATTCGTTTGGATCCTTCTTATAATCCCACATTTCCCGGCCTGCACACACATTATGACTACATGATTGACACTAAAGATAAATATCCCGCCATGATTGATTTTTTTTCTGCATTAGGAAATGTCTGGTTCAAAGGTGACTGTTATGGTTGTGTAAACTATTTTAATCTGTTCAATAAAGCGGTTACGAATGGTTATGTATGGTTTGCCGCTGAATTGGCTAAAATAATGCTTCACAATAATATGAAAATAGATACAGATCAAAACAAACAATTATTAAATGCCATCTCAAATGGAACTCAAAAAGGTATGAAAAGATTTCTGTTTGATGCCTTGAACAAACGAGTCAACTGGAAGAGTGTGATCGATAAACTGCTCGAAATTTCACCAGCTCAAATACCTTCCCAACCCAAACCCCAAAAAATAAAAACAACATCTTCACGTCTGGTCTGGATGCTGTCTGTTAAAAAAGGCAGATGCACGATAAACCCAAAAGAACAAAAACAGAACAGTAATGGTACATGGACAAAAGGCCGACCGGTCGCTTTAAAACGTTTGAAAGAAGACGCCGTCACGATGGGATTTCTCAGCGATCAGGATGCAAAAATTTGTAGTGATATCGATGTTCGAACATGGTTTTCTTCCAGGTATCCAAAAACGAACTATATACTGAATACTGCCAGCGCAATCCAAAAGCTGGTTGGCCATCCTTATGTGTTCATGGAAGATACGCCGACAGTTCCTGTGGAAATCGTTCAAAAGTCTCCGGAACTTTGCATTGAACAAACTGACAGCACATTAAATGTCAGCATTTATCCTGTTACTGATGGAAAACAACATTATTTTGTCGTACAGAAAAATTCTACCCGGATCAATCTGTATATCTTTGATCAGAATCATAAAAAAATTGCTGCATACTTGCAACAAGATGTTGATATACCGATTTCTGAGAAAAAAATGGTTCATCAACTGATTGACAAGCTAAGTGGTATGGTAACAATTCATTCAGATCTTACTGATTTTAAAGGAAAAACATCTGAAATACCTGCTGACAAAACCCCTCATATTCATTTACAGCCCTATGGAAATGGCCTGAAAATGAGCATTCGGGTTCGCCCATTCAAAAATCAGGGACCTTATTTTGCACCCGGTATGGGTGGCAAAACTGTGATTGCGACAGTTAAAAGCAAAAATATACAAACCACCAGAGATTTACAGGAAGAACAAAATATTGCAAAATCGCTGATCGCAGATTGTCCCACACTGGCTGAAAGTGATACTGGAACCTGGGAATGGATATTTGATGAAATTAATCAGGCATTAAATATGCTCCTTGAAATCGAAAATTTAACCAATAAACCTGTCATTGAATGGCCAGAGGGAAAGCCCATAAAACTTAGCAAGCCTGTATCCATCAATTCCATGACATTTTCTATCCAAAAAAAGACAGATTGGTTTGAAACCCAGGGGGAACTACAAATTGATGAAAATAAAACCCTGTTATTTCGCAATCTTTTAGATTTAATTGAAAACACACCAGGGAATTACATTCCATTAGATGATCATCATTTTCTGGTATTAAAAGATCAATTTCGAAAGCAATTAGAAGCATTTAATGCATGCTGTCAAAAAAACAAAAAAGGCGTTAGAATTCACAGACTGGCAGCACTTGCCCTGGGAAATTTCTGTGATGGCGCCAAATCCATTAAAACAGATAAGCATTGGAAAAATCATCTCAAGCGTCTTGAGGAAGGTTTAAGTTATGCGCCAGAAATTCCCTCCACATTCAAGGGCGAGTTAAGGAATTATCAAATAGAAGGGGTCCAATGGTTAATGCGTCTGGCATATTGGCAAGTTGGCGCCTGTTTGGCCGATGACATGGGCTTGGGAAAAACCATTCAGGCACTGGCATTAATGTTAACTTGCGCCCATGAGGGTCCTGCTCTCGTTGTGGCTCCCAGTTCAGTGACGTTCAACTGGTTGCGGGAATGCAAACGTTTTGCTCCAACCTTGAATCCAAGCCTCTTAACTGGAAAAAATCGAAAGGAACAGATAGAAAATTTAAAGCCTTTTGATTTATTGATTTGCAGTTATGCATTACTGGTGAATGAAGATGATCATCTTAAAAAGGTGCAATGGCGCGTTGTACTTCTTGATGAGGCGCAGGCAATCAAAAATGCTGAAACCAAACGTTACCAGGCTGCAATACAATTACAGGGCACATTTAACATGATCACCACTGGTACTCCCATTGAAAATCATTTGGGTGAATTATGGAATCTGTTTCAGTTTATCAATCCTGGACTTCTGCAAACCAGAAAAACATTTAACGAGCGATTTGCAGGCCCGATTGAACAACAAGGAGATCGAAAAAAACGTCTTGCCCTGAAAAAACTGATACAACCTTTTATTTTAAGACGCCTTAAGACACAGGTTCTTGATGAATTACCTGCAAAAACAGAAATCGTTCTGGAAGTTGTCCCAAGTGATGAAGAAATAGCACTGTATGAAGCCATTCGTCAGAAAGCCCTGGAAAAGCTATCAAATAATTCTGATCATCCAAAAGGCCATCAAGCAATTCAAATTCTGGCAGAAATTATGCGTTTACGTCGTGCTTGCTGCCATCCACGTCTGGTTTTACCCGAAAGCCAGATATCATCCAGCAAACTGAATTTGGTCGGGGAAGTATTGGAAGAATTACTTGATAATAATCACAAAGCATTAATATTCAGCCAGTTTGTTGATCATTTAACCATTGTTCGTGAGTATCTTGATAAAAAAGAAATTAGTTACCAGTATCTGGATGGAAAAATACCTGCCAAAGTACGCCAAAAACGTATTGATGCTTTTCAGGCTGGTGAAGGCAATGTTTTTCTAATCAGTTTAAAGGCTGGGGGCACCGGTTTAAACTTGACCGCAGCGGACTACGTTTTACACCTGGATCCCTGGTGGAATCCGGCAGTAGAAGATCAGGCGACAGACCGTGCACATCGCATTGGTCAACAACGACCGGTTACCGTTTATAGATTTGTCACACAAGATACCATTGAGCAAAAAATCCTGGCATTACATCATAATAAACGCAATCTTGCCCGAGATTTGCTTTCAGAAAGCGATATGTCTGGTAAAATGTCCAATGAGGAATTATTGCGTTTGATCGAAACATGATGTAAGTATTGAAGTGCTCGAAAATTAACTTCCCCATTAATGATATTTTCTGTGCTCATTTATGTGAAAAGGACAATCAAAAACAAATAAAGAAAGGAATTCAAGTGACTGATAAAGACATTGAAAAACAAGAATTAGAAGATTTTATCCAGGATTGGCATTGGGATAAAAAGTCACATAAATATGCTCAAGATCTTGCTAAATATCTATTCCAATTTATCGATAAGCTTTATGAGCAAAAGCTTTCAGAGAAAACTGTGAGAAAGCACCTCGATAATTGCTGGCAGATAGGAATACTTGAATGTGGATATGGCTATAGAGATAAATTTTCTCCAGGTGAAATTTTCTATAGTCCAGAAGCAGACTACGAATACGAGTTTAAACGAAAGATGAGTGATTCCAATTATGCGGTAAACTCATACCGATCAACTTGGAAAAAATTACATAAATATACTAAAGAGTTAGGCTATATTAAGTAATAGAAGATGTGGTTCTTCCTCAGATTGTTAAGTTAGGAGATAGTATGACATCTCGTAATTCTATTCAGACATTGATTATCGATGATATTCTTGAACGATTTTCGATTATTCCAGAAAACCTGTCCAAAAGAATCAAATCTATTGATGATGTTGGTGTATTAAAAAAAATTTATTCATGCATCATTGAATGCTCAAGTATCGAGGACGTTAGTAACATTCTTCTCAATCGATCGGATAGTTTTTGGAAAAATGCGTTAAAATACAAGCAAAACTACGATGCTGTTATCAAATGGATTGCCCAGCAATTTAAAGGAAAAACATTAGACATTTTTGGGATAGAGTCGGCTCCAATAGTGGATGTTTTTACATATGAACCTGTTGAAATCAAAATTCAAACCAGTCGGTTGGATTTGATTTTCAGAGATGTCAATGGACATTTTTTTCATTGTGAAGAACAACGCAATATTACGAGCGATGACTTTTATCGTTTTTGTATTTATCATTTTCAAGCAGCAAGAAAATTTGGTCATAATATAACCGATATTCTTTTAATCTCAGGTCGTCCCTATAATGGGCCTGTTACAATTAGAACCAATAGTGGGTTTTATCAACCTGTTATCATTGATTGTAGCCAAAAAAATGGTCACGAACGTCTTGAAGAAATTAAGCAAGAAATCAAAACTGGCAACTATAGCCGCTTAATTGAATTAATTTTTTTACCGTTGTATGGGAAAGAAAAAAAGGATGACAGAAGCTACCTGGCACAAAAAGTAATACGGTTTGAAATCGACTTGCTAAAACAAGACAAAACTTATGAAAATTTAGTTTTTGCAACGTTGATCATGTGTAATAAAATCATAGATAGACAGCTTTTAAAAGAATATTATGAGGAGGTAAAAAACATGCTGGATATATTAGAAATAGCCAGAGAAGACGGCATGCAGCAAGGCATGCAGCAAGGCATGCAAAAAGGGATGTTACAAGAAGCTAAAGATACACTTATAGAAATTTTAGAGGAAAAAATTGGCGTTGTTCCAGGACGAATTATCGAAAAAATTAAAACCATTCATACAAAGGAACCATTAAAAGGATTATTGCGCCAGGCTGTTAAATGTAATGATCTCCAACATTTTGAAGGCCAATTAAATCTGGCTTTGAATTAGAGGTAAGAATAATTCTTTTTTTCTATAGCCTTGAATGTTGAAATTACAAAAATAAAAAGGAATTGTGCGAACTGCGTTAGTTGAATTGTTACATCTATGACAGCCATTATTTTTTACTTTTATTCAGTATTCAAAAAAAGGAGAAATATATGAAAAATCAACCTATTACTATTTGTTTATTTTTTATCCTCTCAATTACCGGTTGCCAGACAGGTCCAAAAATAACGCATGAAAGTCCAATGAATGACAGTTATGTCAGTGGACGATGGAATGATTCTGATGCAAGAAAAGTGGCAGAGGAAATGATTACCGATTGTTTGGATCGCCCGTGGCTTTATAATTTTATCAAAAAAAATGGGGGGAACAACCCATCGGTAATTGTCGGACACATTAAGAATCAAACCAGTGAGCATATTGATGTGAATACATTTATTGGAAGTATTCAACGCGCACTGATAAACTCTGGAAAAGTTAACTTCGTTGCATCACAGCATGAACGAAAAGAAATCCGGCATGAAAGAAAGGACCAGGCCAGAAATGCCAGTGAATCTACTCAAAAAGGTCCAGGTGAAGAAACAGGGGCAGATTATATGCTAAAAGGCATTATTACCAGTATTAGAGATCAAAGCGGTGGAACTTCTTTATTGTATTATCAAATAGATATCAAACTGATTAGCATGGCCAATAACCAGATCGTGTGGGTGGGGGAGAAAAAACTCAGACGAAAAATTGAACGGTCTAAGTGGTCATTATAGGGGCTATAATGAAATTTTTTTCAATTATCGGATGTATTGTTTTATTACTGACAGGATGTCTGAATAACACTATCAACCATAACACTTCACGACCATTGGCACCCTCTGAAATATCAACCAGTTATCCTGATTCCAGATATCTTATCGCAAGAGGTTATGGCAACTCAAAAACATCTGCTCAATTTCGGGCAAAATCAGAACTTGCCAATATATTTGAATCCAAAATCAACAGTGAACTCAAACTTGAAACCCGAGCTGTTAGTGATTCAATTAAAGGAGAATATTCTACTGAAACAATAGACTCATTCATTAATATTTATTCTCATGTTACCTTAAAAGGGGTTCAGGTTAAAGACATTAAATCAGATGAAGGGCAATATACTGCTCTTGCTATATTGGATAAAATTCAGGCGCAAGACAATTGGTTAAATGAAATTTTCATCCTTGATCAAAAAATCGATACAGAATTTCAAACGATTCAAAAACAAAAATCGAAATTGCATTGGATTAAACATGTCCAGACAATATGGCATTGTTGGTTGGAAAGGACATCCATTGTCAGTCGTTTATCAGTAATTGGCTCTAAAACGCCTGCTGAAAAAATACGCTTGAAAAATATCCTGGAATTGATTGCAATCATAAAAAATAACATAAAACTGTTTATAAGTATTTCCGGAAATTACGGCAAAATTATATCTGATAATATCGCAAAAACTCTCAACAATGAAGGGTTTGTCATAAGCGATAATTTACAAAAAGCGGATGTATTCATTTCTGGTCATTTGTCTGTTGAACCATTAGAAATGATCAATGAAGAATGGAAATTTAGCCGCGCGAGCGTATCTTTGCACATCATTGATTGTGCAACAAACAATCAGGTGTATAATATTACAGAAAATATTCGTCGGGGTCATTTAACGACAAAGGAATCGATCCATAAATCAATCAACGCTATATCAATCATTGTTCAGAAACGACTTTTGTCTATGTTTGATCCATTAAAAGATAATAAATGAAAAATCATTCAAAAAGAATTTGACTCAATGAATGATGTCAATTATGTTAATCATTTAAGGTGATTTCCGGAAATAAATAGACCCATTGCTTAAGTGTTAATTTCCCGTAGCTTGACTGTAGAGACAACGCATGCCTTGTCTCTAAGAACTCGTCTTCGGCATTTGGATTATACCGGGTATATTTATTTCCGGAAATCACCTAATTTATTTTTGATAAAGGATTTTAGGTTTTTACCTGTTATCCCATCAAATTATTTATCAGGAGGATATATTCATGAAAGAAAAAGTACAGGCCGTATTGGATAAAGTAAGACCTTCATTACAGGCTGATGGTGGTGATGTTGAATTGGTTGAAGTCACCGATGATGGTATTGTTCGGGTTCAACTTCAAGGAGCTTGCAAAGGCTGCCCTATGTCACAAATAACTTTGCGTGATGGTATTGAAAAATTTTTGAAAAAAGAACTGCCTGAAGTTAAGGCTGTTGAACCTGCATAACCACTAATCAATAATGAATCGAAAAAAGGCTGCCGCTTACATTTAGCGGCAGCCTTTTTTTATGATCTCGTTACTGAATATGTAAAATTGAACATAAACCGTCAAATAACAAAATGTAAACGTTTTACATTAAATCTCGCCTCAATAAACAATTGCAATTCTATCTAATTAAAATTAATACAAATTATTTTTTTTCACTCTCTGGTATGCTTTGTGTAATATTTACAAAATAACCGTGCTAAAATATTTTTTTCTATGGTTTAATTTAATCATAACATTAAAAAGAATAAGGAGAAGAAAATGAAAACAATGAATTTTTTGTATCTTTTAATTTTGTTATTAATTATTTCAGATTTTTCCCTGGCTGATAGTCCGGGTGATATCAACAATGATCATGTCATCGGTTTACCTGAAGCCATATATGCATTAGGGGTAACAGCGGGGGTATACGATCAGAAAAACCTTGAAACATATGATTTTAAGAACTATTTTTTTGTTGACGGATCAGAATTCTTTTATAAAAAAAACTATTACGATGAAATAGCCGGTCAAAACTTAGATATTTATGAATATGTTCATCATTTAGCCAAAGAAATCAATGGTCAAAAGACTTTTATTGAATGCTGGTATTCAGGGAGCACATACCAGGAATACTACACAATTAATTATCTGACGTTATATCTGGCCATTGGTGACTACTGGAATGGATGGTATGATGGACATATACAGGTTGCGAGTACATCATTTGCTCCAGGCGATGTGTTTTCTTCGTTATATAAAATTAATGCTTTACCCTATTGGTGCGAATATAAGTTTTTAGGTCTTGAAGATGTGGAAACACAGGCTGGCGTATTTAAAGATTGTCTTAAAATTTCAAAAATAAATGCATATGAATGGGGAATATTGTTCTCTTATTACGCGTTAAATACCGGTTTAGTGAAACAAGTGTATGCATCAAGTAATGATAGTTATATATTGGAGTTAATAGCCACAAAGAATAAAACTGCCACATATCCTGATAATTTGGATATAAAAAGATACAATGGCAGTTGGAATATTGCTTCGACATCAACATCTGATTCCATCACGTTTTTCTATCTGCCACAAAACGGAAATTTAGGCACGCTGATATTTCATAATTTCCCATTCATCGGTCAATACAAAACAATTTCCCTTGAATCAACAGATGGTCTAACATTTGTTCCATGTAATTCAACAGAAAATATATCAGCAAGTCTTTCAGGATCATCAATAATTGGATCATATACGTATCCATATATTGATGAAACAACATTAGAAAATACGTCCATTGAACTTTCTTTTTCTGGAAATGTTTTCAAATAATAAACATAAAATTTGAAATTGCTGTTGAAAAAGACATGGAAAAAGGTCAAACCGATCAATCAACAACCTTATTTTATCATTATTCTTTACAATAGTTTTAGAATATAATACATATTCTGAATAATCATTATTAATTAAATTTTTATTCAATAAAAAGAGGAGGTAAGAAATGTCAGAAACTGTGATCATAGAAGATGTCATGCTGGACGAAGACCCTGTTGGGCTGGCAGAAAATTTTGTCCCTGTTGACCCACCATTTACAACTGTTGTTTCATGTGACGATGAGACAGAGCCCGGAGATGAAGTTTATTTTGGAATTGACTTGCCTTTGGGAGATATTGGAGAAGTTCACGCAAAAGTAGTTTCATGTGAAGAAAATGAAGATGAAGAATACATTACAAAACTTGAAGTTATTGAATTAGATGACCGCTATGTCACGCATCTGACTCAGGCATTAAAAGGAGAACTTTCAGAAGAAGGATCTGATGGTGGTCCACATTGGGCATTGGGTTTAAAACAAACCAATGGCACTTTTGCTACACTTGTCAATCTTCCTGCTGGCATTTTGACAGGAGATCAACTTGAAAAAATTGCTGAAGTAACTAAAGCAGGTGCAGGCGTTGCTAAAGTGACTCATGCTCAACGTGTCATTTTATTGCTTAAGCCTGAACAAGTGGAGACAGTTGCAGATGATCTATCTACTGTAGGGCTTCGGATAGGTGTTCTTCATTCAGGTATTCGTAATATTCGCGGTTGTTGCGGCGCATTGTGCCAGTTTTCTCAAGGCACAAATGCATTGGAAAAAGCCGTTGAAATAGATAAAGCTCTTTATGGCCGCCCCATGAAATTTGATGTTAAAATTGCTGTTTCTGACTGCATGAGAAATTGCATGGAATCTTACTGCGTTGATATTGGCCTCATTGCTACAGCAGGGAAATATAGTGTTTTTGTTGGTGGTGCAGCCAGTTCTGTTCACTACAAAGGACTAAAATTGGCATCGGGTGTCGATCCAGATGAAATTGTTTCTGTTATTGAAAAAATATTGGAATGGTATGAAACCAATGCCAAAGATGGTGAACGATTCCATAAAGCAATGATCAGAATTGGATTAGAAGAAGCCACTAAACGTCAGGGTCAACTTTTTAATGACGCGGCAACAGTCTTTGACGGACTGGACGTGGGATATGACATTTCAAAACAACTGACCCGCAACCTTGCTCGTGCATTAACCATTGAAAAAATGAGAGAAGATTTACAACTATCATAACAATCTTTGAGGAGGAAATATGCCTGTTGGAAGCCATAAAGATGCCTTTAAAGCTCACCAGTTAGTCAAAAAGCTCAGCGGAAAAAAAGAAAAAAATCCCCTGATTGAAACCGCTGCAAATATTCTTTTGGATTTTGTTAAAAGTCAGCGTCAAGTCAATTCAGACCATCTGATTGAAACATTACCAGAAGATAATACTGAATATAATGAAAAGAAACTCAATAAAGCGCTTATTGCTGTAGATAAATTATGTGGTAAATGTGATGAAAGTCATGATGATGCCTGTTTTGTGAATCAAACCCGACGAACATTAATCAAGGCAAAAACTGGAGTTGATTTAGGTAAGTCTTTTGATGGAAACAAAAGTTTGGAAGAACTGTTAAAAGAAGCAGAAGAAATAGCAAATTCTTCAAATTCTCCAGAGACAACTGCTGATATAGAAGTATCTGAGGAACTTCAGCAGCCTGATCAAGCACCTGTTCAAAGTGAAAGCAGAGATGAACTTAACGAAGCCTACGAAGAACTTGAGAAAAAATATGAAGAGCTTTCGGAAAAAGATATTTTCAGAAGTACTTTGATTGATGAAATTGTTGGAACCATCCAGGCTGTTTCTGAAGGAAATTTTGCGGCTGAAATGCCCGTTCATGATGATGAACAACTGGGAAAACTGGCGACTGCATTTAACGTCATGCTGAAAACCATCAACGAAACCATGCAAAACCTTGACAAGCTTGTTTCAGAGCGAAGTGCTGAATTGAGAATGATAATGGATACTGTTCCTGTAGGACTTATGTCAATCCTTACCCTCTCGCATGAAGACTATCGGGTTAACCCAGAATACTCAAAAACTTGCGAAAAAATATTAAACAAACAAGAACTTCGCGGTCGTAACTATCTGGACGTCATTGGCCTTACCAAGCGAAAAGGTGACCTCAGAAATGATATGGCCAAATTTTTGGATTTATTAACACAACAGTTATTACCCGAAGAAGACATGGCTGGCTTAAATCCTTGTGATGAACTTGAAGTGGTTAATGATGATGGCAACTCAACCTGGGCTAAAATCAATTATCATCTTATTCATAAAGGTGAAGACAAAAAACCTGATATTCTGGTTGTGCTTGAAGACATTACCCGTGCCAAAGCCATGCAGGAAGAAATTGCCAGATCTGAACGCGAAAATATGCAGTTAAAAGCCATTGCAGAAGACCCAGATTTATTTTGTGACTTCCTTACGGAAAGCAAAAAAATGCTTGACCAGGTGGTTGAGAATTCACATCAACTGGCCGATGCCAGTGATCCAAAACCATTGGTAAACGATATGTTCCGTGGCGTTCATACTATCAAAGGCACAGCTGCTTCATTTGGGCTCGGTGGTATCAGTCAATTGGCAGCAGAACTGGAAAATAGTCTGGATGATCTCAGACAGGCGGATCAAATTGATTCGGAAACCATCGATAAAACTCAAAAATCACTGGCTGAGCTCAATAAGGCAACAGATGAAATCGTTGAAAAAACTGAAAAATTATTGGGGCAAAAAATTGGAGATGGTGATACCGTTCTCAGAGTTTCTGCAAATGACATCAAATTGCTGATTGAAAACGTATCTCAAATGCCAATACCGGTAAATGAAAAAGAATCAATTGTCAAAACCCTTCAATCATTCAGAAGTGTATCTGTGAAAAAAGGTTTGGGTCAGGCGTTGAAAATTATACCAGGCTTAATTGAACGTCTGGATAAAAATGTTGCCTTTGAGTTGAATGACAATAACCTTAGACTGGATTGTGATTTGTCCAAAGAGCTTAATACGCCCTTTGTTCATTTGATTCGAAATGCGTTTGATCATGGGATAGAATACAGTGAAGAACGTGTTGAAAATGGTAAACCAGATCAGGGATTGGTGAAACTATCCATCAAAGATGACGCTGATCATCTGACATTGATATTATCAGATGATGGAAAAGGGCTTGATCCTGAAAAATTAAAAGCATCTGCCATTGGAAAAGGTTTAATCACTGAAGAAGAAGCTGCTAACATGCCTGATGCTGAAGCCCAACGAATAATATTTTTGCCAGGTTTTTCTACTGCTGAAACAGTTAGCGATGTTTCTGGTCGTGGTGTTGGAATGGATGCTGTGGTTCATACCATTGAATCCATCCTTGGTGGAAAAGTAGATATAGACTCTCATCTGGGAAAAGGGACAACTTTCAGTATTCAAATTCCAAAATTGAAACTAACCGACCAGGATTCAGGAGATACATTACCGAAAAAAGCGTTTGGTTATTGTAACGAATGTTTCTATGAATTTATCCCGGATAGCATGGGTGGATATCGTGCAAAACCTGTTGATGTCACTCTTGTTCCTAAAACATTGTTACTAAAATGGAAGGATCAAGAATTGATTCCTCCTGAAAAATACCCTGATATTTGATCTTATGAGTTGTTTTTGTAATGAAAAAAGAAAATTATCAAAGTACTTGATTCTTAAAGCATTTTAGCGTAATATTCTGGTTAATAATTACATTCCTTATTGAATTTTGTAATAACCGTCGAGTATATTGAACAGGATGTGGAATTATGAAAGTGACGATCTGGGGTAGCAGAGGTTCAATTCCAGCTTCAATTAAGGCTGAAAGCATTCGAAAAAAAATCTTTACTGCCATCGACATGGCAAAAAATGAATCACTTAATGATGCCGTTGAAATCAACCGATTTATTGACGAGAAATTACCATTTTGTGTTCATTCAACCTATGGCAGTAATACATCGTGCGTTGAATTAAACGATACAGATGGTGAGTATTTATTACTGGATGCCGGAAGTGGATTGAGAGACTTTGGTAATGACATTTTGAAAAAAGGAAAATTTCCCTGTCGTTTTAATATTTTTCTTTCACATTTGCACTGGGATCATATACACGGATTTCCTTTTTTTACCCCCGCCTTTATCAAAGGGAATCGGATTGATTTTTATGCCTTTCATGACCAATTGGAGTCGGCTTTTGTTAGCCAGCAGGCATCACCATATTTTCCGGTTCCCTTTGAATACATGCAATCTGATAAACATTTTCATCTGCTCAAAACTACTGAATACTATGATATTTGTGGATTTAAAGTAAAAGGTATTGAACAAAATCATCATGGAAAATCATATGGATATTCTTTTGAAAAAGATGGTAAAAAAATTGTTTATTCAACAGATTCAGAGCATATTCTTGATCATGATCATAATTTACAGCCATTTATAAATTTTTACCAGGATGCTGATTTGCTTATTTTTGATGCACAATATTCTTTAATGGATGTTATTCAAACCAAAAAAACCTGGGGTCATTCCAGTAATGTAATTGGCTTGGAGCTTGCGATTCGATCTAATGCTAAACATTATTGTATGTTTCACAGTGAACCCACTTATGATGATGAAAAATTGGACAATATACTTAAAGAAACCAATGCCTATAAGTCCATTTACTCACCAAAATCAAATCTCAAAATATCAGTCGCTTATGATGGATTGGTTATTGAGGTTTAGGAACCACAAATGAATAACTTTCCCATTATGCCGTCCATATTCAGGTTGAATTTTCGGTTTTGCATCAGACAAAGTCAGCCTGAATATGGGGTGCAAGAATGGGAAAATTATTAATTTGTGATTCCTTAGTCTATAATTTGATCATTGATTTGACTTTACTTGAAAATAAACCCTTTTTACTTTTATAATCTCTTAGAGGAATGCTCTGAAAATAAATGCCCCATTCTTAATTTACATTTTCGGTTCTTGTTTGTAGAGAAAAGGCATGCCTTGTCTCTACGATCTATAGCCATGAAACGTACAATTAAATGGGGAACTAATTTTTCAATTGTTCCTTAGATTTTCCATTGACAGAAACGTTAGTTTCAACTATTTTGCAGTGGATTGCAAAATAGTCGTGACTATTTTGCAATCCACTGCAAAATAGTCGTATAATATAATAAAGAATAAAAGTATCTCTATGGAACGAACCCAAAAAAAATACATTATCAATGATCTAAAAAAAAAAATGGTACTAATAACAGGGCCAAGGCAGGTTGGAAAAACATGGTTATCCAAGGATATTGCAAAATCTTTTTCAAATAGTGTTTATTTAAACTATGACAGTTTAGAAGACCGGAAAATTATTAAAAATGAAGCATGGATACCTCAAACAGAACTGCTGATACTTGACGAACTCCATAAAATGGCTGGCTGGAAAAATTATATTAAAGGCGTGTATGATACAAAACCTGATCATATGATGATACTGGTAACCGGAAGTGCAAGACTTGAAGCATTTCGACAGCATGGCGATTCGCTTGCAGGCCGGTATTTCAGACACAGACTATTACCATTTTCTCTATCAGAAATTTCTTTAAATGCTACTGATATTGATATCCATCATTGCTTATCCAGAGGAGGGTTTCCAGAACCTTTGTTAGCTGATAACGATATCGATGCCGATCGATGGAGAATGCAATATATAGATGGCTTAATTCGTACAGACATTCTTGATTTTGAAAAAATTCATGATTTCAAAGCCATACAGTTGGTTTTGGAACTCTTGAAAACACGCGTTGGATCTCCTGTTTCTTTTAAATCGATTGCTGAAGATGTTGCTATTTCACCCAATACTGTCAAAAAATACATTGAAATTCTTGAATCATTATACATTATTTTCAGGGTTACACCTTTTTCAACCAACATTGCTCGTTCTATTTTAAAGGAACCCAAAATATATTTTTTTGACACGGGCATGGTTGAAGGCGATGAGGGCATACAGTTTGAAAATTTTATAAGCGTGTGTTTATTGAAACATGTTTATGGCAAAAACGATCTCCTTGGCCAACCTTTTACTTTACACTATTTAAGAACAAAGGATGGTGTTGAAGTCGATTTTTGCATTGCAGTAAAAAACAAGCCTGAATTAATGATAGAAGCCAAAAGGAGCGACCATCATCCCAGTCGATCATTAACAAATTTTAATAAACGATATGGCATTCCAGGAATACAACTTGTACTGCATTTAAAGCATGAAAAACAGAAAAATGAGATCAAAATTTTAAATGGAGCAAAATATCTGCATTCTTTGATGCTATAGTATACAGCAATAATGGATAACGTTTTGTTGTAGAACACACTTGTTCATTAATGTCTTTTTACCCATATTTCAACACGCCTGTTTTTCTGTCGTCCTTTTTCGGTTTGATTTGAGGCAATGGGAAATTCCTCACAAGCGGTTTCAATGTCATCAACGTAGATCCCGCTGATTTTCATTTCTCTGGCTACCATTTCTGCTCTTTCCAGTGCAACAATACAATTTTGCCGATATGAACCAACACTGTCTGAGTATCCAATGACGACTATTTTGGTCGAAGATGGTTGATGTTTTAACCATGATGTCAATTCTTTTATTTTTTCGTGGCCTTCTGATGTTAACTGGTCATCATTATTATTGAAATAAAAATTCATGGATAATTTTAGTGAGTGCTTGGTAATTCCTACAAGTTTTTTAAAAACAGCTGAATTTACAGGCTTTGTCCATAATTCACGCTTTGATCTTAGCGCTTTTACCGAACGATCAATGTAGCCATATTGCTTTATAATTTCCTGCCCCTTTGTAGACTGAACAAACGTTACAAATGGTAAAGTTGTTTCCGAAGCTGATACCAAAATAGTGTAACAATAAATTTTTCTTACAAAAAGATATTCATCAGTTGTGATACTAAAATATGATGGCCTGATGGGATTAATTTCATTATCAGCAATCGCTAAAGCCTTGTTATTCAAAATAAATGGTAACGAACATATTCCTATTGCCTGGATATCTTCACTCACTTCTTTTGATAATTGAGCAAGATTTCGGAATACTTTATCCATCTGAATATTGTTATTCTCCAAAAGCTGTTGTTTAAATTCTTGATATAAATCAAATTTTTTTTCTGGCATTAAAACACGTATGTCTGATTCTAAACCACCCACCTGATTCCACGTTTTTATTTTACCTGAAAAAATATCTTTGACTTCTTTCACAGTAAGAGATCTTACCGGGTTGTCTGAATGATTTAAAACAACAACCCCATCCAGTGCAATTAAATGCTCTGTTTGCGATTGTTCAATTTCATCGATATTAGAAAAAGATTCGCGATGGGTTTTGCTAATTTTTCTTCCGGAAAATGCAATATCACAACGATTATAGGCCAACATTTCAAAAGCGTTATCTGTTCCTGTTGCGTAAATATTAATTTGAATAATTTGATCTGGATGATTCCCTATCAATTGAACATTTCCATTTTCATCAGCTTCTTGTGAAATACTATCCGCATCTTTAGACTCCAGAAAGGCTTTGGCAAGAGCGGGTGTCAGATAATTACATAATTCCTGATCCCCACAAACACGAAGTCGTTTTTTTGGAGTAATGTCTTCTTCGGAAGATTTCGTAATTGGTGTAATCTCTTTTTCCTGGGATATTACAAGATCTGTTTCAAGTGTTTTATTCGGTGTTGGTTTTATTTCTTCAATTTTTTGATGAGAAAAAATATTTTTTTTCTTTGTTGATTTGAGAGTCTCTATTGTTTTTATATCTGATTTTGGAATATCATTTATTTTGTCATCTGCTGCCAAAACATCAATTGTTTTTTTATTATCTTTTGGAACATCTATTGTTTTCTCAACCTGAATAGCTGTCGGTAATACAGGTGGCAATACTTTTGTTCCTTTTTGAAAGTAAAATAAGGTTAACCCAATACTTGTTATGACAAAGAGAACCAAACACGTAACCAATACAATATTTTTTCCTGGCGATTTAGAATCTTTGGGTATGCGTGCTTTAATTGCTTTCAAAAAATCTCTTGCGCTTTTATATCTGCTGGCAGGATCAATTGACACAGAATGATCAATAACATCGCTAAGCTCTTGAGAAATGGATATCCCCTTATGCTTAATTGGTGAAATCCATTGATTGTTTTTGATTCGTTTTTCTGCGGGTAAAGGAGCTTTTCCAGTAATCATTCGATATAAAATTATACCGCAGCAATAGACATCTGACCAGGCACCAAATTTTCCTTTTGTGTCATATTGTTCCGGTGGAGCGTTATTGTATTGAATGGTATTTCGAATACTTTCACTTTGTTTATCCATCATTTGTTTGGCCTGACCAAATCCTAAAAGAACAGGTTCTCCTTGATGAACAATCATGATTTTGGATAAAGACAAGTTGTAATGAAAAAGATTCTTTTTATGCAATTTATGAAGAGTTGATAGAACAGGGATAATAATGTCAATGGCTTCTCTCACTGATAATCGTCCACCTCTTATCATAAGGTGGCGGTCGAGATCAGTACCCATGATATAATTTGTAACGCAATAAGCTGTATTGTTTTCAGAAAAATAATTGATCACTGGAACAACGTTTTGCATTCGTACATCTGCCAGTGTCATGGATTCTTTTAAAAAAGCCCTTTTTCCAAAAATAAATAATTCATTTTGAGACTCATCAACATTGGGCCTAACATGATGTTTATCAACACCTCGAGTGGCAAGACCTAATGGGAAATACTCTTTAATAACAACACGTTGATTGGCTTTCTGATCAAAGGCCACATAGGTATTATAAAAGCCATCAGTACCCAGTGGTATACCCAAAAGATATTTTTCTTTTAGAATAGTACCAGGGTCAAGAAATTGAGGATTGCTATCATACTGTTGGTTATCATAGCCACAATGATCACAAACCGATTTCTTAGCCATTATTTCCATGCACTGAAAACAAATGGCCTGTACCTTCTTTGAGGTTTTAGCGCTTTTTTTCATTGATACCATACTACTTTTTTTTAATGGTCAAAGAAGTGCGCGTTCCTGTTTCAGACAACAGGTTTATTAACTGGGGACACGATTATCGCATGTTTTTTTACATGATCCAGAACAGTTGCTTTTTCCGGCAGGTGTTAAGTAGCGATTAAAATTCAGAAAGATGATAGAAATCAATAGTGAGATTGTTCATTACATTAGATAGTAACTGAAACGCATAATGACATAAATCAGTCATCAACATAAAAAGAGTACTTTAATCTATTATAGCTTGTTATTCAAGAAAAAATTAGGAGCTTAATGGAACAATTCAGCCAATCATTCTCCTAAAAGCTCTGGCAATAATGAATATGGGGTGAAAAAATTTCTAAAGTGGCGTCAGAAATGTCTTTTTGATTTAATACCTTTCTTTTACATAATCCGATTGCAGATAAAACAAACGAAAGCAATATCCATTAACCCGCTTAAATTTTTTTCATGCTAAAAATCAGCAATCAATGAAGCTTTTATATGATGATATTTTCCCCGCCCTCCAGAACAATATCTATTTCCTTTCCAGTTTCAAGAAAAAAACTGATTTTATAGGAAAAATCTGTGACAGATATGCCTTCTGTCAAACCACCATCGTTATCAATGATTGACTTGATCAGGCCGAGGAGTACTACTCGTTCATAATAATGTCCTATGCGATATTTGAATAGTTTTAAGAATATAAAAGAAAAAGAAGATTACATTTTCAAATGAGCGGGTTTATGACATTTTCAGGTGGTCGGTGACATTCTAAGACTAACTTTAAACTAAAATATAAAAATATCATTCATATTTTATTAATTCGATTGCTGAGTGATTGTCTGGATATCCCCAATAATCTTGCAGCCTCTGATACACTGCTGCTTCTTGAAATCGCCTCAGATATAAGGACGTCTGTCATTTGTTTGAGTGTTGGTAGGTCAAATATTGACGAAAATATTGTCTTTGATGAATCAGGCTGGTATTCGTTTATTTTTTTGGATACTACTTTCATTCGTATTCTCACTTTATACTGTTCGAATTTTATAATATACTGGAAGCAACTCTCATGCCAATAAGTTTATTTTGAGAAACCTGTTTATTATAAGGGGATAAACGGTTACGGATAAAACGAATACACTGCAACTTTTGTCCGCATTTTCATTAGACGTAGTAGTATTTATATTATAATCAAATGGATAGATAGTGTATACAAATGGCTGGAAAGGACAAAAGTTGCATGAGTTAGAAAATATTTTTTTGTCGTTGCAGGCGTTTACTGAGAGCCTGGCGGGTAATTCCAAGAATTGGTGCTGCAATGGAAAGATTTCCATTGGCACGTTTTATAGCTTCTTTGATCAGTTGTTCTGATGATTCTTTGATAGTAGGGAGATCCTGTAATGTTTTAAATAGATTGAGCAATGTGAAATTCTTTTCTTCCTTTTCATCACTGGGAGCTTTTTGTCGATTAATATGTTGCTTAAAATTATTCATAGAAAGAACGCGGGATTCATGCCGACTTAACGCATCAAAAACCATAGATTTTAGTTCACGAATATTGCCTGGGAAAGAATACGTTCGAAGCAATTGTATGAGTTCTTTATGCGTCGTTGGCTTTTTCTTATTCATTTCCTTTGAAGCTACTTCCAGAAAATAATCCACCAAAACAGGTAAATCATCCAATCGTTCTCTTAAGGGCGGGATGTGAGTTCGATGTGTATGTAACCGGAAATATAAGTCTTTTCTAAATTTTCCTTCATCAATGAGTTTTTCAACATTACAATTTGTTGCCGTAATAATTCTTGCATGACATTGCCTGGATTTGTCCATTCCAATGGGGAAATATTTTTTTTCTTGAAGTAAGGTTAAAAGTTTGACCTGGGATTGCAAACTCAGATCCCCAATTTCATCCAAAAAAAGAGAACCCTCTGATGCTCTTTCAATAAGCCCAGGACGTTCCGTGTTTGCACCGGTAAAAGCGCCTTTGACATGTCCAAAAAGTGTATCTGCAAACATGTGATCATCAATACCAGAAACATTAACATGAACAAAGGGACCTTTTCGGTGAGAAATTTGATGAATGACCTCAGCCACTAAACCTTTTCCGACACCTGTCTCACCGGTTATAAAAACAGGGTACATTGTCTGTGCGACTGATTCAAGATATTGAAAAATAGAAAACATTGATTCATTTTGTGTAATAATTGTTTTAAAAGCATCAGGATATTTTAATTCTTTGGATAAGACATGAGATTTTAGAGATTGTATTTCTCGATTCATCTCACGAAACTCTATAGCATGATTGATACTGGAAAATAAACGGCTGTCATCCACTGTTTTTGGAAGATAATCAAAAACGCCATTCTTTATACAGCGTACAGCTGTTTCTAAATCATCTAAGTACGTCAGAACAATAACGGGTAGGCCAGGAAAATCGTGAATAATTTTTGGAAATAGCTCTTCACCACTGATATATGGCATTCGTAGATCTAAAATCATGACTTCAAATTCTTTTTGATGTAACAATGGTAGGACATTCCGAGCATCATTGCATAACTCAGTATTGGTTATTCCAAGATCTTCAAGCTTCATTTGAAACAAATGAGCAATTGAATGCTCATCATCAACAATTAAAATTGGGTGTTTGGGGTAAACGGGTTCATTTGAGTTTGATATGCTATCTGAATTCATTACTTATTCGTTACTCCTATCAATTTTTTATCAATTCAATATTTCGTTTCATCCCTTTTTAAAAGGGTACCCATCACTATGACTAAAACGGTGCAACTTTTGTCCTTAAAGCAATTTTTGTCAATTAGGATAATCTATTAAATTTTATAGATATATTTAAGTATTAATATGATTATATGCAACTTATGTTGCACCCTTTTAAATAGTAAAAAAACATAAAATAAAGAATAAAAACTACAATAAAATTAATTAGTTAAATATTTATTCTGTATTTGGCACATCATTTGCTTTTAACATAATATTAACGACAAAAAATAAAATATTTACAAATGGTTAATTGAAATTGAAAATTTGATGATGCATATTATACTCAATCATTCCCGTAAATTTAAATCAATGATGCATATCAATAACCTATATTTGAACTTGATTGGCGAAATGTAACGAAACAAACACGGATACAGAAGATCACAACTTTAATTGTAAAAAAAACACAATTAAGGAATGAAAACTCATAATACACCAGAATAGAAAGAAATTCAACAGGAATAATTTCTATAATTTACATCAAACACATTTAAAAACAAGAAATTCAAAGGAGATCAATAATGGACAATGAAATGATTTCAGAAGTATCTCAATACCTGACATTCTCTCTTGAAGGAGAGATATTTGCCATTGATGTATATCAGGTACGTGAGGTTCTAGATATGGAAGACATTACAAAAGTACCACAATCTCCGCCATTTATGCGAGGTGTTATCAATGTCAGGGGTAGTGTTGTACCAGTTGTCGATCTAAGATTAAAATTCGGTATGCCACAAACAGAAACAACTCGAGATACCCGAATTGTTGTCATGGAGATTGAATTGGATGATGATATTGCTGTCATAGGTTCTATTGCAGATTCAGTTAATGAAGTTATGGAACTATCTCCCGCTGATATTGAAAATCCACCCAAATTAGGTAAACGATGGCGGTCTGAAGTGATTAGAGGGGTTGGAAAGAAAGATGATAAATTTATTTTAATCCTTGATGTTGATCTGGTCTTTTCTAATGATGAAATTATTTCAATGATTGATGACGATAAATAATCAGGAGGTTGAGATGAAATTTGAAATGGATTCCCAAAAAAAACAAGGGATTATTATAATTGAAGGTGAAACTTCGATTCAAAATATAAAATCTATAAAAAATCTGTTTGAACAAGCGATGAAGTCTACAGATACCATTGTATTGGATCTGGATAATACCACATATATTGACCTTACTTTTCTTCAACTATTATATTCTGCCCAGCAAAAATGTCTGGAAAGTAAAAAACAAATTTTTTTTAAAAATACATCACTGGAGAAAATCAAGAGATTTGTTGTTGAAGCAGGTTTTTCTCATTCCATAGTGATTAAATATAAACAATAACAATCTTTTTTAGATCTATTTTTTTGCTGTTTAAATAAGGAGGGGGCATGGATGAAGTAACGAAAGCATACAAAGAAGAAGCATATGAACTTTTAGGCGAACTCGAAGAGTCCTTGTTGGAATTAGAAGAAAATCCTGAAGATATGCCATCTGTTGAGCGGGTATTCAGAGCGATGCATACCATTAAAGGTTCCAGTTCAATGTTTGGTTATCAACATATTTCTGATTTCACGCACGAAATAGAAACTGTATTTGATCTTGTCCGGGATGAACATATAAAAATTACAAATGAATTAATCAATATTACACTCCAGGCCAGGGATGAAATTTCAGAAATGTTAGAAATATCTGTATTTGAATCATATAATTCAAGACAAAACAATCTTCTTGAACGGTTTAAAGAATTCATTCCTGAAAATTTGGACGTTGACGACGAAGATGATGAGCAAGATGAAGGCTATATCTCACCAGAAATTCTTGAAATCAATCAAGCTATAAAATCGAAAGAAAATATTAAATCAGAGAAATCTCCAAAAAAAGAAATGATATCATACAGAATCCGATTCAAACCCAATCAAGACTTATTTAAACAAAGTATCAATCCATTGCCCTTTTTAGATGAAGTCAGGTGGTTAGGCGAATGTAACGTTGTTGCCCAAACCAATCAGATTCCGAATTTCGATAATTTTAACCCAGAGTTGTGCTTTACATTTTGGGATATCATTCTTACAACGGATAAAGGAATTGATGAAATCAAAGATATTTTTCTGCTGATTGATCAACAAAGTGAATGCAACATCCATATAATTGATGAAGGCGAGCTGGATGAAAAAGATGGTTATAAAAAATTAGGGGAAATTCTAACAGAACGTTGTGACATATCAAAAGTGGAACTCGAAAATGTCTTGAACAGCCAAAAAAGAATTGGTCAATTATTGCTTGAAAAACAAATTGTTGATCAGGGACTTTTACAATCAGCATTAGCAGAACAAAAACACGTGAAAGAACAACGCCTGCAACGATCCGACACTATGGCGATGAGCAGTATCCGTGTTGCTGCTGATAAACTGGATCGTCTGGTGGATCTGGTTGGCGAACTTGTGACTGTTCAGGCCAGACTTACCCAGGAGGCCACCTATCAAAAGAAACCTGAACTTGTTTCAATTTCAGAAGAAGTAGAACGTTTAACATCAGAACTTCGAGATAACACCATGAGCATTCGAATGTTGCCTATTGGAACGACCTTCAATAAATTTAGAAGACTGGTACGGGATCTGTCCAATGATTTGGGAAAAGTGGTGGCGATGAAAACTGATGGGGGGGATACAGAACTCGACAAGACAGTGATTGAACAACTGAACGATCCTCTGGTTCATATTATTCGTAATTCCATTGATCATGGAATTGAATCTCCTGATGAACGTAAACTTAAAGGTAAAGCTGAAGAAGGGACAATTCACTTGTCGGCCGTTCACTCAGGTTCCAATGTCTTAATAAATATTAAAGATGATGGGGCTGGTCTTGATGTCGATAAAATTCGTCAAAAAGCCATTGATAGAAATCTAATGCATCCGGATGATGAAAAAACTGAAAAAGAAATTTTTATGATGATCTTCGAACCTGGTTTTTCCACTGCAGAAAAAGTATCTGGTGTTTCCGGAAGAGGTGTTGGAATGGATGTCGTTAAAAGATGCATTGAAGCTCTTCGCGGGAGTATCCATGTCACTAGTGAACGTGGCGTTGGTACGACGATTTCTCTTAAATTACCGCTTACGCTTGCTATCATTGAAGGTCTTTTGGTTAAAATAGGAGAGGGTTTATTTGTGGTTCCCTTGTTAGCTATTGAAGAATGTGTTGAGTTACCTCATAAAGTACTGTCGCAGGTCAAAAGGCAAAATATGATGAATCTCAGAGGTGAAATCGTTCCGTTTTTAAATCTTCGTGAACTATTTTTAATAAAGGGCGATCCTCCATCTATTGAACAGATTGTTATTACTGAAGCTAAAGGTGATCATGTGGCTTTTGGTGTGGATCATGTTGTCGGACAGATTCAGACAGTAATTAAGACATTAGGTAAAATGTACAAAAACATTGAAGGCATTTCTGGAGCAACTATTTTA